>Ga0209491_10007309_pt1 | contig 14660 bp, 19 predicted proteins | sample BON02_FD_187213 | JGI IMG/M metagenome (GOLD analysis project Ga0209491, IMG submission 187213) | Freshwater microbial communities from Lake Bonney liftoff mats and glacier meltwater in Antarctica - BON-02 (SPAdes) (version 2) | ecosystem: Environmental > Aquatic > Freshwater > Ice > Glacier...
ATCGCAGCGGCCTCTTAGGAGGCTCACCTAGCATTCGAAAAGAAGGCGAAATAGGATGCGGTTACATGACGGGTAGCGCGGCTGGATTTGAGTCGCTTCCTAAACTGACGTAGTTTTCCTACCTTACGTTGTTTGGCTAACTCACTCATTCGCTCTTCCATTTGCTTTAGTTAGTTTCAAAATATCAGCAGAGCTGATTTTTTTAATTGTGACTGGTATCCCGCGCCAGCGTTTCGGACTGAGTTGGAGGCAAAGCGGACAAAATGGAGTGCGAACTGGCGCGGGGGAGGCCGTAAAACAGCATTTGGGATGTGGCTGTAGCCGGAACGGTGATATTTCAAAAAGTGAACCTAGGTGCCTTAAGTGAGCGCTTTGATCTGGTAGGCCGCGTTACTCATATTGAGGTGGGTGCCGATTCCGTCGGCAATCAGCTCGTCAACCGCGCCGAGGTTTCGGATCTCGGATTGGATCCAGAAAATGGGGCGACCTGTCTCCCGGACATCCAGGAGGAGGGAAGACCAGGATGATCCGACGGCATCAGCCCATTTCAGATCGTCGTTCAGATCTCGTCCCGAGAAATCAGGAATCCGGATGTCCGCTTCATCGAGTTCCGCCTGGAACCGTTCGCGAGCACTGGGATGGGGGCGGAACCTCCACTCAACCAGAGCTCCAAGTTCCTCCTGTATCGCGCGGATGATGGCAAGGTCTGCCATGCGCATTTCCCGAGTGTAGGAAGCCTCTTTTCCCGGACCGAGGAAGAGAAAGCGGATGTGTCCCCGTTTTTGGATCTGGTGCGGATTGAAATACCCGATTTTTTCGGCCAGTTCATCGGCTTCCGGGTTTCGCTTTAACGTAGCGGTGCAGTAATCCGGAATCCGGGTTTCGAAATAGCGGACGTCTCCCGGAGTCATGCACCAAAGCTCTGTTGCCAGCGTAGATTGGATGGAAGCGTGGCGAAGACCGTGAATCCAGTGGATGCGGCGGGGGGTTTGTTTATCCCGTGCACTGTAGAAAAATGCCTTGGCTTGAGGTGATTTCTCAAAGGTCGTTGCGATCATCTGCGGTTGTTCGCCCAGGGCCTGATCCCAAAATCGCTTCCATGCCATGAATTGGACCAGGTAAATCCTGATTTTCGATACCTGAATAGGCGTAAGTTCGCGAGGGAAGACCGCCCAAATTTGCTTTGATAGCTTTGCGGCAAAAAATAAATCGCCGACCCGGAGGTGACGGCTCCATTCACCGACGATACGAAGGATCTGCGGATTCCCGGCATCATTTGTCTCAGCCGGCACGCCCTCCATGGTGTACCAGGCTCGGCAGTCCGCTGAGCTTCTATGCTTAGTATACAGAGGAAGGAGCCTATTGATGTGGTTGTTCCGCGTAGAAAGGAAAAGAAAGTGGCTTTGCCCCGAGTTTGGTTCCGGTAGCCGATTGCTCACCGCTTTCAGGCGGTTTTGGAAATACTGGAACGCCAAGGAGAGCATCCATCCGCCCGGTAGTCGGTTCAGAATATCGATACGCCGTTCTTTCCCGTAGAACACTTCTGCGAAAAGGGAGTCACGCAATTCCCAGAGCAAGGGATCGCTTCCCTTTGCATTCTCCAGCTTCTCTTGAAAATGTTCGAAGCTCTCGTTGGAGTAGGTCATGGGGCTGGAAGAGTGGGAGGGCTGAGAAAGTTTGTTAGTGTTCAGTGTTGAGGGAAGAGAAAGAACAGAGGAGGTCGAAGGCCGGAACCTAGCTTCTGGTCTTCTAACTTCCCGCTTCCGCTGGCCTTGCGTTCGGGTTACGATTGAAGGGCGGTAGAGCGGCGCGCGGTTGGTACGCGGGCAGGGGTAAGTTGTGTTCGAGCAGTTTCACGAACCCCGCCCCGATGAGGAGTCCCTCCATGGCTCCTGCAAAAGTTCCGAACACGAGCACGAAGAAGATCGGACTCCAGATCAGTGGGATGCCGACGATGAGGGCGAGCGGGAACCATTCCGTGGCACGGCACCGCCTGATCTGCCGGTGTGTATGAACGGCAAGTCGGATTTGCGCGATGAGAATGAAGAACAAGCCAACGTAACCGATGGTTCTTATGACTTGAATCGGGCCACTATGATAGTCGCCCGAGGCTAGGATTGCGTCTTGGTGTAAGCCGAGCCCTGAGATTGAGACAGCTCCTTTTGTCTCTTCGAGGTTCGCTTGAGCTCGCAATTCCTTGGCGGAGAGGCCAAGGCCGTCACCCAGCCACTTGTTTTGGATCCAGCGGTCTGTGAGCATGACTTCTTCCCAGATTTCGGTGCGCCATTCAGTGGACCGCTCAGCATCGCGGACAATCGCTTGGTCCCAGGTTCCGGGAAGGAAGCTAAGTGATCGCTGGACGTTTGAGGGAAGCGGAGCGATTGAGTTGGTCAGGGCGAGAAGTACAACGACAAAACCCAGAACCGTTGTTGAGATGATGACATTGATGAAGCCTCCCCGATAGGCGATCCCGATAAGATAAGTTAAACCAACTGCAACGATTTGGTTGCGAAATCCGCTGACGGCGGCCATGACCAAAGAAACTAAAATTAGCCCCCCCCAAATAGGATGGAATGAAGCCTTTAGCGGGTTTTTGAACGAAGAAACGATTAGGGCGAAGTCCCTTGCACCACGGCCGAGGAAGCCGATGCGTGTAGATGAGCCGACTCCCGTGGTTTCCATGCCGCCAGTCTGTGCGTAGTCGGTTTCCGACGATGATTCCCCTCCGGCAGCACCATAGAACCTCCCAACAGTTGGAATAAAAAAGCCGACGACGGAAAGGCAGAAGCTGACCAGCGAGCCGATGATGTAGAGTTTCAGTATCCAGCGCAGTTTTTGCGGAGCTATTAGCAAGTTTGAAATAGCAAAGTATGAGATGTATGTGATACCCACAAGGACGTAGGGTCTGCCGCCTATTTGGTCGCCGCCAAGGAGATTCAAACCTACGGGATATCTTGCATAGACCTGCAGGATACAGAGGCCAATGACTAGTAGCCAGAAATCAAGTTCGGTAAAGCGAAGACGCCAAGGCAAGCGCCGCATCAGGAAAAGCAGAGCCGCAAAGCCAACGAACATCGCCTGTCCCAACAGGATCGTGGTTGGTCTGCCCGGGATCATCAGGGTGAGGCCAAGGGCGGTGGTGAGCGGGATGAGCATCCAGATGTCTCTGCCCATCGCGATCCCTGTGATGAACAGGCCTGCCGCGGCAAGTAAGAGGAATGTGGCGAACTTGTCCGTGACAAGCATGCTGGCCATGCCAAGCGCAATACCGAATCCAATTACTAGGATGATGACCTTGGTAATAGAGTTGTTTGAAGTCATGGAGAAGTAAGTAACTGAGATGCGGAGGGAGAATACCGAAAACTAGGAAGTTGCTGAAAGAATAATGTGCTTTGCTCCCCCAGAGCCGACCGTCTAAGCTAGAGATTGGAACGGCGCTTGAGCTGAGAGACCGCTTAAAAAAATGATTTATCTCGTCTAGGAGGAATTGTGAACAGGCTTACAGGCGAAACGGAATTCTCTTTCGGTTTCTAGAATTTCTTAGTTTTAGGGAGGCCCGAGCTATTCTTCCAAAGGTTGAAGTCTGAACCTGGTCAGTTGAGTCTGCTTCGGCGGGTTCTTATGAATCCAAAGACTGAGAAAGCAAGGAGTACGGCGGAGGTGGATACGATTAACGGGCGGTAGTAATGTCGATAGGTTGGAATGTATCGAAGGGTGACGCTGCTGGGGTCAGATTGAGTCGGGGGATCGAAAACGATATTCATTCCGTGTTGATCAGATTCATCGACTTTTTCCCAAGATTTGCCCGGAGTTACAAAGCTCCATCCTGGATTGTAAGAGGTGAGTAGAGATAGATTTTCGGTCCCCGGGGGGAGATCGAATTCCATACTGTTGGGTGTCTCGCTAGATGGAGTGACGGCGATTCTCTCGCCGGATGAGAGTGTGACGATGAAGAGGCCTTCAAATTGGGTGTTTTTGTAGAGGATAAACTCCTTGCGTTCGATAACCTTGTCCCAACCGGGTAAAGAGCCGGCGACAGTCTCTGGAGCGACGAGCAGGTGAGAGACACCGACATCAGCGAATAAAGCAGAATCCCATTCTTTCGATGGCTTTGGAGGCATGCGGGAAGGGGTGACGGTATCGTATCCTTCCGCAAATCGGATTCCGTAGGCACTTGGGGTGTTTAGCTGCATGTAGTCGAAGTCCGAGCGGCTGTAGAGTGCGACCTTACCCTCCGCAACTTCAGATTTAAGTTCTACGGCCCATTCGGGTATGTGATATAATCCAGTTGTTTGGGGCTTTACCGAAAAAGTGATCCAAGTCGAAGCGAATAAGAAAATTTCTCCGAAGGTGGTGGTGGCGGCGAGAACAGCCCATCTTTCCGATTTACCGCGATGGGCGGCAATGCGAGAACAGGAGAACAGACCGGCACCCAGCAAGAAGATGGACGCGAGATTATGAGGGTGCCAAACGACAGCCTTTTCCAATAAGGTATCGGCACGTTGGAGCATCCAGTCCTCGCGCGTGTCTTTATTCTCAGGCAAAAGGCTCCTAACTTGATCGTGAAGCTTTTTACGGATTGGGTTCTGCAGGATGGTGATGGCGCATGATGCGAGCAGCCATAGGGAGAGCGCACCGGCGAAACTCCACTTCGCCCAATCGAGCCATTTGGATTTATCGAGCTTCGAGAGATGATAAAGCTGCCATGCGGCAAGCCACGATCCACCCAATGCGAAAATAACTGTGAAGCGGCTGTAGAGCCATTTATCAGCGGGAGTGAAAGGGAGGAGTAATCCTATAATGAAGAGGGTCTTGGCAAGGCGGGGCGCTCGTTTGTTACACAGTGCAGCAATCCCAAGGAGGAGAGCGATTCCACCCATGAACTTAATTGAGAAGAGGTCGGAGCCGAAGACCTTCATCGTATCGAGACTTTGTGGTGTTCCCATCACGGTCGGGATGATGCTGGTCAAGAGGGTGGGAATACCCATGAGGGTCGTGATCCAACCGCGCTCTAACATTGATTTGTTTCCTTCAAGTAGCGGCGGAATCGTTTCGACAAGCACATCAACCGACAGAAGCGTGGCAAGCAGTCCGGAAATTACAAAAGGAGAGATTGTACGGAGTGCGACGAGTGGCTTTTTTTCCCAAATATTGGGAATTGCATAGTGGAAGGCTATGATTGCGACAAGAAGGAAGACGAAGAGTGTCGTCTGCAGGTGTCCACCGCGAAACGCTAGGGCGATGAAGACGGCCGAAAGTGGATCGATGAGTCGTCCTCTCTCCTTGGCGCGAAGCAGACTCCAGAGAATCCAAGGTGCCCAGCACGCTGCACCAAGAATCCAGCGATGGTAGATCCAGAGAATATTCTGCGAGTAAAATGCGAAAGCCACTACACCGATCAACGCATATGAATAGGGGATACGCTGCTGGCGTAAAAAGACCAGCATGCCGAAGGCTGCGATTGTGAACTGGAGGATAATTCCGAGATTCCAAGACTCCCAGAAGGGTAGGAAACGGTAAAGATGGTGGTGCCAGTCACCGGGAGAGATCATCGTATTTTCGACGATCGAAGCACCACTGTGGACGTAAGGGTTCCAGCCTATGTAGCCGTCCTTTTGCAAGCTCTGGTAAACGGAATAGTCGTAGGGTAAATATTGGGAGATCGCGTCGTAAGTGAACGCGTTATGGACGTCAACTTTTTCGGAGGTAGACCACGGTCGCAGCAGTGATTCTGTAATATCGAGGGGCGCAAGAACTTTGCCTTGGAAGACAACCGGCCAGAAGAATACCATAACGATGGCTAGGATGAACACGACACTCCAAGCTAGAGGACGTCGATTGAAATTTGGGACAAACATTTGGCAAAGATTATCGAGAATCGCTACGTATTTTTTCAGAAGCGGGACGTGCAGAATGCAGCAGAGGAATTCCTGTCCAAACCTCTATCGTTCCCGGGTGGTGTCGCTCCAATGGAGGAGGGAAAGCGCGTGATTGAAACGCTGAGCTGCGGCGACAGAATCGAGGATGACAGCGACGGCTAAGCTGATCATTGCAAGAATCGACAGTCCAGATGCAAGGATAGCCAATGGAAAGCGCGTAATCAGACCAGTTTTCAAGTATTCAATGACGGGAATGCTTCCGGTGGCCAATGCTAAAAGTACGAAGATACTCGCACACAAGGAAAAGAAAACCAGGGGGCGGTGCTTAACGAAGATGGAAAAGATAGTTTTGAGGACGAGAATCCCATCGGTGATGGTGTTTAGCTTGGAAAAGGATCCTTCGGGGCGATCTCGGTAATCGGTGGGGACTTCGAGTATCGTGTAGCCTTTGTCTAGGGAGTGGATACTCATTTCCGTTTCAAGTTCGAAGCCGCCAGCGAGGATTGGATAGTTTTTCACGAACCGCTTGGTCATGACTCGGTAACCTGTAAGGATGTCGTGAAGTGAACCATCGAAGAGAAGGTTAATCAATTTTCTGACGAGATTGTTACCTAAATCGTGAAGAGGTCTCTTGTTCTCTCGCTTGTAAACGCCTGAATCATGGCGGTTTCCACATACTATGTCAGCACGTCCTTCCAAGATAGGCTCAAGAAGTTTGCAGAGATCGCTTGCGGGATATGTCATGTCGGCATCGGCCATGACATAAATATCAGCATCGATTTCCATGAAAGCTTTCCTGATTGCGGCGGCCTTTCCTTTGCGTGGCTCTTCCAGCACTCGCCCATGGCAGCCAAGTTCGGCGTAGGCAGCACGAGCCAGTTCGTTAGTTCGATCTTTGGACGCGTTGTCGATGACGAAGATCTGAGCATCGGGACAAACACCGAAGAAATCGCGCATGGTATCGACAATTGTAAGTTCCTCGTTATAAGCGGGAAGGATTATGGCAATGGTGGGCATTAGATTAAGAATTCGAAAATTTTATGTTTTGGGGCTCGCGATCTAGTCCGCTTTATCAAATTTTGGTGTTTCCAACTGATTGAGAACGAAGGGCAAGGCGGCGGTGAAGTGTTTTTAGCGCAAGTCCAGCAGCTACAAGGAGAGAAAGACCAACAATGAGCAATCCAATTCTACCTTCGAAAATCGCGCCTCCGGTGAGGACAAATCCGCAGGCGTAAAGTCCCGTGATCGGAACCGCCACCGCGAGTGAAAAGCGGAGCGGGATGCCGAGCATGCCGATCAGGTAATTTTGAACGAAAAGCGGAACTCCTGGTGTGACACGCAGTAGGCACGTTAGTCGCCAGTGATCGGTGGGCGGGATGTTTTTCCAGCGTTCCCATCTCTTACCCAAGAGAGCGGTTATATACCCTCGCGCAGGGCCTGCCGCAAGGAGGTGAGACCAGGCAATATTCAGCAGGACTGCGGTAAGGGCGATACTACAACTGAGTGGATTGCTCCCCCAGACGACTCCGGCTAGGATGAGAAGTGGGGCAACGGGAAAGGCAAAACCCGGGAGAATGATGATCGCGATGAAGAGGATGGTCGGATTGGCTCGGCACCATAGTAAGACGATATCTTTGATACCGATGAGTTGTTCGAGAAATCCCATCTTCCAGGCGATGAGGAGGAATGCAACGCCCGCGACCGACATTACGGCCAGAATTTTCAGCTGTGTGGGTTTGGACATATTTAGGATGGTTTCAGGGTTCCAGGCGCTGTGATTGTGGAAACGGGAGTATGAATCAAAGATTAGCTTGGCCAATTTGGAAAAGCTGAGGTGGAAGGTGGGGGAGAAGAGATTTTGGATACGTCTTTGCCTAGCTTCGCCGGGACAAGTTTTGGATTGGGGAAGATTTTTTAACCGCGAATAGACGCGAATTTTCGCGAATTTTTGTGAAGAGAAGAATTTGAACAGAAGGGGGCTTGGGTAAAAGCTGAAATGCTGAAATGCTGAAAACTGAAATGAATTTGGGGAAGATTTTTTAACCGCGAATAGACGCGAATTTTCGCGAATGGATGTGAAGGGAAGAGTTTTGAACAGGAGGTAAGGGAGGGGAGGATTGGGGGGGGATTTTGGATTTTGGAAGACGGTTAGACGTTATCTGTTATCCATTAAACGGGTAGTTCCTGCGTTTTTCTCGTGTCTCCTGTCGGAGGTGGGAGGAAGAGATTTTGGATGATGAATCCGGCGTCGCTGCACTTTGCCGGGACAAGTTTACGGAAAAGGACGAGGTTAGAAGAATAGCCTCCGATACACTCCTCTCTCTTTATGATTCGTAGGTTTCTGCGATAGCAGCGAGACGTTGGACAAGTTTCTCGTGATAGTGGAACCCTTCGGCCTGTAAATTTCGCACCACCGGTAGAAAACGCGGAATCAGTTTGAGTTGATTTGCTTTGAGCAGTGTGCCGAGAGTTCCGACCACGGCGAGTCCATGATATTCGGCGAGGTTTCTTCCGAGCCGTTCATCGATCAACACACGGGACCCGGCACAAGCAAGTGCTGCCGAGATGGTGTCGCTCTCCCCTGCATCGAGCATGTAGAATCTTTCGTCCGGGCGCGATGGTGCAGGGAGAATGGTGATCCAGTCGAGGGAGCGTAGATTGGGCACTGCTATCGGACCACCGGCCTCGCATTCGTTTACTACGGTCTCGACAATGTGAAGGTGTTCGTGAACTTGCTTGAGAAGATGGAAGGCTCCAATGGCGGAAAAAGCGAACAGAGGAGTTGTGTTGGAGAATATCACGAGAACTTGATCAGAGCAGTGAGGTTTCACGGCGAAAATCGGCATCACCTTGATCCAGAAGCCGGGCGCCCTGTTCCATCGCCTTCATCAGAAATGGAATTCGATCTTGTCCGGCCCATTTTGCGGCAAGACCGGATGAAAGCTTGCCCGTGCGAAATAACGCTATGGCTGAGGTTTCCTTGATAAGACCGGCGAGTTCTTCTTCGCTGACATGCAGTTCCAGCAAAACTTCACTGGGGCAGTCGATCATGATGGAAGACGAGTGATTCATTGGTTGAAGTTACAGGTGGTTCTATTGCGCGCAAGCTTTCCTGGTGAGGGGAGGAGAGGGGGAGAGAGAATTTTGGATTTTGGATTATGGATTATGGATTTTGGATCCGTCTTCGCCGAGCTTCGCCGGGACAAGTTTTGGATTGGAGAAGATTTTCAACCGCGAATTGACGCGAATTTTCGCGAATGAGGCCGCGGCGAGTGTTTTGTGGTGCTTGCGCGCGATTGATTGGCGTGTTCATTCACAAGGCACCAAGCACCAAGAAAGCACACACCCAGAGGATGCTACAAGGCACGTTCCGCAGGAGCAAATCGTTACCAACTTGGGTATTCAACTCGTTTGGAGGCATTTTTTCGCGATCTGGGAAATTTCCAGTTTCGCTTGCCTGAGTAATTTGATCTCGGATTCGCTGAGGCGTCGGGGTGTTGAGCAGGTAACGCGCTTCAGAGCGTGTAAGGCAGTCATAGCCGAATCCGAAGTGTTTGATCCACCAGGTTTCGAGTTCTGGTCCGTGTTTTTCACGGAGATGAATGGTTTGCTGCTCATCGTTTGAAAGTATTGCAGAGTAGGGCTTGCCAGTCAAGACGGTCCCCCGATCACATAGGGCATCTACATTTGGATTTTTTTAACCACAGATTACGCAGGTGAACACAGATGGAAGAAATGATTCTAAAAATCCAACAAGAATTTTTGCAAAGCCGACAAACTCTTCAATTCATAGGATTTTCATTGTCCCAGATCTGTGTTCATCTGGGCTATCTGTGGTTGAAAATCTTCGGTTACGGTTACGATGTTCCAAACGTAGATGCCCTGACCGATCACACGAGCACCGTTGTGCATCAAAAAGCCACGTAGATTCGCAAGTGTCCCTCCTTGGCCGATAAAATCATCAACGAGGACGTAGGTCGGAGGTCGGAAGGTCGGAAGGTAGGAAGGTCGGAAGGTTGGAAGGTTGGAAGGTTGGAAGGTTGGAAGGTTGGAAGGAGTGGGTCTGCGGTCGGCGGTCGGGAGGTTTCCCATCTCTTTTTTCCTGTCTCCCTTCGGGCTGATGGCTTGTTCCTTAGAGGAAGGCTGTGTTCCGCGGGGGAGAATTGGTTTTCCCTTTGGGGGTGGGTTTAGAGCGCGGCGGAGAGGTTGATGTTCCTTTGGGAGGGTGAATGATCTTTTAGGGAGTGCTCATAATCCCTCGGGGAACGAGGAGAATACCGCTGGGAGTGTGGGGTTTTCTTGCGGGTCGGCTGCCGTATTGCTGATTTTCAGAGGTTTTTGAGTGATCAAATTACCTACAGGAAGTCGGGAAAACCATAAATAGGGCCTAAATTTTCACATACCACCACATGTTGTGGTATGTAAATAAATTTGGGAGTAACTAGTGTTCAAATTATTTGACCAGACATGGGGTTGGGCGCAATCTTGAGCCGCAGCGTAAGGATGCGCTGACGGACAGAAAACTGGCGATAGAAGGTCGAGATCGTGAAGACTGTTTAGAAATTATAAAGAAAGAACTATATGCCAAAAATTATATCGAAGATTGTAGATCGCATCGAAGTGTTTCGCGCCGCATGGCGTGAGATTGCTCCGGGTGCGGTTTTCGCAGGGATGACTTACGAGCAGTTTGTGGAGGCCAGTGAGCCTCCCCTTGCCGTGCGTGAGGAGATCCTAGCGATGGAGCGTCAGTTGAACGGGAAGAAGGCCGAAAGGTCGATTGCCGATGAGACTGCCTCCACGATGCTTGCTCTGCTGGTAAACTCCGTAAGGGGAACGCCGGGTTATGGTGAGGATTGCCCTTTGTATCGCGCCTTCGGATTTATCCGGAAGAGCGATAGGAAGAGTGGTCTGGCTCGTAAAGAAGCAATGCAAACCGACAAAGCGAACATTGGATGATTCTAGCTTAGAATCAAAGGTCATCCAACGCCGCTTTGCGGAATCACTAGGCCGTCAGCCCCGATTTGGGGTTGGCGGTGTTTTTGTATGGTCGATGAAAATTCTCAGTTATTCAAGATGGAAGATTTGAGAGGTCGGAGCGGGTGGAAACTTTAAATTTCAAATCTCAAACTTCAATGGAAGAGCTGGCAGGTTGGAGCGGCTGGAAATTTCAAATTTCAAATTTGCCTCCCGGCGATAAGGAATCGGCTTTGCCGGATGGAGAGAAGCTCGCTAGCGCTCACAGGTTATTCAAGGAAGAGGTGGGGGGAGTGGGTAGATACTGAAAAGCTTAGATCATGAGATGCTGAGCGCCGGAGGGTAGACGCCGCGGCGACTTATCACCTTCGGCGAAAGGGGGAAGAAGCGTGGATTGTAGTTACGCGATCCGGGAGGGAAGACGACGAAGAGAGTGTTCATCCAGTTACTCGCCAGCTTGATTTTTGATTGTTTCGAGATGATGGCGGGAGATGAATAAGCCTGCGGCGACTATGGCGTCTAGTGCGCGGCTAGCGGATGGGATGATTCCCGCTTGTTTGGCCATTAAAACGAGGCCAAGTGTTCCGATGATACGTAAGCCCATTGCTTGAGCGCAGCGCCGAGCGGCTAAATCGTCAAGCACCGCAATCGTATGGCTGTTTTTATCAGTGAGGGAAATTACTGCGGATTCCCCTGCTCCCAAATCCCACGCCATGACAAAAGGAGAAATCGTTGTTGGTGGATGGATTATCGAAGGTTGTGTTAAATACCAGGGTCATGGAAGGGTGGGAAGCATCGCCAAATCATCATCCACGCCTTGGAATGGGGACACTCCTAGCTTCGAAAGCTGGATTACGAAATCCTGGCGGGTTTGACCTGCTAGTTCGGCGGCGCGTTCTTGGCTCAGGCTAGCGGTTTCATAGAGTTTGACGGCGGCCATGAGGCGTAGGCATGCGGCGAATTCGGCAGGTGCCTGTCTCAGGGCGGAGAGGGTGGTGTCCGGGATATCAAGTTCGACTTTCATGGTATTAGTGTAGCCGGTTGGAATAGCGGAGGCAAATTGGGATTGGAAGGTTCGAAGAGGAGTTAGCGGTTATTTGTTATCCGTTAAACGGGCTAATTTTTCGCTTCGCTCCTATCGAAGGTCGGAAGGTCGGAAGGTTGGAAGGTTGGAGGTCGGATGAAGAACTGGAAAGAGGGGAGAGGGGAGAGGTCGTGTTTTCGAGGTTCTGGACTCTAATTTCTGATTTCTGTGACGTCAGGCTTCGTCCGCGTGACGCAACGAATCTGTGATTAGATCTGCGGATATCCAGATTCCGTGTTCGCGCATGCGAGCGATGCAATCGCCCAGATTGAGGATTATGCCGTGTTGTTTCGCTTTGAGTAGAATGCCGAGAGAGCCGGTCACTTTTAGTCCGTGAATGCGTGCCAAACGTCGGCCTGCCTTTTCGTCGATCGCAACAGTAGCGATCCCGTTAATCTCCGCGTTATGAATCACACTGGCTTCCCCGAGATCCAGCTCGCGGAGCAGATCCGTGGGTAACTCGGTTTTTTGGTGGCCAATTTGAATGAGAGACCTGATTTCGTGCAAGGCAAGGATTTCCGGGTTGCCTGAACCGCCTGCTTCGATTTCCTGATAGACTTCACAAGGGATTAGGATGCGTCCGTAGAGTGTGGGAAGCCACTCAAGGGATCCCGCACCGGCGACCAAGCCGATGATTGGGCCGGTGTTGATGACAATGTCACGCATTCGCAACTTCGTCAGAGAATTCATCGTTGTCCCACTGGATCGCTGCAACACCTACTTTTTTCAGCGATTTGAGAAAGGTGTATCGATCCATGGGGACAAGCTCTGCGGCTTGTCCAGAGGACACTCGACCAAGCTCAAATAGCTTGGCTGCCATGGCAAACCGCATGGTTTCCTCAAACTCCCGTCGCGAGAGGCGCGCGCTGTCTGGAAGGTTTTCCGGGTAATTGAGCGTAAGTGTATTCATTGCTGACACAAGCTACATGGTCTTATTGTAAGTATCAATAGGCAAGGGCGGAGAGTAGCGGAGTCAAAGCCCGAAGGGAACTGCTGGGTAAAAGCTGAGAGAGAGAGGTGTTGGAGAGATTTTGGATTTTGGATGATAAATCCGGCGTCGCTGCTCTTTGCCGGGACAAGTTTTGGATTGGAGAAGATTTTTTTAACCGCGAATTACACGAATTTTCGCGAATGGATGCGAAGAGAGGAATTTGAACAGGAGGAAAGGAAGGGGGGAGGATTGGGGGAATTTTGGATGATGAATGTTAGATTTTGGATTGGAGAACTGGATGAAGAGGTTTGAACCACAATCGGAGCACAGCGGAGATGGACGGACTGGGAAATCAGATCTCTCCGTCAAATTGCACAGATGGAAGATGGATTTTGGATGCTGGATGCTGGATGCTGGAAGACGGTTAGACGTTATCTGTTATTTGTTAAACGGGTAGTTCCTGCGTTTTTCTCGTGTCTCCTGTCTCCTGTCTTCTGTCTTCTGTCTTCTGTCTCCTGTCTCCTGGGCTGAAGGTTGGCTACCCTACCTTTGATTATCGCAACCTCGTTGAAATGTCTCTAAGGATTCGGGATGGACTTCGATCAGATCGGCATCGGACATGAGTTCCAGGATACGAGGCCATAGGCGGAACAACATGCTCTCAAGATCTTTTTTGCGGATATTGCCCAAGCGAACCCAAATCACCTTTGGCGGTGGGCCTTCCAGCATGAGACGATCAAAAAAATCGGTATCGCGGGTGAGTGTCGTCCAGTTTCTTTCCCTGGCATGTTGCCAAAGCTCGTTGTCAGTTGGGCGCGCACCCAGATCGCAGGCGTGGGAGCAAATGATTGGCAGGCCGGCGGCAAGTGACGCGGGAAGGTTCTCGTCGATCAGCAGGTGAGTCACGAGGCGAGGTGGATAAGTGAGCGTGCGGAACTCAGGCAGCGGGCATAGTCGATACACGCGAGGACATCAACACGCTCAAGTCCCGGATGTGCTTCAAGCACATCATCCACGGTGTCTCCCGCACCGAGATAACCCAGAATGGTTTCTACCGTAATCCGAGTCCCGCGGATCACCGGGCGACCGTTACAGATCTCGGGATTCAATTCAATTTTCTGATTCATAAGGTTAGGGTAATCAGCGAAATGCCGCTTGCAAGCGGGAAGGGTGGTGCGGAAGAGAGTGGCTTGTGCCGAGTGATCAGTGGGAGAGGTTTGCTAGTTTTCTGGATTTCGTGCCCCGTGCTTTGTGGGATTTTGGATCCGTCTTTGCCGAGCTTCGCCGGGACGAGTTTTGGATTGGAGAAGATTTTTTAACCGCGAATCACACGAATTTTCGCGAATGGATACGAAGAGAAGAATTTGAACAGGAGGAAAGGGAGGGGAGAGGGGGAGACTTTGGAATAAAAGCTGAACCTCCTCCGCCGAAGGCTACGGCGGTCAAGAGTTTTTGGTTGGGTGGCTGATGTGGCCGGTTGAGATATTCTCCGTTATCTCTGTTTGCTCCTGTAAGAACTCTTTGATTTGGATTTTTGAACAGGAGGAAACGAAGGGAACGGAGGGGAGACTTTGGTTGAGGGGCTGAGGTAGCTGGTCGAGATATTCTCCGTTATCTCTGTGTGCTCCTGTAAAAATTCTTAATTTGGATTTTTGAACAGAAGGAAACGAAGGGAACGGAGGAAGAGGCTTTGGTTGGGTGGCTGATGTAGCTGGTTGAGATATTCTCCGTTATCTCTGTGTGCTCCTGTAAGAATTCTTAATTTGGATTTTTGAACAGGAGGAAACGAAGG
>Ga0209491_10007313_pt1 | contig 14655 bp, 10 predicted proteins | sample BON02_FD_187213 | JGI IMG/M metagenome (GOLD analysis project Ga0209491, IMG submission 187213) | Freshwater microbial communities from Lake Bonney liftoff mats and glacier meltwater in Antarctica - BON-02 (SPAdes) (version 2) | ecosystem: Environmental > Aquatic > Freshwater > Ice > Glacier...
CTTGTTCCTGACCCATTGATTACTATTATTTGCTGAGTCTCCTGTACACGCGGAGACCCCATCTGAGATCACCCACTTGCCACCAATGTCTTCGCCTTCTTCGTCGACCTGCCCGGGCTCAACCTGGCGCACTTCTTTGCCCTCGAGAGAAGAATCCAAGAGATTTTCGAAGCCAGAGATCGTCTTGAGCACGGAGGCGGGCACTTTGCGCATGCGAATTTTGACAGCGACAGGGCGTGCCGGACCAGAAACGACAGCCATTACAGTTGGAGGAACAGTGACGTTCTTCATGGCGCCAGAAGTAGCAGCCACCTCAACCGGAGGCACGATTACGCCAACAACGGCCTCAGACGCGGAAACACCCTCCATCGGAGGCACGATGACGTCATCGACGGCGTCTAATGCAGAAAAAATCGCAATCGGAGGCATAACGACGTCCTGCATGGCATCCGAAGCAGACAAAATCGCAATCGGAGGAATAATGACGTCCTGCACAACGTCAGAAGCTAAATCGCCTTCAATATGAGCCATAATGACATCCTGGACAGCGTCAGAAGCGGAATCGCCTTCAATGTGAGCCGAAATGACATCCTGGACAGCGTCAGAAGCGGAACCACCTTCAATCTGAGTCATATTGACATCCTGCACAGCGTCAGTAGCGGCAGCCATGTCCATCCGGGGCACAACAATGTCCTTCACGATCGTACGCAAATCATGGCGTTCCAGGAGCTCGAGGGCATCAGGAAGTGACATGAGAATCTGTTTTTGGTCAGTAATTGCCAGAAACCTCATGTCGCATTGAAGGCTTTTCAGGTCTTTCAGCATGCCATCCTTCAACATCTTCATGACGAAAGCATTTGCCTGGACAAGCGTCTTGAACATGCCCATTTGCACAAGGAGGTCGCCCGAAAAAACCTTGTTGTCGCGTTTGCGGAACCTGACACGAAGACAACTCTTCACAGAGAACCTATCCATCGGAATATCGCCAAGTTTCTTGTAAATAATGGAGCTGTCCTTCGATTCAGACACTTTCACTTTGGGGGGTGGCATCATCACAGGACTCGATGTATCCATGCGAAGGGCACATTCGCCCTGCGCATCTTTCGGCGCGGCGGAAACGGGGACAATCTTCGCATCCACCGACTTTAGTTTCTTAAGAGTGACTTGCATTTTCTCGCGCCGGTGGATCCTTTTGAACAGCCTGCCGAGGTCCTTTCCAGACATCATGGGAATTTTTTTCCCCTGCTCAACAAGAGTTTATGGGAATTTAGAACATGACACACAACCCTAGAAATCTTTTTTGATGACGATATCTGCAAGACAAACACTGCAAGACGAATGGATTCCACATGACAAATACACACCTTAGTGCCGATATCGACGTATATGAGACTTGGTGTTTTCGTGGTGTTGAAAAGGGCCGTATCATCGAGCAACTGGCGAATTTCGACCGCGGTCATCCTCTTTGTGGCCTTGATGGCGCAATAAACGGAATAGAACCCACTCACATCGGCACCATCCATCTCCATGTTATCATCGAAACGTCGCACAGTCTCATCGGCGAACGTGTGCATGTCTTCGAGGTTCGACAGGTCGTTGAGTACTGAGGCATCGCAATAGGTGCCGATTTTGACTCCGTGAAGTGTCCACGTGCGCATGATTGTGCGAAAACACGATATGACACGCAAAATGCACAAAACAGTCCTTATTGGCAAAAAGACGCGACATTCTATAAAAAGCATAATTACGATTTGTCGTGTCACTCACGACGGTCTTTACGTTAAACGCGGCGGTCTCTAACACACCCTGACGCATCAGAGGGCATGTAGAAGATTAGTTATGCTGTAATAATAAATGCATTGTACATAATTACACGGACACATATGCTCAAAGCAAACATTTCCGTGTGCCGAATTCGCTCGTCACATTTGTATCATGGGCGCTCGTACCAGAGTATATAAACGCGACATTGTACCACACTCCCAAATGCATGCACCTTCAGATAAGATTAGTAAAATTCAAGGATTCTCGAGCGATCTGATGCAATATGCTCTAGAGCGCGAACATGGCCGCCAAAAAGGTATTTTGTGGCGAAGAGCACGTGTACTGTCGAAGAGCTTCCAGACAACGGTTGACGAGAGTATGTTTTCGGCAGAGAGTGTAAATTCCTTAAAAACGGCTGGTCGTGCATTCTGTGACGACGTCGTGATGGGCACAACCACGCTTGTACCAGTCGTGCAAAATGCAGGCATCAAACGCATGTTAGAAACGGAAAACCTTGCTGAGCTTACCGCAGGATTGTATGAGTACTTGTATGACGAAGCAACACAAGTCTCCATTCTGCTCTTTCTCGCAAAATACATCAATACCCCTCAACTACGCTACAATGTACCACGTCTTCAAGCTCTGATGAGTGCAGCTCGTTTCCACCGTACTATTACTCAAATCATGCGGGTGCATACCAATCATAGACGTTTGCAGCGGGCGGGCGTCGAAATTCTGTACTGTCTACCATCACCGGATAAAACAATATTGACCAAGAGATTTGCGGTGGTTGTTGTGAATACCATCGCCTTCGCCATGCAGAAATTCCTCAAAAGCTTTCGTATACAGAGAATGGGTCTGCGCGCAATATGTGGCATCGTTCAAAGCATTAACCAAACATTCGATAATTCGTATATTTTTACGCGTCACAAGGACGTGGACTTGCTTGCAATTCTTGCAGAAAGTATGACATCTCAACTAGGCTCTCTCTTTGTCCTGGAGGAATTCGCCAATTTGTGTTCAAGCTTGATGGGCAATTCTGTTCACACGGACTACTTCATTAACGTGATGTGCGCAAGCAATGACCGCAAGTTGTTTTCTACGGGCGAAAAAGAATTTATGAGATTTATTCCTATTGCAGAAGATTTGGTACTGACTTGCATGGACATGGACGCGAGGGCGACACGATTCGACACGTTAGAAGACGCAATTTCGATGGCATGGAAAGAGACTTCAACACACCGAACGGTCATTTCTTTGCTATTGAAAATTGCGCGCACTTATCCCGATCAACTGCGCCAGGTTGATCGAATCATCAAGTGTGTGGCGGACACATTACGATACGAATCAACTTCAAAAGATCACGCCACGGCCGCCATTAATCTGTTGTCTTTGTTTTTATTCCAAACCACGCAGAGATTTCCCAATGACAGACACCGCACCACCGTGATGCAAAACACTGTCTTCTCATCGGGCATAATTAACGTGATGGGCAAGCTTGTGCTCCGCATGTTATGCAGTGTCAATTCCTGTGCAACTTGTGTGAAAGTGTTGCAGCTGATTTGCGATGTGTGTCACAACAACCCTGGTAACTACCAAAAAATCAATGCAAGCAACATGGTCGCATTGCTCGTAGACACGTATGGCCCACGAATGCTGGAAAATTCTACAGAACACCCATTCTCGGGCAACAATTTCTTCGGTGTTCCTCTGTATGAGGTGAAATTAATGATGGAAACCAAAGCAGCATGGGCCCACGTTCTAGGGCTTTTAGACCAGTGTGGTTTTGGAAAACACGTGCCCGATTACGGCTGATCGTCGTTGTATTCAGCATTATCGGAATTGCCGCCCGACGACAAAACGAACGGATCCAGATTGTTACTCAAGACACTGAGAGCACTGATTGCACTGAGAGCGGACAATCGTGATTTTGATGTACCAACGCTTGCTGTATAAATAGCCTGTAGAGCACTAGCAGACTTGCCTCCATCCAGCGACGGAGTGCGATCAGACACAATACACCCGAGTTGTCGCGCTGAGTCCGCGAGTTTGTTCTTATTTTGTTCGAAGGAATGCGACGACAGCAGTGTTTCATGCACAATTCGTCGCAGCTCGACGTCGGCACTTGTGCTCGTTTTCAGAATATTCATGGCCATGGACCACGTGTCGAATTCGCGTTCCACAGTTGCCATGTCCAAGTGGTCGCAAAAATAATATTGCGTACGAAAAACATCTACGAGATGAAGGAAATTGACCTGCGTAGTAAACATTTCTCCCCCTAAACACATTGTGTTCTCACTATATTGTACGGCGTGTTGTGTTCCGTCGGCATTAAAATTTGTGCGTGTGATTTCCGATCCTACAATGTGGCAGATCCGGCCCCACACTTGTTGCTGCTTCTGGGGCTGGATCTCCTTGTACCAGTGACGCATGGCTTGCATGACCGAATAAATCTGTGTGAAAAACTTGCTACGTTTGCAGTTTACGTGACGCAAGTCCTGGCGCTTCTGAAGGCATTTGCGATGGAACCCGACAACCTCACCGCTCTTGTCTCCGTAGTCATTCAGATTGTCTTCGCGCACGTTGTGGAGTGTCAATGCCGTCAACTGCCGCACTTTCGATTGATGGTCTTCTGTTCTCCAGGTGTTTCTCGGGTTCAAGAAAGGCGCAAGGAGCAGACTCGCGATCATGTGAAACATTGGATATTCAATTGGGTGCCACCATCGAACGTCTTGTGTTACCCGACAACAGTACGTAAACATTTTTGTTGCGTCGATTGCACCGAAACGGTCTGCTCGCTTGTACACCGCGGGAACGTCGGGGTCAAACTGTCGATGAAATCCAAAGTCGATGAACTTTATGTGTAGTATGGGGTCTGTTTTGTCGTCGCCGCGCGTTGCGCTACAGGAGGCAACGTCTCGTCCTTTGGGTATATGCTGATGCTCGAGACTCCACGTGAGATTCGAGTCGTGCAAATCCAAATGACAAATTCCGTGTTCATACAGAGTAAGATAATTCGTCAACATGTGCTGGAAGCCTATGGCTTTCGTGTTCTGCGACAAAACGCCTGGTTGCAACTTTGCCAGAGGGTTGCCACTGAATTCCATAAAAATGTACTGTAAGGATACTGGTGTTTCGCTCCACACTTGCATGCGCTTACGAAGTTCTTCATACTTATTACGCTCGGATGTGCATTGTTCTGCTTGTGGATTGCAACAGTTCGATTGTAGAGCGCCGCTGCCACAAGAACATACACTGGGTGCCATTTGTACCTTCATAGCGGTGGAGTTGTCATCTTTTTCCAGTTTGTGCAAGACCACGTCGATAGCATCATTACAATACTTTCCGCGAAACGACCGTCGTGAAGGTTCCAGACTCTCGGTGTAGATGAGTTTGGCGGTAAACACACCACCAGGGTCTACTCCATCGATCTCCTTCATAGTCCTCAGTTCTCCCACCAGATCATGGGGATACAGCGTAGTATTGACAATGATAGTGACAATTTTCGTCTTGGGCAATATCTGCAGCAGTGCGTGTTGGAGAGCGGCTTGCATTGAAGGAGGGCATGCAATTCCAAAGACAACATCTTTTACAGTTCCGTTAAACAGTGGATGGTGAGTCTTGTCACACGGCTTATCCACAGAGCAGTCTTCCGTGCACCGACAGGGTATAGTGTTATTCGTGCACCCATCCCAGACGCACACGGCACTTTGTTCCATGCGAAACATTTCGCCACATGCTCTGTGATTTTTGTGTCGATTCTCGTGACACATCATTTGAAAAGGCTGGAGTGCAGAACTACACGAACATATATACTCGAAGCAAGGGCTTGCATATTTTTTTGGGAGCGTATTGTGTTTGATCTGGTTCTAGGAGCGTTCACGGGTCAATTGCTGTGAAACACATAACAGAAAGCTATTATTTTGGGCAAAACGCGTCTTTTGCGCGTTATTTGCCCAAAATAGCTTGCTCAAAAAAGGTCTACAAGAATGCGACTTTGCAACTTTTTTATTTTACGGCTGCGCCACTTGCTTTGCAGGAATGACGCAGACGAGCGGTGTATTCTGCACCGAAGGTACCGCTGCCAATCTCAGCATGTCTTTCCGGACACCTTGCGACATGCTTGTCGACTTGTCGAGTATCGACGAGCATTCGGGTGAGTTGTCGCGTCACACCCCGACGCCCAATAGCGTGTCTCCGCTCTGTCTACTGGAGATCGAAATGAATCCGCGCATCATCAACCGCGCAGCGAGCGACAAACACGTCCTTTACTTCAACGCCTCTATCATGATGCCCAGTTCGAAGAAGAAGGAACGAGTGCAGGTACAGATTCTCAGGAAAGGATTCGATCGCATTATCATGCCGACGCAAGCTGACAATCCATACAGTGTCGTTGTACTGGCCAAAGACATTTCGCACTATGTCACTCGTATCGGGGCCGTCTTCAAACTTATGTTGCACATGGAGAACTGTCAATTGTGTACGTTCTATAAGGATAACGAGCGGTTTGGACCCCAGAACATCGAAGAGTTGCACACTTCGCTCTTTGTCAAGAAGGAACACTGCACGGCGCACTATATACAGAGTGTCTCTACCGTGAAGATTACTCTGGCCAACGTTGTTGTTGATCGCTACAGCGAGAAATTTGTCGTTTCGATCCTGTTTGTCGACGTTCCGCTGCATTTTCTGCAGCAGTACAAAGCGTCACGAAACGAACGCGGTACGAATGCATTGATTGATTGCACGCTTTCATACGTTTGGTGGATTTGGTGTCGTATTATTAAATTGTCGTGGATGTGTGTCTGTGATACTAATTGGAACACGTTCATATGTTACAGGTCCTGTCACTACTCTTGAGCAGGTGCATGCGGAGACCGCTGCAAAGCAAACTGACACGATCGGTTTTCTCAACAACACCAAGGACACGTCTGTACCTCCGTTGTGCAAGTTTGGCGATGCAAAGCGTGTGGTCACAGTGCCGATAGCCTGTGCTCCAGCCATTGTCATCGTGGATAGCACTTTGCGCGCTACAATGCCCATGTTCGGTCCTGTGCGCTTGCCATACAACGATGTGCATGACATTTCCATGTACTCTAAAGAGGAAATCGACAACGAGAGCGACTGCCTTGAAATGTATGTTGGCATAGAGTACGAGTACGCAGCTCAATTGAAGAGCAACAGCCGTCGTAACGTGGCGGGGGCATGGATGAATTGCACTTGACAGGCGGACTGCACCTGTACATTGAGTATTTCCTTCCTGTATGAGAGTTGATATTCGCGAGTATTTGAATGTGAGTAGAAAGTACCAAGTCACAGCGAAGTCAGTCGAGGTGATGAATGTGGTGTCGCGATAGGTGTGTTTGTCGGGACAGGGTGTGAAAATTCAGATTTTGATCAAAACGACAGAGATTGTAAAGACACATGAAGGAGTTGTGTTTTTAATAAAGTTTGTTGGCAAGACGTGCACGATCCATCGAAAAAGTGTTTCCCAAAGTCCGAATGCGTGCAAGATTGATTACAATTGAACTTCCGAACATTGTTTGGTTTTCACCATTCAATTATGAGCACAAACACCGATGTTCATGGCCGATATATATCGTGATAGAGAGATAATATTGTTTATTGAAAAACCAATGGCAAGATCAAGAATGATCTCCAATAATGCGATATATATGTATGTATATCACAGGTGAATGCACATGTTGAAACAGATATTTTATTTCAGCAGATGTGCAATGCGATGTCGCTAGTACCGTTGTCGACTAGACCATCGACTTGAATTTTTTGGCAAGTCGTACACGTTCGGTCGAAATCGTGTTTCCCGATCGTTTTTTGCAAGGATCGTCTTTTGTGGTCGTCGGGACGGGCACTTCCTGTTTCACCAGACGCATCACAGGTGCGGCGTTACGCATCGCCAGCTGCCAGATGCGCTTAACCTTCCAGGCCTGCTCACGCACTAATCGCATGACCTCGTCGTCTTGATCAGACGTAATCGACAATTTCTTGATCAAATCGGGGAGCCCCGAGGCAAAGAGCAAAGCGACATTGTCGGTGATATTGAAATCTTCAAAGTCCTTGAGAGCAGCAAGCTTGAGGCGATGTTGGGTTTCAGACTCCGATGATTTCGGGACGACAGAGAGTATGTTGTATCTCTCTCGCAAGTAAGTGACAGTGACCTCTCGGTTCAGGCGCTTGCGCATGTGTATGTCATCCACGCGCGCAATGTAGATTCCCTTCTTCAATTCCGCAGCAGCAAGCACAATAGCAGCTGCCTTTCTGGCGTTTTCGTCTTCGACAGCCTTGGCATCTGCAGCCCGTTTGGCGTCGACAATCTCTTTGGCTTGCAACTTGCGTTCAGACTCATCCCAGCTCCTCTCTATGTATTCATCTTTGAGGTCGGAATTGCGATGCATGTGCTTGAACAATTGCTGCATGCTCAAGTGATCATAACTGTGGTTGCCACAGACGTTGCAACGGGATGCCACGTAGATCTTGGGATGAACACGCAAAAGCTCGCCCGTACATTTACCCGCGAGGGTCCACATACTGCATTTTTTAGACATGTGTGCAAGTAGTTCAAAAAATTCTCTCTGATGTGCATTATAAATACACATTATATACCCGAAATAGAAGTAAATATGCCCACAAAGTCGTGATACAATGTGTCATTTTTGCCATATTTGGTGTTATTTTCAGATTTCGGCGCCCCATGGTTCTTCGACTGGCCACGGCTTGGGAAACCACATACGATTGCGAATCATATCGTCGTATGCAAGCTTGTGTTCAACACGGCGCCTTTGCCAGATAACTTGCATTTCGAGGCGGAGGTTTTCCGCCGCCCTTTTTTCACGTTCTATCCGCTGTGTTTCGGCATCATTTTCTGCACGACGCTGTGTCTGTTTCTCTTTGTCGATGGCTTCGCGACGCAACCGTGTATCCCTGTGATCTTGCCTGCGTTGTGCATCGAGGCTCGCCTGCAGAGAGTGCATATTGTGGAGAATACGAGTTGCTTCTTCTTGCGCCGCCTTCGGTGACAAATGCTGAATAGCAGTGATCATACAGTGAAAAGTAATGCTGGTGACACGATCCTTGGTCATTGTTGTGTTGATGACGCCACGAGGATGTTGACAAATAAAGCGAGAAATCAAACTACCCGCTCGATCTCGTGTTGCATCACAATTCCATGATAGTTCAATCGAGGTTGCAAGTGCGTTTATGTGGTGATCTATATCATATGCATACAACAATTGTAGAGCCGGGTCCATTTCTCTTCAAGTCTCTGTCGAAAAAGTGCCAGGTGAATTGTAGAATTCTCGGATGCATATATAGTCAGACAAGCCATGTGCATGCATTTGCATCCCGGAAAATGATGTGTGTAATAAACAGAACAAGGACAATGCAAGGCGAAACCGTATCTAAATATGTATTATATCAATATATCTATATTCATCCGTATATATATGTACGCATCACACACAACATTTGCCATAGCACCTAAGATGCGACAGTCGAGTCCCCCGTCCACATTTACTGCAGCCAAGTTCATGCAACTGAAGGAAGAACTGTACAAGGAGCACGGTGGAAACCTGGCGACTATTCAACAGATTGTTCGGGCAAGCGACACGCTGTCCGATGGAGTTGAGATCTCGTGTTCATCCAAAGGGAATTCCGTGTTACATATTGCAATTTACTGCAATTCAGACGTGCGAATCGTACAATATCTCGCAGAAACATACCCTGAGACTCTCAGAACAGTAAACGATCAGGACCACGACATTCCATTGCATTTCGCGCTGCGCCATCGCGACCGTCGTTACATCAAAGGTCGACGTTTTGCGACTACAGCACGTAATGCTGTTGCTGCCAGACACCAGTTAACACTGACCATGTTGTGTCTAGCAAAGGACATGCAGCACGCTGGACGCGATCCTAGACACCGGACATCACCAGAGGATCGTGTGACACCCTTTTCTCATTTTGAACTTGACATAATGACAAAAATTCTTGAACATGTCCACAATGTCGAGATGTCCGAAGATGATTACTTTAGCAATCTTGACAAAGTCTTGGATTTTCTGGCGCACGCAACGACAATGTGTGTAGTACCCTACGCCTATTCGAATTTCATGATATTCATGGCACTGCGTGTACACGCGGCGCCCTTTGTTATCAAATGCATTATTGAATTGAACAGAGGGGCTCTTTCTATTGGACACAAATATGGACACGTGCAGGGCATGCCTCTACATTACGCACTGAGACTCATGACGGCGGATTCGACCAAGAATCTGGCGATTTTGCATCATTTGCTCGACGCAGCTCCAGACATAATTTCATTTACTCTGTACTCTTGTCGTTCGCCGCTAAATATCGCGACGGGACACGGCACAAACATTGCCATTGTCAACTTGTTGGTCGAGCGTGCAGATGATATTGTGAACAATGTTGACGAAAATGGCATGACGATTTTCCATGACATTTTTTTATCGTATTCCTACAACATTGTACACACGGGTGTGCTTCTCCGGAAGGCATCGTATTACACTATGTGTCGTGTTGAAAAATGGGGATTGACTGCACTGCATCTTCTTTTCGAGTCACCGTATACGTTCGAAAGGCATTATGCAGCGTATGGTCTCGAATTTGTGCGCTTGTTCGTCACCGCTTGTCCAACGGCAGTTGCTGCCCTCGAAAACGGGTTCAATTCTACGGTGGTGCATTATATTATACGACAAAATTACCAAAGTGTCGGAATCTCCCTCGAAAAACACTTGCACATTCTCGAAGTACTGAAGCTACTCGTGCAGAAATATCCCCCGGTCCTCTTCATGTACTGTCAATTACAGCGCCCAATCGATATGGTACAAATCGACCTGGCGCAGGACAACCAACCACACAATCGCCTACGCGCTGAGGTGGCCATGCTCTTGCTGCATTGCGAAAATATCAACTCTCTATAAGCATACACATACAAAACACGTCTTACGAATGTTTATTAAATTCGAAACTTCTACCTCGCTTCGTATCCAGAGATAGAACTGCTCAAAGTCATGCGCTGTTACATAAATTGGTATGCTGCGTCATCCTCAGATGGTGTAGTATACTTCTCCACTAGTGACCACACAGCGGCAAATGGGACACTCCTTTGGCTTGTTGCTGTCGAAACACTGCTGACAGATAGCCATGTGCATGCATGGTCGCAACAATACGTTCTTGGGATTCACAAAACAAACGACACACTCGCGCGCTTCCTTATCTTCTTTGACAGCTGCACGCAAAGTTTCAAGCTCCACACGGTCGGCTTCACGCTGAGCTTCGCGCTCGGCGAATCCAGGCAAAACAAATTGCAGTTGGTCTAGAAGTTGTGGTCGCAACATATCCGTCATGACATTCTCCGCCTCCAAAACGGAAATCATGTCGTGGACAATCAGATCGGTTGCATAATGCAGTATTTTTGCATTCGCGATATCCTGTTCTGCAATGAGCAATGCTATCCTCATAGTGTCGAAAAGATAGGATATTGCGGCATTGCACGACACCAGGTTGGTGTTTTCCAGACGTTGTATATCTGCCTCCAGATCCACCAAGGCACGGGCTGTATTTTCTTCAGTCTGTGTCGCCAATTCTTGTTCTTTCCTGCGTGTTTCGTTCCGCGTAGCCGCCTCTCGGGCGAAGGTTTCTTCCGTACGTATGCGCTCCCTCAGGACCGCTGCTGCTGCCTGTGCGATTGCAGCAGCAGTCTCGCGGGCATCTTTTTCGTGTAATAACAGTTCTTGTGCAACTCGATCACGCTCCTGAGTCGCCAGTTTTTGCCGTGCTTTTCTACTCAGTGTTGGTTTGACGTTTGCTTTCAACTGCTGCTCGTCCTCGAGTGATTGCAGTAATTCCATAGCGTGTCTCTCGCTCTCGTTCGTGCGGACCACGACTCGTTGATTTCGAAGAGGGGCGTTTGGCTGTCGTGGTGCGAAGAACACGGCAGCTTCGTCTTCGCCAAGCATCGGGTCGTCTGACATGTTCACATTTTGTTCGCGAAGCTCTTTACGATAACGAGAATACCACACCTTCTGACTTCTCTGCAAATGCCGCAATACCGACACAAACGTGCTTTCGCGGCTTGTGAATGTTTGTGCCAGATCGAGCATCATTTTTTCCGATACCCGTTTAGTCATTACCAACTGCGTCCACTTCCGATACCGTATGGGAGTCTGGTGGACGTGTGGGTGAAGACGGGTTGCATCAAACTCGGGCGAGAACGCGACAATGGCATCCTCTCCGAAAATGAAACTGTTCATGACCGTGCATACGTGGTCTGGTTTGTTCTCATTACTGGCCATGAAGGGCAAGCCGCTGCACGGTAACGTCGGCAAGTTGTCGCTGTTCTCAAGAGGATGCACGAGAAGAGACCACGGTCGCGCGTCTCTGTCCTTGTCTACGGGCAAAGAAAGGCTGACTTCGTATAAGTCTTTGATCATGGCAAGCATGGGCTCAACCATATTGCTGGTGAAGCGACCAATGATGTCAATAATTTCAGCCGGCAGTCGCAGACGAAACGCTGATTCCAACAGTGTCAGTCCCTCGTTGTCTCGCAGAAAAGGCACGCATTGCGCCGACTGCATGTGTCGCTCGACAAAATGGACAATGAGATTTGAGAATACGTCGGGGCAATACGATCCTCGGAGAAGTTTGTGAAAGGCAATTTGCCCGGTGTTATCGGGCACCAGACACGTTTGTGTGCACATTTTCACAAGAAACACAATACTGAGATAGTTATTTCGCGGTGGCGTGTCACGCATATTGACGTCCAATGCTAAACACAGCGGGGTGCACCCACCAGAAAACTCCATATCCTCGTCATTCCCGCGGAGAGCTCCAAGTTGTGTTCCTTCCAAACAATAAGAATCGATGATCCCACCAGTGCCTTGGAACGTGGGGCAGTTGATGGCATCCGGAAATTGATCATATAAGTACTTAATCGTAGTGATCGTCATGTTGCATAAAATGCCCCAGTGTAAGAGAGTCCGGCCAGATGCATCACGGTGTCGACAAACCGAACGTAACTTCGTGAGCTCCTTTAAGATTGCAATTTCGCAACCGTATAACATCGCGTCATGTGCTGCGAGTATACGCATGTCACCTTTCGGATGTGTCACAACAAAAGGACACATTGCGACCAGAATACGAATCACATGCACGCCGCCGTTGTAATTCAAGGCTGCACGGAGCACGGAATCGACAATTTCCACGTATCGTTCGTCTTGCACGTCATATTGTATTGAGTGATTACTCGCATTCCTTGAAAGCAGGGGCATAATGTGTAGAATAATCCAGCTTTTATGAATTTCGGGTCCATGAGGAGAGTCACGAAACCGGTCGATCGACTGCCAAAACGACGAGTCGCATATGTACGGTAGCACGTTCGAACTCGACAACTCTTCAACGTACGTAAGAAACTCAATAATGCCATCCAATGGCACTACGTGTGAAAGTTCGGCATGGAATTGCAACATGGATCTCCGACCTGCTTCCAAAACATCGTTGACACCGTCGACCTCCTCGCGACTGTATATGGTATCACTCTGTCCTGCTTGCGCTAGAGGAAAAATTGGTTCTTGGGCATTTGTGGCAGCACCTTCCATCACTATTCACTAGATGCGTGCTGGCGTCCTACTCGATGAAATGTCTTTTCTGTGATTTCAATCGCAACATTTATATAGAACCGTGAGGGACAACAAAGGGGCAATTTTCATTATTCCCAAAATACAATTTGCACAAATGCACCCTTTTCGGCGAGCGTAACGGTGCAATATGTCCTGACACGACTTATTTTCGTCGCAAGGCAGCGACGGCAATGCGACTCGGACGCATCCGTCGAACTTTATCATCAAAGTCTGGGCATACGAAGTGTAGAAGAATGCAGATTGCGCTGATGCCCAAGAGCCATGTTATGCCAGTATGAGTGCGTTGGTCCACTTTCTTTCGAACATCGGCGCCAGAACTGCGAGTCATGATCCACAGCCAGAACAAAGCAACCGCACACGACGCCGCGAATACCGAAGCAAACAGCAATAGCATGTGATTGCGCGGAATACAGTGGTTGTGGAACCCAATCCCATATATATAGATGGCAGTCGATTTTTTTCAATTCTACTGGCCTTGTTAACAGACTTGTGTATATAAGAGGATGCTGTCAGTGGAGCACGCACACATATGCACACGTTCCATTCGTTAAGAGCGGCATTGAATGAGTTGTCATGTCGACTGGAACGTGTGCAGGAAATATTACGGAGCACAGACGAGTTTATTCGTCCGTATCCCTCCGATTACCATTTTGACAGCCAAAACCAGCACTACGTCGACACCATGATGCTGGAAACTATACGTGATGATATGTCCTTTTCAAATGCGATCGTCGACGCTCACGAAAGATTAAACGACACCCTGGATGTGATTGTCTCGATCTCCGTTGGGACAGACGTTGCAGGAATGATGAACGACTTGCGAGAGATTGAAATTCGAAATGCGACGTTGCACACATTGTGGAATTCGGTGGTCGTGGGAGAAACTCGACGCCCTCGCATGCGACTCGCTGATATTACCAATCGACAGTAAGCTTTAAACAGATAAATTTAATTTCAAAAACCCATATTCAATGCAATCACCACTGCAGCCTGAAGTATTTGGTTCCTTGTGGAAGATTACATATCCGTTTTGTTGCATGTGTTCAAACATATTGTTCGCTTGGACTGTCGTAATCTCCCTATGCGTAATCTTTGTCTGCATATGAATCTCAACCAAAACTTGACGGATGAATCCTTTGGTGAATTCGGAGTACACATCAAACTCACAGCCCTCGCAGTCGATCTTAAAAATGTCGACCGTCTTGTTTTCCAA
>Ga0209491_10007316_pt1 | contig 14653 bp, 9 predicted proteins | sample BON02_FD_187213 | JGI IMG/M metagenome (GOLD analysis project Ga0209491, IMG submission 187213) | Freshwater microbial communities from Lake Bonney liftoff mats and glacier meltwater in Antarctica - BON-02 (SPAdes) (version 2) | ecosystem: Environmental > Aquatic > Freshwater > Ice > Glacier...
TGGAGGGTAACCCTTCCATTTATAAAGGGCTTTAGGGTAACCCTAAAGGGGTAAGGGCCGAGTGGGCTAGGGCCTTTCTTATTAGGGGGGGGGGTGGTATGGGGGCCCATGAAGACAGGGCTCGGCCCTAAGGGGCCTTGAAGGGGGGTTACGCTTCAAACCCTTAAGGGCATTGGACCTTCAAAAAAAGAGTGGCCCTTTAAAAGTGTACAGCTTTAGCTGTGGCCCTATTTTAAAAGGGCAAAGACATTTTAAATTTAAAAGGGCCACTCTTTTAAGGGGCAGGGGGGTCCTACCGCTATATAAGAGGAAAACAACCCTCTTTAAAACTTTTAAAAAATAGCTAAAGCTATACTTTTGCAGTATAGCTTTAGCTATTTTAATTTTTTTGTACTAAACACTAAATATGGTCACAAAAATCTAGATTTTTGTGACCATATTTGAGAGAGCACTTAAAATTGGCATTAAGATTTAGTTTCCAAACAGTCCCCCATTAAGTTTTTAAATCTCTTAATCTCTTTCACCTCTAAGTTCGGGATGGGTTAGAGTGGTTCAAGATTAACGTGGAACACCAATACTAGGGGTATTAAAGATCTATAGGATTATAGGGCTTTATAGCTAAAGCTATAAAGTCCTATAATCTAAGGGTCTTGCGGGGGTTTATGGGCAAAGCCCATATACCAGCTATAGATCTTTAATTAAAGTAAATAACCAGGCTCAGCCTGGTAGAATAAATTGTAGGTCAAAATCTATCGGTCATTAGTGTGTCTCCACTAAAATCATTACTGACCTTACATGTAACATCTATATTATATAGCAAAAGCTATAAATCCAGCTAGTCTAGCTGTGACCTTTCGTTTCGGTTGCTTTGTCGGGAAAGCACAAACCTGAGTCGACAAGACTCCGCTTTGCTTTGCTTACGCGCCCCCCAACAGGCTTCCGGAGAGTACTCATCTTGAGGTGGGATTCACACTTATATGCTTTCAGCGTTTATCCCTTGCAGTATGGCTACTTGGCGTTTACTGTTGGAACAATAACCAATACACTATTGACTGCTTTGAAAAGGTCCTCTCGTACTAAGTTCAAATCCTCTCAATACTCTAGCGCCCACACTGGATATGGACCAAACTGTCTCCTATAGCGTTTGCCCCCGTAGGGTAAGGGCAAACGCAATTCCCTAATTACTTAGGGGTTAGACTATACCACCATCTTTTAATAAATAAAAGAGTTGCCGTGTTATAACAAATGTTACTTTTTAAAAAAGGCATAAATGCTATCCTGCCGCTTGCTTAATAGCTATGCGCAGCTTAAATTGTTTTAATATTTAAACTTACTAGTTATACTAGAACAGAGTCGTTACGGGGTCAAGGAATGGATGAAATAATAAATTATGCAGTTGACTCTTTTTTATGCAGTTTATAAGCAAAAAGATCTTCAATAAGACTCATTTCTGTGATTAAAACTCTGAATTTTTGATATTCCGAAGCGTTAATGTTAATGGTCCATTGTTGATTTCTTTTTTTTGAAAAGCCAGCTTTATTAATTTTAACGTCAATATCAAATTTCTTTTTAAAAAGTACTTTTAATGTTTGTCTCTCATCAGCAGTAAAAGCAGTGGCTTCAAATTTAGCTCCAGTTGAACCAAGAATTTTAGTACCATCTCCAGCAAACCAGAGAGTAAGAAATTTCGAATTAAAGAAGCAATTGATACTTTTAGGAAGAACTTTTTTATATGCAATAATAGGTTTTCCTTTTTTGTTAACTGAATTATAAGGTTTATACCACATTTTATGAAAACCAAGTAAAAGACTTCTTGTATCAAAGGCATAGGAATAATAAGTAACACCAGGTTTATCTTTATAAGGCCTACCTGAAATTCGAATGGGAGTCTCCGTTCGAAGTGTAGCTAATTTGTTATAAAGCCATTTCACGAATGCTTCTTGTGTCTCGCCGTGTGCAATACTCAGGTTACCTTCTTTGCGAACATGACCATCAGACATTATATAGCCATGAATAATATCTCTAAGTTCTTTAGAAATTTTAATGTTATTATCTTCATATTTAGTTACTTTTTTTTGGTTCATAATTTTTAATTTTTTATTTAATAGTTCCCGACTTCCCTCGGGGTTACCCTTCTTAAAAGGGTTTCTCCGATATGAGGCAAATTTTACATGCAAATTACTTTGCAAGGTCGCAAGACGTTTACGACGTTTTGAACCCAGCTCATGTACCACTTTAATGGGCGAACAGCCCAACCCTTGGAACGTACTACCGCTCCAGGATGTGATAAGCCGACATCGAGGTGCCAAACCTTCCCGTCGATGTGAACTCTTGGGGAAGATCAGCCTGTTCAGTTATGTTATCTAGAATTCCCAGAAGGGGTTCTACCAAATACTAAGAAACCTAGAGAAGTTATATACTTAATATTTGGAATAGGCTCTTTATCCTACCTTCTTTAAGTTTCCTTAAAGCTCAGACTATGTCATCATCATTAAATCAAAGATGTCGGGCGCTCTTGGGAGGTTTATTGTTTGATATAAACTCACCTCCTAGTCGTTGAACGTTCGTATAACAACTATCTTTTATCAATGCCCGAAAAATAAGGGTATTATAAAGCATCCCCCCCTTATTTAAAGTTGTAGGGGGGGGGTTTAGCGCGATAGAAATCTGTTATACGCTTCGCTGCAAATTAGCATATAAGTTTGTTAGACTTACTTAGCCGTCCTTGCAATTCACCCAATTATTGCCCTACTTTCTCAAGTAGGCGGGACAAATGTTTATCCCTAGAGTAACTTTTATCCGTTGAGCGACGGCCCTTCCACACGGCACCGTCGGATCACTAAGGCCGACTTACGTCCCTGCTCGACTTGTCGGTCTTGCAGTCAAGCTCTCTTTTGCCTTTACACTCAATGTCTGATTTCCGTCCAGACTGAGAGAACCTTTGCACACCTCAGTTACCTTTTATGAGGTATCCGCCCCAGATAAACTGTCCATCTGAAACTGTCAAGTGTCTTGATTCAAAGATCACCATTAGGATTCTAGCTCTTCCAGAGAGGTCTCTCAATGATGGCTCCGATTTTCCCAGAAGAAAACCCTCATAGCCTCCCTCCTAGGCTGCGCAAGAAAAGCCCGAACCCAATTCCAGAATACAGTCAAGCTTCATAGGGTCTTTCTGTCCAAGTGCAGGTAGTCCGCATCTTCACGGACAAGTCTATTTCACCGAGTCTCTCTCCGAGACAGCGCTATGATCATTACATCTTTCGTGCAGGCCAAAACTTACTTGGCAAGGAATTTTGCTCAGATAATCTTATCTCTTTCGAAAAAAGCTGGACTCTATCTTAAATCTCTATTTACTTGAACCTTAAACTCTTTGCAAGGGCAGCAATTTCTTTAAAACCTTCTTCTGTTAAGTGAAGCCCGTCGTTCATTTTTAAACAAATGTTTCGAAATCGTTGAAATTCAATCTTTTTTTTTGTATGAAATTGATGTTTTTCAAAAAAAGGAATTATAATTTCTATTAAATGTTGTAAGTCTCGGACTCGCCAAGCATAGCGATCCCCGTGATTGACGACAACTTGCCCACATCCAAATTGATGTCTTAAACCTTCAAGAACTTGAATGTCCCTTATATGTTGAACAACAACAAATTCAGCTTGAATTTGATAACCAAATCTTAACTTAGGGTTTCTGTTGACACCTACATAAAAACAACCTTCTCCATCTACAAAGCCTACTACCCATTGTGCATCGAATTTTGTCATAATTTTTATTAATTGTTTGAAGAAATTTCCGAACGTATAGTCTCTGAGGGTTATGTTTATAGAAATCGACCGATTCAAGGTTGCCTACCTTTTCTGCGTATTTCAAACATTCTTCCCTGCTGATTGCCCCCTTGTCTGATCGAATTTTCACATATCTTGGCAAATTATGACTCCATAAAAAGAGTCTCTATTTATTTAAATAAATAGAAGATATGTACCGATCAGCTGTCATAAAAGCAAAAGCTTTTAAGAAGTATTTATTATTTTTATGGCTTAAAACAACCATAAAAAGACTTTGAGGGGTTTCCAGCATATAGTTCAGTTTTACTAAAGCTAGCTAAAACCTTAGGATCGTTATAGTTACGACCGCCGTTCACCGGGGCTTCAGTCGTCAGCTTTTTTGAAAAATCAAATAACCAACTTCCTTAACCTTCCGGCACTGGGCAGATGTCACCCCCAATACATTGTCTTTCGACGTTGCTGAGAGCTGTGTTTTTGATAAACAGTTGCCATAGCCTGGTCACTGCGACCCTCTAAGAGGGCGCCCCTTCTTCCGAAGTTACGGGGCCAGTTTGCCGAGTTCCTTAGAGAGAGTTCTCTCGCGCCCCTTGGTATACTCTACCAACCTACCTGTGTCGGTTTCAGGTACAGGTGTTTCTATTGTTAAGGTGTTCAAGTTTTTCTTGGAAGTATGGCATCACTTACTACCTCATGATAAGATAGGGATCACGTCTTAGCTCAAGCATAGTTTTTATTCTAGCTCTCAACACCTAAACGCTTCCACCGCAATCCAATAACAGTTAAAGCTTAGCCTCCTTCGTCACTCGGTTCCCAATAGAACAGTACAGGAATATTAACCTGTTACCCATCGGGTACGCCTTTCGGCCTATCCTTAGGACCTGACTTACCCCCCATCGACGAACGTATTGGAGGAACCCTTAGGTTTTCGGGGCATTGGATTCTCACCAATGTTTTCGTTACTCAAGTTTACATTCTCTCTTTGATAATGTCCAACCCCACTTACGTGAAGACTTCACCCATATATCAAACGCTCCCCTACCTATTTCTTCTAATTATAAAAAGTACCCCAATTATATTTTAGGGGAGAAGATTATAATTAGAAAACAAATACCACAGCTTCGGCAGGTCACTTAGTCCCGGCCATTGTCGGCGCAAGAACGCTTTACCAGTGAGCTATTACGCACTCTTTCAATAATTGCTGCCTCTAAGCGAATATTCTGGTTGTTTCAGCATTCTCACATCCTTTTCCACTTAGTGACCATTTAGGGGCCTTAGCTGGTGATCTGGGCTGTTTCCCTCTTAACACAGAAGCTTATCCCTCCATGTTTCACTGGATATACGACTCAAACATCTAGTATTCTGAGTTTGCCACGATTTGGTACCGCTTTCGCAGCCCGCATCGAAACAGTAGCTTTACCCCTAGATGGTGCGTACATCCGCTGCGCCTCAACGCATTTCGGGGAGATCCAGCTAGCTCCGAGTTCGATTGGAATTTCTCCCCTAATCACAACTCATCCGCCGATTTTTCAACATCGGTCGGTTCGGACCTCCATTTGGTGTTACCCAAGTTTCATCCTGGCCATGATTAGATCACCCGGGTTCGGGTCCATAAGAAGTGACTAAAATCGCCCTATTCAGACTCGCTTTCGCTTAGGCTCCGGATATAACTCCTTAACCTTTGCCACTCCCTATAAGTCGCAAACTCATTCTTCAACAGGCACGCGGTCAGATTCGAAGTCCTCCCACTGCTTGTCAGCTTACGGTTTCATGTTCTATTTCACTCCCCTCCAGGGGTTCTATTTCACCTTTCCCTCGCGGTACTACTTCACTATCGGTCACCCAGGAGTATTTAGCCTTACGAGGTGGTCCTCGCTGATTCACACGGGATTCCACGTGTCCCATGCTACTCGGGATATGATCTTTTATTAGATAATCTAATAAAGCTTTAGTTCATAACTACTGGACTTTCACCATCTATGGTACAGGATTCAGCTGTTTCGTCTTATACTATTAATTTTTATATGCCCTGTCTTAAACCCCTTAACCCCTCCCTTATTTGAAAGGGGTTAATAGCTAAAGCTTTTTTGAGTTTTAGCGGAGGGAAAAATAAGGGCATAAAGATCTTCCCACTACCCCTTTTGACAGGTTTAGGCTGTTCCCGTTTCGCTCGCCGCTACTAAGGGAATCGCGTTTGCTTTCTCTTCCTCCGGCTACTAAGATGTTTCAATTCACCGGGTTGCCTCTTTCCTACTTATGAATTCTGTAGGAAGTTCTTGGGGTTTACCCATTCGGGGATCTTCGGATCAAAGCTTACTACCAGCTCCCCGAAGCGTATCGCCGGTACCTGCGCCCTTCATCGTCTCTGGGTGCCTAGGTCTCCACCGTAAGCCTTCGTTCATTTGACCTTCTTTAAGGGGCCACCAAGCCTGCGCTCATTTCCCTCTATTTCAAAAAGTTAGACCCCCGCATATTTCAGCGCCCTAGGATTCAGGGCTCGGCCCCTTTTTATTAAGGGGCCTTGGAGGTTGTTTTGAAATAGAGTGTCTTGTGGGCTCTATCTTGTTTTCACAAACCCTTTTTAAGGGGTTCATTTCAAGTCAAGTTTTTTGGAGGGTGACCCCGGATTTGCCCATAGACAATATACCCAGGGACCCCTTTTTATTAAGGGGTCCCGGTTACAAAGCCTAAAGGGTGGATGCGACAGGTCTCGAACCTGCGACCCCCGCCTTGCAAAGGCGGTGCTCTACCAACTGAGCTACGCACCCTTAAGTTTTAGTGCGAAATCTATAATTGAAAGCCCTAAGGCCCCTTAATAAAAAGGGGCCCTCTATATCTATAAAGGCGGGCTATATCTTTTCTTCTAAAAAAAATAAGGGCATTCCCGCAAGCCCCTTTATATATAGGGTTACCCCCCATTTATAAAGGGGTTAGGAAGGGGCCCATTTTTTAGTTGGGTGGGCTATGGAAGATTTGAACTTCCGACCTCACCCTTATCAGGGGTGCGCTCTAACCAACTGAGCTAATAGCCCTTGGCCATTCTAAAATACCCTTAGATTATAGGGCGCGCTGGTTCTCTTTATAGCTACCCTTTTCTGGGAGGGCTCTGCCCCTAACCCCTTTATAAATGGAGGGTAACCCTTCCATTTATAAAGGGCTTTAATAAGGGCATTGAAGCTATAAAGAGAACCAGCGCGCCCTATAATCTAAGGGTATTTTAGAATGGTTTATTAAGGAGGGTAAGGTTCTACCTGCGCCCCCTTAAAAGGGTGTCTTTATAGCTTTAGCTATAAAGATCAAAAAAGCGTACTCCAACTGGCCCATCTTGTCTTCCCCCTAAAAAATAAGGGTGGCTTGTTTATGGCCCTTTATAAATGGAAGGGTTACCCTCCATTTATAAAGGGGTTAGGGGCATATTAATTAAATAGGCCCCAACCGGTTAAAGATTAAAGACAGTTAATGGGGAAGTTTGAACGCGATTTTAGCATCTAATCATACCTATATTAAGGTATAGTGCTACAACTTTATTATTTGAAAGGAGGTGATCCAAGGCCACCTTCCAGTAGCCTTACCTTGTTACGACTTCACCATGATCAGTTGCATGAGGGTAGGCCCCGTCCTCCAAACGGTTGGACTAAGAATTTTGCCTCCGGCATCCTTTCTTGGTGTGACGGGCGGTATGTACAAGGCCTGGGAACGTATTCACCGCCGTATAGCTGACCGGCGATTACTAGCGATTCCGGCTTCATGCAGGCGAGTTGCAGCCAGCAATCCGAACTAAGGCAGAGTTTAACAGATTCAGTTCATTAATAGCGATTTAGCTAACCTTTAACAGGCGACCTTCTGATTGTCTCGCGCCATTGTATTACGTGTGTAGCCCAGGGTGTAAGGGGCATGCTGACTTGACATCATCCTCACCTTCCTCCAGTTTGCACTGGCAGTCTCTCTAGAGTATATCAACTAAAGACGAGGGTTGCGCTCGTTGCAGGACTTAACCGTACACGTCAACGCACGAGCTGACGACAGCCATGCACCACCTGTGTCCTAGTTCCATTTCTGGCACTTTCCCATCTCTGGGAAATTCTAGGCATGTCAAACCCTGGTAAGGTTCTTCGTGTAACATCGAATTAAACCACATAATCCCATTAAACAATGACCCTTTTGGGGAGAATTATGTATACCTTTATTCACATAAAGGATTAGACTATACCTTAATCTTAATTAGTTAATCAACTAGTCTCAAATGTGCCAGATGCAAGTTTTTCTAAAACTTCTTCTTTTGTTTAAGAACTTTAAGATCCTGGCGTGTTAGTGCTTTTTGTTAAGCACTCTGATTCTTTTGTACTTTTTTCTTTTTTTGAAAAATGCATTATGCTTATGATTAATAAACTCGAATCAAGTCGTTACGGGGTCACTAAGACTTCCCTCGGTATTGTCTTTAAAAAGCTTCGTTACTTTTTAGAGAGTTTCACCGATATGAGCCAGATATTTGCCTTACCCTTGCGGGCTGCAAGCTTTTCTGTTAAAAAAGTTTGGACGTTTTTTAAAACCTTTCTCTTGAAAGGTTTAAGAGCACTGCTTTGCAATTAAAGACTAAGTCATTTCACAATGACTTGCGGCAGATATGTGGTTTACCGCTTGTGCAGGCCCCCGTCAATTCCTTTGAGTTTCACTCTTGCGAGCATACTCCCCAGGCGGGAAACTTAACGCGTTAGCTACAGCACTGCTTTTTTGCAGCACTTAGTTTCCATCGTTTACGGCTAAGAATACTAGGGTCATATTATTGGACTATATCTTCTTCTGACTTTCTTGCTTGCAAAGCATAAAATTGCAACTTTTTATAGAAGTAAATTTTATCTAGTTCTTCATGCCACTCATGGCGAACCAGTTTTTTTAAGTCAGAGGCCCAGCGTTGTTGAAGGGATACATCATGCGGAAAAAAACAAACTTTATATAACATTGACTTAACAGGAATAATAGGTGCGATGATTGTCAATAATTTCATTAAATTATCTTGATCTATAAGATCTATACGCGTTGGATAATGACCGTTTTGCATTGGTCGTGTCGTAAGTTCAGTGACTCTACATTCAAAACCCCAAACTGTGTGAAAATATTGAGATAATATTTTGGCTTGGTCTATAGGCATAGAACCCGTTGAAAAACAACCTTGACGGCCTAGTTCACCCATTAGTGAACCATCGTCTAACCACAGAGTCATTAAAAAATAATTGTCCATATGGTTTAACCAAGATCGCTTGATTGTTTTTTTATTATTGGGTGCTATTATACCTTGTAACTCTGTCAATTTGACATTTACGCGGGTAGATGCTTTGAATTTACCTAAGATCTCAGACCCAGTTAGTTGAACCTCTTTTTGATACCCGTCTGGTATACTGAATTGAATTGCGTCTTCATTAGAAAAAAACTCTTCGAAAATAAAAAGAGTTTTCCATAAAAACCACTCCATTTGACGAGTAGAATGTCGATAACTCAAACGAGCGCTCTTGTACTGGTTTGGAATACATAGATTAGAGTCACCAAAAGTAGTTCCACAAATAATTGACAGAAGAATAGGATTCAACCCAATCTCGACGATTTGTTTTTGCTCTAAGCGTACAGTTTCTAACGAGGGTGGTGTTATACGGGTATCGTCTAACAACGCCCAATCAAAACCCGCATAGTTGATTCGAAACTCTTTAATAAATATTTTGATCAAAGCTTTACGGATTTCTATAGACTCCTTTTTGAGTGACTTTTTTTTGCCTTTATTTTCGCACATCTTTTTAACAAGAGGTGCTTTTTTTTTATTATTTTCATTTGTCATAGTTAATTTTTGTGTTTATTTTTTATTGCTTGAAACCGGCTTATTATGGGAAAAAGAACCAAAAGAGGTTCTTTTTATGGGCCCATACAAGACAAGGACTTACAGTTTACGAAGAAGCCCAAAAAAATTGTCTTCCCAGTATAAGTGCCTGGTTGTTCCCTTCATAGTCTCTACGGGGTCAAGGAAAACAATTTCAAAACCCCCCTTAAAATTCAATTAAAAAGGGTTATTCTTTCCAGAAATAAGGCCCCTAACCCCTTTATAAATGTATAGCTAAAGCTATACTTTATAAAGGGGCTTTATAAAGGGCCCCAGTTTGAAAAAGAGGATTGTTTTTGACTTCCCTCGGGGTTGCCTATTTGTCTGCTAGTAGATCAGATTTTTTCATTTAAATAGGGTTTCACCGATATAGCTGGGTGCACCTTATAAATCACTAAATAAGGGGACACCTTTGGCATTTTATTTTAGAGAGTGCCGGATTTATCTAATCCTATTCTCTCCCTTAGCTTTCGTCTCTCAGTGTCAGTTTTGGCCCAGTAGAGCGCCTTCGCCTCTGGTGTTCTCCCTAAAATCAACACATTTCACTGTTACGCTAGGGGTTCCCTCTACCTCTACCATACTCAAGCTTAGAAGTACCCCACTGCCTGACCAAGGTTGAGCCTTGGGATTTGACAGTGGACTTTCTAAACCACCTACAGACGCTTTACGCCCAATCATTCCGGATAACGCTTGCTCCCCCCGTATTCGAGACCTCCATTATTTCTAATGGCTCAGACTATACATTCATCTCACTAGCAGAACTTAGAACAATTCATTCAATTAAAGAAAATAAGTATCTAATTTTAAAATGGCTTCAGATAAGGTATATGCACGTGGTGCACCTTTAGAAGAAGCTTCAATAACAGTATAAATTTCTTCAAGGAATTTAATGACTTTGTCTTTGTTTTTTATTTCTTGAGATTCTTTTAAATCTCTATACTTTAAAATTAAGTTAAATCTACGACCTGAATAGCAACCTAAAAGAGGGAACTTTTCATGTATTTGTATTAAATTTGTAATCTCCTTTTGATTTCTTATATGTACTTGAATTCCTCCTAATTGTTGACCTTTCGGATTAATAATAGCCTCACTTCCAATATATGATAATAGAGCTCTTATTGTTAATATTGAAGCTTTATCTGTAGTAAAAGTGAAACTTTCTTGCCATTCAATTCTTTTCCTATTCCACTTTTTGCTTGGCTCTCTAAAAGTAAACAGTACAGAATAACTGCCATCACCATCAATTAATCCAGAAATAAAACTAGGTTTTATTAAAGTTACGACGTTAGATTTAGTTGCAATCATATTTTCTATAAACTCTTCGTGTTTTTTATAAGATGTTTTGATTTCTTTTATAAAACATGCATCACAATCTTTAATATCAGAACATTCTTCTTTATTGTATTGTAATAGAAGCTTTTTATCTGTTAAAGTTAAGTTGTGATTAGTGAGAAGTTTTTCAAAAATTAAGAACTGTTTTTGTTTACTCCCTATGAAAATATAAGGAGTATTGTCTTTTTTAAGCAAATCAATAAATCTTTTAACTTGGTAAATCCCTTGAATTCTCAAAGCTGGAGCCCTATCAGAACCTTCAGGAGGATAATCATAAGTGCTTTGAATACCATTTTCAGTTAAAAAAGCTTTAATTAATGGAAGTAAGTTAGAATTTGTTTTTTGAGAAATTTTTGCTACTGGTTTAAATTGACCTTTATAAATGGTGGCTGTAAAGCCACCGTCAGATTCATAAATGCCTTTTAACCAAGATAGGCAAACATAACTGTTATTTTGTGTAATCATAATATTTTTTCTTTTATTTGAAGTAATAATTGTTCATATTCTTGCTGAAACCAATATGAGCGCCAGCGTGTTATAATAAGTTGTAAAAACTTAAAATCTCCCTTTTCAGGTCAGTCGTTACGGGGTCCTATTAAGTTTAAATAAATAGTTCTTATTTTAGAACTATATCATTTATAGATAGATTAGGTAATAATTGAAGTTTTATGGTAGTCTATCATTAAGATCTAATACCCCACCTCCACAAATAAGTTCACGAAGCTCTTTAAATAAAGCTTCGCTTTCTTTAATATTAAGACTTTCATAAAGGTAAAGGTTACTTATCCAGTCAATGAATAAACGTTTTTCATAAAACCTTTACCAAAGAATTTAGGAATAGTTAATTTTTTTTTGAAAATTTTAAGAATGACATTGTAAGTTGCTACATCAGCAATGCTCATTCTTAAAGAGTTAATGCTTAACCCTAAAGTTAAATCTGCATTAGCTGCTGTATTAATAGGTGTCATACTTATTATTGAAATGTCTTTTTGGTTAACTTTTTTAAACTTGTTTTTACAAGTTGAGGTTTGGCTACCTTTACCGCGTCACCTTACAAGTCACTCGTATGTGCGACTGTGACCTCTATTTGCATTAAAAAAGTTAAAATTCTTCACGTTATTACTTAATCTGGTTTCTTAAATAATAGAACTTCCCACGGTATTATCATGTAAGTTACAATAACTTATTTAGACTTCACCGTTATGAGCTGGATTTTTACTTAAGGATCACTCCCTAAGGCGGCATTTCTAACAAAAGTGTTAGAGCCAGACCGCGGCTGCTGGCACGGAGTTCATCAAATCCAAAGTTTCTTTTGGCATAGACTATACCATCTTCTTTATTTATAAGGTAATTCTTGTTTAAACACTCAAAAATTACAAAAAGAAGCTCTGCGTGTTATGGAGTTGTTTAATCACGGAAAAGCCCTCTATATCAAAGGAAAAGCTTAGCCTTTTTGTCACAAATTTCCATCTCATACTTACATTTGCTCCCCTAAGTATAAGTAGGGGAGCAAATGTGTTCTTCAGTCGTTACAGGGTTTCAATTGAAAAAAAGGGGTTAAAGCCTTTAAAAATACTAAAAATGGAACAAATTAAACTAACCCCGGATTTGCTCGCCCTAACCCCTTTAGGGTAACCCTAAAGGGCCAATCAAACCCCTTTAGGGTTACCCTAAAGGGGTCCGAGGGGTTAGGGGCGACACTTATTAAGTTTGTATACCATGTCTGGAATTTCAGACACAGTTGATTCAATGATTTCAACCAATCTAGGAAAAGCTTTGCGTGGAATATATAAATAATATTGCCCACTTTTTTTTGAATGTTTCACAATATTACAATTAATGTCCCATTTTTTAAAATAATCTTTCAATAAATGGTGCTCTTCTAACGAAAAGCATTGTGTTGCCAGATTCCCAGCATAACAATCATTTCTTGCACTTCCGTCATCCATAAACCAAACTGCTAGTAGAATTGGATCTAAGGGCAATTTTTGTATTAACTCAGGAGTAATTGTTTTCACAAAATTACCAGTTGGTGATTGTTTATAAAACAATTCAAAAAATTCTTTCAAGTATTCCCCAGAACTTGTATAAAATTCAACACTAACAAAATCACTTTTATTAGTGACTTCTTTAGGTGGTTGGGTTGTTTGACACAATCTATTTAGCTTTGTATGTTTCCACTCGACATAACTTTTTTGTGAGACAGAGTGAGCAACTCTGTGTCTAAAGCTATTTCGTCCTCTTTTTTGAAGAGTCCCATCACCTAAAATAGAACCCATTAAAATAGCTCTCTCTATATCTGAAAGAGGGTTTAAATCTGTTTTTATATTCATAGTTTGTTTTTTTTATGTAAAGATGTTTAAATTTATCAATTTAAGGGCCTTGAGAGCCCTTTGAAACTTCCCACGGTATTGCCCACAGCTAAGATTCACAAAAAAGTGAATAACCTAATTTTTTTAAGGGGTTGTCCGCCTTACTGTTTGGGTTTCACCGTTATGAGCAGAGTATAACACTATCTCTCACGAGATAGTAGGCCAACAATTTAGCCGGAGCTTATTCCTCAGATACCGTCAGGGCTTCTTCTCTGAGAAAAGGAGTTTATGATCCACAGACCTATACCTCCACGCGGTATTGCTCCGTCAGGCTTTCGCCCATTGCGGAAAATTCCTCACTGCTGCCTCCCGTAGGAGTCTGGGCCGTGTCTCAGTCCCAGTGTGGCTGATCATCCTCTCAGACCAGCTACTGATCGTAGTCTTGGGAGGCCGTTACCCTCACCAACAAACTAATCAGACGCAAGCTCCTCTTTCGGCGATTTAAAACTTTAGCTCCTCAGCATTATGGGGTATTAACACCGGTTTCCCGGTGGTATCCCCCTCCGAAAGGTAGATTCTTACGCGTTACTCACCCGTCCGCCACTACAACCTGTCTAGATCAGACAAACTAGTTAAGTTTGACTTTCACATAGCGACTGGTCTCGTACGACTTGCATGTGTTAAGCATACCGCCAGCGTTCATCCTGAGCCAGGATCAAACTCTCCATTGATAGTTATATTTTTTATATAAAAAGATATTACTTTTTATTATATATATGGGTTACCTAATTTTTATAGCTAAAGCTATATGAATTAGATAAGTTTTTTATTTAACTTTATCAACCCCTATTTATGGGGGTTAATAAGATAGCTAATTAGCTTGTTACTTAGTTAAATAACTATTTACTTTTTTAGAACATTCCTAGATTTCAATTTATCAAACATCCTTTTTTTGTCAACCTTCATTTCAATATTTCGCTTGAAAGTCCTAGGGAAAAGCTTTTTTTTTAACTTATATGGGCCACCAAACTTTATTTGGTGGCCCATATATGGGCCACCAAACTTATCTAGAATTAAGGCCCCCCTCACCCCACCCTCAGCCCTCAGCCCTTTAGGGTTACCCTAAAGGGGTTAGGGCTATGCCCCCGATTCAGGGCTGAGTGGGCCCCTGCCCATACTACCCCCCCCCCTAAGGTCCATGATAAGAAGGGGGGGGGATATAAAGGGCATTGGCCCCTTTCCCCTTTATAAAGGACCCTAAAGGGGCCCACTCGGCCCTTGTCCCCGTAGGGACCCCCCTAACCCCTTTAGGGTAACCCCAAAGCCCTTTATAAATGGAAGGGTTACCCTCCATTTATAAAGGG
>Ga0209491_10007318_pt1 | contig 14650 bp, 19 predicted proteins | sample BON02_FD_187213 | JGI IMG/M metagenome (GOLD analysis project Ga0209491, IMG submission 187213) | Freshwater microbial communities from Lake Bonney liftoff mats and glacier meltwater in Antarctica - BON-02 (SPAdes) (version 2) | ecosystem: Environmental > Aquatic > Freshwater > Ice > Glacier...
AGGGAGGGAGGGAGGGAGGGTGAGGGAGGGCCGTTTGGGTCTTGGGCAGGATGCGTTGCACTAAGATGCGGTCTGCCAGGGGGATGAGCTTACGGAGAGACTGTTGTGTTTGGGACAATAGAGGTGGTGAGGAAGTGTGATGATGGCAGTACAAGCTTGAAAGGCAAGTGTGGAGCGGGGCAGTGGAACATGACGACATGCATGGGGAGGGTGCGGCGGAGGGGGAGGGAGGAGAGCAAGCCTGGCATACACTACAGCTCGCACACGGGACAACCTGCTGGCACAGAGAGCGACGCTGATGCTCAGCGCACGGGTTGCTGTCATCTGTGTTTTCAACCCTGAACGAATGAATCCGTACGTACCTATCAGCCTGCACCAGGGGCTAGCCCTAGCCTCCTCTATCCCAGGGCACGCATCACTCTCGCCTTGTCCTCCTCCCTCCCTGATCCACCCAACCATCCCCGCCCTCCTCCTCCTCCTCCTCCTCCTCCTCCTTTACATGCTCTTCTTGGAGCCGCACACACACACACAAGTGCTTCCTCCTTTCACCGCAAAGAGTACGTACCATGGCTGACTGACTGTGTGGAGCTGGGGAGGTCGTAGAGAAGGGCGTCTCGTGCGAGTGGCTGTGTGTGTTGTGGGTGGGGCGGCGGAGAAAATCGTGAGAAGTCAGTATGAATGGCTATACCATGCGCTCACCCTCCTCGTTGTCTTGGTGGACGCGAGGTTATTAGGCGCAAGCAGCGCACTTGCCCTTGCCCTCTTTCTCGATTGTTCTTCCTGTGGTAGGCTGCTATGATACTTGAGGACGAGAGGCCGGAGGATGAGCAGTTGCGAACCCGCAAAGAAGCGTTGCCCTGCAAATCCTCGCAGTCGCACACCCCGCCGGCAAGCAAAGCAGAGAGAAAGCGAGGACTCTCCGGACTTTGATCGACGATGACTCGTAGGCTTTGATTCGATTTGCTTAGAGGCACGCGCTCCTTGCTTCTTTTTCATTGCCTTCTGACTGACCTCCCCACCCTCCCTTCTTCCCCACCCACCACCGCACACAGGGCCCGCCTCACGACCCGGCCTCATCACCGATCCAGCACCCTCGATCCTGGTCGAAGCCCCTCTTCCTTCCTTGCACATCAAGAAGCAGCAGCAAAATGGCGAAACAAACCCTGTATTTCCTCCTCCTGGTCGCGGCCGTCCTCGTCTCCCTCTCCGAGGCCTTCATGGCCCCGTCCGTCTACAGCAGCAGAGCAGCCACAAGGGCCCAGGCCACCCGCCTGCAGGCCGTGTTGGATGCGTCCTCCCCCGATGAGTTCGACAAGGTAAGATGATGATGTGTGACTGATTCTTGAAGCTTTCTAGGGTGGACGTGTAATGCGTATGCGGGATGCGAGGGGCAGACAAGGGAGTGATGGAGGAAGAGGAGAACATAAACATGAGCTCCTCCTGCATGGCTGCCGTGGTTTGGACGACGGGTAGGGTTGTGTGCTTTCTTGCAGGCCAGCGTCTTCGCCGTCTAGATCGATCATGACGGCGCGGGCCCGTAGGCAGAATTTATCTCTACCACGCATTGGCATCATTGATTTGCCATGCCTCTCTCTTGATCGCCTTGGCGGTGGTGTGATTGCCAGAAGCCGCGCGTGCATGCCGGCATTGTTTCTTTCATGCGTCCCCCTCTGTCTCATACTCAGCATTTCCCCTTGATTCTCACTTCTTCCTCCCCTCCTTCCCTATCAACCCACACCCCCCACCTACAGCTGGTCACCGGCGCCGGCGAGAAGCTGCTGATCGTCGACTACTCCACCACCTGGTGCGGCCCCTGCAAGATGATGGCCCCCAAATTCGACGAGATGTCCAACCGCTTCGACGCCGTCTTTGTCAAGGTCATCGGTGACTCCACCCCGGAGGCAGGGCAGCTGCTCAAGAGGGAGGGGGTGCGTTCCGTCCCGGCCTTCCATTTTTGGAAGAATGGGAAGCGTGTTGATTCCATCTCGGGTGCCGATCCCGAGAGGTTGGAGGATGTGATTTTGCAGAACGTTTAGAGCGAAGGAGGATAGGGAGATAGGGAGGGATGGAGGGAGGAGAGAAGGATTTGATGTATATGCGTGGGTGCCCTTTTTTTTGAGTCGCCTCGCCCGGATGGTGGTAGTGTGTGTGTGTGACGGAGAGAGGGAGGGATGATGGGGAGAAATTGAATCGGAGAAGAAAAGGGAGTGTGAGCGCGTAGGATTGATGAGGCAAGGAAGCATAGCATATGTTCGCTCTCTGTCGGTCCTGACCGCACCACAGGAAGAATAGATGGGAAAGGATACGTCGAATGTACGTCGTGTCGGCCGTCCATAAAAATCGAATCATCATCATGGTAGAGTAGAATAAAGAAGCTCAGACTCACACAGGTTGTCCAGGCAAACACACACAAAAACTAATATTAGCTTCAAAAGCAAATTTCTGTTAAAACAAGAAAATTAAAAAAAGAAGAAAAGGGAGTGTGAGCGCGTAGGATTGATGAGGCAAGGAAGCATAGCATATGTTCGCTCTCTGTCTGTCCTGACCGCACCACAATAAGAATAGATGGGAAAGGATACGTTGAATGTACGTCGTGTCGGCCGTCCATAAAAATCGAATCATCATCATGGTAGAGTAGAATAAAGAAGCTCAGACTCACACAGGTTGTCCAGGCACACACACACACACAAACTAATATTAGCTTCAAAAGCAAATTTCTGTTTTATTTTCTTGTTTTCAACTTATGCAGCGTGATAACCTTCTCGTTCTCTTTCCTCCTGTCCTCCTCCTCCTCCTCCTCCTCCTCCTCTTCCTCCTCCTCCATTCCCCTCAAGCGACCGGCGCGATGCAACAGCATATGCTGTACCACACCAATCCGCACATTAAAAGCTCTAATCTCCTCCTTTACCTTTTGCAAGACCCCTCTCAGTTTAACCACAGGAGAAGCATGAATCACCCCTCCTTCTCCTCCTCCTCCTCCCCCTCCCTGCTCCGTCGCGCTTCCTCCCCCCTGATGTTGCTCCCACCGCAGAGCCTCCTCTTCTTCGTGCTGCAAACGATCGCATCGATCTTGCATCTTGTTAAGCTCCTTCTTGAGCGTGTCCACCCGTCCTTGCTTGGTTTGGCATGCGCTTTCCATCTCCACTATTTGAGCCTTGACCTGATTTACTCTCTCCCGGTACCGCTGCTCCTTGCACTCACTCTCCTCATCGCGCGTCCATGGGAGGTTAGGACCAGAGCCCTTGCCTTCGGCAACGATTGTGTCCATGTGCCTTGCAAATTTTCCTGCTTCTGCCACCTTGGCTTCGACTGGGGAAGGCTTGAAGGACGGCGTGGTTGTGTTTGTGTCTTCTCTCTTTGCAGGTGCCGCCTCCTTGCTCTCGGCCTTGTGCAAAGTGTCTTGCGGTGGCAAGTACACTGGAGCCTGCCAGACAAATCCTGACTTGGCCAGGACAGCATCACAAAGCACCTCGAGCACACGACAGACGGCATTCCCGTAGCCTAGCTTCAGTGCTGCAACCTCTTCTCCCGGTGCCTTGCCCCACAGCTGCCATTTGCTGAGGTCCGCGACCAGCGCCTCAACGGTGGTGTGACGGTGCGTGGAAGTAAAGTGGCCTTCCAATTGATTGCACAGCCACGAAGCTACCTTGAGAAATCGCTCTTGCTGCCTTGGCTGCTTGACCACAAAGGAGAGGCGGTCCAGGCGAGGGGGAGGGCACGACAGCGGCCTACTGGCCATTTTGGACTCGAGAACCTTCATCTTCTCGACGATGGACTCCATGGCAAGGAAGTGCGTTCCCTGATGATTTTAGAGCGTGGTCGTGGTGTTTGTTGAGTGGCACACTCTCATTTTCAGTGCTTATTCCTGCGTTTGTTTGCTACACACACGTACCTCGACGCCTTTCCAGTTTTGTGTGAGGAGATCAGCAGCAGACGTCGAGGACGAAGAGGAGGCCTGGAGCTGAGGCGGCGGCGGGGCCATGGTTGTGCCCGCTTAATGGTGCTGTGGCTGTGCCAGTAAGACGACAATGTGAGCAATACATGCAGACAAGGGCATCAAACAAAGCCCAAAAAAGTGAGGCGTAAAATGAAAATGGCCCGCCCGTTGGCAACCTCCCCACCCAAAGCAAAAGCAAAACTTAACACTACCACCTTCCTTAATCCATTCGCCTGTCAATTTCTTTCTTTCTGTTTCTTTCCACACGCTGTTGTTGTTGTTCTCTTCGTCCTAATCATAATGCATCCTCCTCTCTATATCCACACATCACCCTGTTCCATTTTTATTTCCCCTTCCCACACCTGTCTCTCTCGCTCCCCAACCTCAGCCAGTCAGTCACTCTTACATGCACATCGCACCCGCTCATCACACACTCACTTTCACACACACAGAGACTCTAAAAGCCCCCTGCCTTACTGCCCGCATTTTTGACTCAGTTAGTTTGCTTCTAAGGCTTGCTTGCTTTCTCCCCCACTTCCCACCGCACTTCTTTCACCCACCGCACATCTCTCTCCTTCTACATCAATGCTCTTTTCGCACGAATCAGCAAGAAGATGAACGCGAGGAAGCGGAACCCGAGAAGCAACACCACCAACATGGCAATGCAAAACCCAATCTCCCCCGTCTGCACCCCAATATAATCAAACACAAACCCACGCAACTGCGGTGTGTACTTCTCCGAGCCGTACTCATTCAAGACAATCGCCTGGAAAGCATACTTGATCATCGAGACCTTATCCAGGGGCACAAAATACCAAGGCACATTATCACTAGAATGCAATACGCCCGCATACAAACTCATTGGCAGCATCAACACCGGCCCCAGAGCAACCGCCACGCCATCATGCCCCGTCAACGTCGACAACGCATACCCCAACGAACAACTCGCATTCGCCATCAACACCAAAGTCACAATAAAAATAAAAAACCGACTCACTTCCGGCGCAAACCCAATCAACCAATAAGCAATGCTCCCAAAAATCGTCGGAAACAACACTTGATACGGCACCTCCGCCAGCGACAACCCCAAAAAATACGAACTCGGCCGATTCGCACTCGTCAAATACTCCCGCATAAAAACCGCCATATCCTTCGGAATCACCTGCGACACCGTGAACATGCTGGCAATGCTCTGATTCATGATCAACAAAAACATCGCCCCCAGCCGATTCTTGGTCGCCGACGAATCAAACGGCTGCTGCAAGTAAACCAACCCCAAAATCAACCCCATGGAAATCGCCTGCCCAAACCTCACCTTTGCCAAGACCGGCTCCCTCCCATAGGACTTCACCGTCCTCTTATAACTCTCACAAAACTGGGTCCAGGCCGTGGCAGGAAACTCCCGACTCGACACCAACGCACTCATCCCTCCCCCGCTCCCTCCCTCCTCCACATCAGCCATCCATGCCTTGTTATCCCTCGCCAGGGTCGAAGTCTGATACGCCCGCAACATGTCCTCCACCGGTACCTCCGGCTTCTCCAACAACACATTCACCGCTAATTTCTCTATCAAATAATCCGCAGGGTTGTAAAATTGAGGGCATTCCAATCCTAGGGTAGCAGCAAAGTAATCCACGCCCCCCGCACGGGTTCCACAGTAGGCGGTCTGACCCCGGGCGAGGAGGAGGAGGTGGGAGAAGAGCTCGAAGATTTCGGAGGAAGGCTGATGGATGACGCAGACGACGAGCTTGCCGCTGTTGGCGAGGCCTTTGAGGATTTTGCAGACTGGGGAGGGAGGGAGGGAGGGAGGGAGGGAGGGGAGGAGGGAGTAAACATAACATGAAGAAGGTTTGTTTGCATGATTTCTTCCTTCCTTCCTATATAATTAAACGAGACAGAAAACAACACATCCCTCCCTCCCTCCCTCCCTCCCTCCATCCCTCGCCATACATACCTGACAAGGCCATAAAAGCATCCAGACCCGACGTCGGCTCATCCGCAAAAATAATCTCGGGGTCCGAAAGCAACTCCGTCGCCACCGACAGCCGCTTGCGTTCCCCCCCCGAAATCCCACGAATAAAAGCCTGCGGGCCGCCAATCAACGACTCAGAGCACTTGCTTAGATTCACCGCTTCAATCACCTCTTTGACGCGACGCAAGCGATCCGCCACGGCCACTTCCTGCTTCACCCGCACCATGGCATGAAAGGTCAAATGCTCCCGTACAGTTAATGTCGCGAAAAACAAGTCCACCTGATGCACATACGCCGTGGTCGATAAGAAATGCGTGTCCACCGGCTTCCTATCCAAATACACACACCCCTCAAACCGATGATTCCGCAACGAAATACAATCCAACAAACTACTCTTCCCCGCCCCGCTCGCCCCCATCAAAGCAAGCATCTGCCCCTTCTCTGCGTGCCCTACCACATTATACAAAATATGCCTCTCCGCCTTCTTCCCATTCCCCCCACCATTCCCCAACGCCGCAAAACTCGGCTGGCTCCCCCGACCACCCACGCCCGCAGTCGCCAAGCGGACACTCCCATCATTACTTCCAAACGGCCCGCCCGTATCAGGCAGAGGCCCACCCGGCTGCCCCAACAACTCAAAAGTCCCTTGCAAGCTCGCCATGTGCTTCTTCTTGATCGGCACGCTTAACTTCCGAATGTCCCATCGCAAGGATGTGGCGGTGCTGGCCTTGGTGGCGGCAGAAGTGGGGCCTTCCCCGTTATTCTTTTGGTTCTGATGATGCAAGCTGGGGCTGCTCCCGCTGAGTTGGATAGGTGTCGAATTAGCCACGGGCAGCTTGCCTAGCTCAATGTCTTCGTGGGTGCCCCCGGCGGACTTGTACTCTTCCGTGCGGCGCGACATTGTGTGTGGAGATGTCGGTGGTGGCGGTGGTGGTGGTGGGGTCGGGAGGCGTAGAAGGTGAAGGAGGAGAGGGAGGAGGGGGAGGTCTCGTGGAAGAGGAAGAGCTGGCGGCTTGGCACGCGCCTCTCTTTACCACCTGGCTCTTTTGCGTGTGCGCGTCTACCTGTCACGTGTACGGGTGGGTGGCGGGGGGGGTGGGAGTGAGTGAGCACGATGTGATGGGTTGGACCGCCCCGCTGTTCCATATCAGGCTCGGTATTGGGCTGGGGCTTGACAATGCAAAGATAAGGACACACGACTCGCAGCCCACCAAGAAAAACATGCCCGCCACAAGCAAAGCACGCGCTTTCCCTGTGTGTGGGTGGGGCTTGTGCATGTGGTCAGTGCAGTCGTGTGTGCTTGGCACGTGACACATCTGAAAGATCTACTCCGCCCCATCCTCCATCATCATCACCACTCCTCGCCAACGCCAGCAAGCAACGTGCACCACCTCTAACTCTAAGCCACATTGCTTCACAAATCCCCCTATACACACCACACACATTCACGCTTCTACAGGGGGCATGTTTACCAGGTTTCACTTCCCGGGCTCCAAATCCGCCAGAGAAGCAGCGGCGGCGGCAGCCAAGGATGGTGGCGGGGGCAGCAGCAGCAGCAGCACGCACGTCTCGACGCCGCTCCAAGAATCCAACCCCACCCGGTCCCCGTCGTTCCTGCTGCACGGTGGCGGGGTGCCCCAAGGTCCCTTGGCGCCGTGTCGGCTGGGGTATCTGTACTCGGCGCCGTTGGTGCACAAGGCGGGGGGGCAAGCCAAGGAGTTGGACATGCAGGACGGGATGCACATTGACATTGGCCAGGAACTCGGGCGGCTCAAGCGGACCTTGCACGATGCGCAACGCCGCATTTTGTTTCGGGCCGAGGTGGCCACGGTCAAGAATTGTCGGAAATTGTTGACGATTGGGTGTCGGATGCTGCACTACACGGGGATTGGCAAGCCGTCCTGCCTGATTTTTGAGAAGGAGAAACCGGTGGGGGAGACGAATATTCTCAACATTGAAACGTTGACGGAGCTCTTTGCCGCGGGTGGGGTACGGACGCAGTTGGTATTTGTGAGTGCGCGGCATTCGGAGATTGTTGGGAGGGCGTTTATTGCGGCGGGGGTGAGGCATGTGGTGGCTATGAAGTGGGATGCGAAGGTCTCTGATCGCGCCGCTTGTATATTTGCCGAGTTTTTCTACTTGTCCATCGCGATGGGACGGACGGTGCGCCAAGCGTTCGAGGTCGCCACCACAGCAGCAGTGACGGAGACGGGGGCCTCGGGGGATGATGAGCAGTTTTTGCTGTTGCCTGCAGAGGGGGACCATGACCTAGCTATTTTTGATGATGCCGAGGTTGGGGATTTCGTGGACGAGTCTCCTCCACCCGTGCCCAATACATGTGACCCTCCCCCGGTGCCTTTCGTGGGGCGCAATGTGGCGGTGCAGGAGGTGGTGGGGTTGCTCTCGATGGTCTCGCAGGGAAATCGTTGTATTACCGTCCGGGGTCGGCCAGGGGTGGGCAAGACGGCCTTAGCTTCCCGTATCTGTCAGTATCTCGCCGAGCGGAATTTATTCGATGCCATTTATCTAGTCCCGTTGAGAAGGAAAGAATACAGATCATACGAGAAAGAAACGCTGTGCAAAGTCATGGGTGCGGCGATCGGCTTCGAAGACGCCTCAAACGAACGTGAGATCGTCTTCCTCCTCCAAGATAAACATCCCTCCGGCCGCGTCATCATGGTCCTCGACGGCCCCGACCGCTTCTTCAACCGCTCCAACTCCCTCGTGCAAGTCCTCTCCTACCTCCTCTCGCGCATCCACGGCCTCCACCTCCTCATCACTGCCGAAGGCTCCGTGCTAGGTAGTGGCTCCGGTCGCCTCGAAAGTTCCTCCGAAAAAGTCGTTCATCTTGGCCCGCTCTCCGACGTGGCCACGGCACATATGCTCGCTAATGTTGCTCCGCCGGGTTTTAAGATTGAGGAGATGATGAGTCGGCCTTACGCGACACGGGAGGAGGCTTATGCTGAATTGGCGGCGTCGCCCGTGATTAGAGAGTTGCGGGGGCATCCGAAGGCGATTGTTATGTTTGCGCCTTTGTTGGAGGATCATCGATTGGAAGATTTGTATGAAAAGGCTAAGCAGTGTTATCTTGAAGCGAGCACTGCTGCGGAGGTGGAGTTGCCCTCGAAGGAGGAGGAGGAGGGGGTTGGTGGGGGGGGAGGAGGGGGGACTGGGGGGAGGGGAAGTACTGTTGATGTGGAGGGGAAGGAGTTGGATGCGTTGACCTTGGAGAGGGAGACGGAGGAGGCGAGGAGGTTTTTGAGGGATTCGACGTCGCAGAGGTTGTGGTTGGAGGTGGTGAGGCAGGGGGGGGCGAGGCAGTCGAGTAGTATGCATCAAGGGGTGCCTTGGTATAGGTTGACGGATGCGCTGCAGGAGGAGTTGAGAAGGGCGTTGGTGGACGCGTTGAGATTGTTGAGGCTGCGGATTACTGATCCCTCTGCTGCTGCTGTTGCTAGTCTGGCAACGACGACGATGGGGTCGTCGGGGTCGAGTGGGGTTGGGGGAGGAGGGTTGGAGGAGAGTAAGAGCTCTATATCCTCTCCCTTGTTCACGCCCTTGTCTTCGGGGGGGATAGAAGCAAAGGAGGAGGGAAAGGGGGCCGATGTGTCTAATCACAAGGAAGGAGGAGGGGGAGGAGACGATGACGGGGTGATCCGCGGCTTGGAGCCGGGGGACATCCAGTTCATCAAGGATAGGTTGGGGGCTAGGACGCCTGATAACGACTTGGTTAAAATCACGGATTTTGCCGTCTTCTGCGAGGGGTGGGTGCCGGCTCAGAATTCGATTCGGCTGCTCTGTCGGGAGTGGTTGTGTAATTCCCCAAGGTTGGTGCATGGGTTTTTGTCGCGGAAGGAGACGGAGGACTTGCTTCATGGTCATAAGGAGGGCACCTTTCTCTTTCGCTTTAGCACCAGTCATTTGGGCTTGTTGTCCATCTCTTTTGTGGGCAAACGGAGCAGCAGCAGCAGCAGCAGCAGCAGCAGCAGCAAACGGCCAGCGTCGACGGGGAAGCCAGCATCGGCATATACGACAACGACGACGCCCGTGCGGCACTTTTTGGTGCAAGTGGAGGAGGATGGGCGTTGTGTGGTATTTATGGAGCCGGGCCGCTCTCGGCATGCATCTTTGGAAGACTTAGTCATGTCTTCCACCAGCTTGCTCGAGTTTTACCCGGGCGTGCCCAAGGCGCAGGCGTTGGTGCAGATGCGGAAGTATAAGAGTGATTAGATTAGGGGGTTTTGTAGGAAGGGAAGGGAAAGAGAAGAAAAAGCCAATTGAGTATGGGGTGGAGACGTGACGGGAGGCGGGGGGGAGGGAGGGGATGGGAGGGGAATTAGAAATTTGTAACATAGCTAGTTGTGTGTACGTAGCGAAATAAGTAGTCAATAAAAGCAAAAGCAAGGTTTTAGATTAAGAAAAGGGCAATTGTTGAGCACGTTTGCGTTGAAAATTAAATGTGAAAACTGCAATACATAGAAACCGTCTGGCGTCTGGGCACGTAAGGCCGTTTTGGACGCTCGGGACAGGTTTGTGGGTTGTCTGAGCTGCAGAGTCGCATGTGGATGGGGCGACTCCGGTGGAGAATAAACCACTAGCGATCGTGTTCCATACGGCCTGATCAGCCTTGGTAAAGAAGGAGACCACTGGCCATTTCTTCTCGCACAAGAGCGCGGGCTTGCTTACACTTGCTCGTTACTCCGACCCTGACCAGGTCACTAAGGGGTTTTCACCCCACCCTCTGTCTCAGTGGCTCATGACCACAGGAGCAGCGGCTACATCATGGCAGTCTAAAAAAGACTGGAAAAAAACCAGATTTTGTTGTACAGATCATGTGAGAAACAATTCGATACAGAGGAGTACGAATAGGAAGAAAAGAATGAAGATAAACATAAACTTTGCTAGTTTGTGGGCGGAATAGCACGATCATACACACTCTCTTCCAATTCAATCTAAAATTTATTTTCATCTTCAAACATCTCATCTCTGCATTCATACTTGTCGTGTTCCCCCAGCTACTCCCCTTCATCATTAGCAACCCCCTCCATCCCCTCGACACATTCCGCGTCGCCCAGGGTCCCCGTGTCCTCGAAAAAGAAGTGAGACAACTTCAGCCTGTGGTCAATGCACACAAAAACAGGCAACCTAAATGCAATAGGGTGGCACGGAGCTGCCCCTAGCAGGACGGCGGCGATGAGGAGAGGTAAGCAAATCCAGACCCAGTACCACCCGGCTCCCGCTAGCCCATGCGGGCACCTCACCTGCACCCACATGCCGGTCCACCGAATCTCCAACAATTCGCTTTGACTGCCTCTGCTGCAGCCCCGATTGCCACCTCCTTCGTAGGTGCTGAGAAATGGTCTGATATTGTCTTCCATGTGAGCCTTCACTTCCCCTAGTGTAGTGAAGAAGCGCAAAGGCACCCCAGCAAAGGAGTTGAGATCTTTGTCCTCGTGGTGGAAAACGGGTGGGCCATGACCTGTTCTTGTCTTGTTTACTTTTGCCGCTTGGAAGGCCTGATAGGGAGGGAGGAAAGCAGGACGAGAGGGAAGTAGGAAGTGGGGGTGAGTCGTCGTGAGCAGTACGAGCCTCCATTGACAATTTACATCTGGGTTGGGATTACGGCGAGACAAGGGGAAGGAAGATTTTGAGGCCGGGGAGAGGAAGGGAGGGGAAGGAGGAGGGGAGAAACACGCCTAGATCTTTTCTGAGTGCTTCTCATACACTCCTCATTACTGAGCGTCTAATCGTCATACTCTTTCGCATCCTCCTCCTCCCACTTCTGCCGATGCCCCACCCATTGATTCCTCGCGCCCTACCCCTCCCGAATCATGTGACGTACCACAAGGACAAGAAGCAGTTCTTGATTACCGAGCCAAGCCACGTCTTTCAAAGATTGAGGATGCCCTGGTCTCCCCAAATTCATCCTAACACATGACCTGCCCACCCATTCCTTCAACTCAGGAGAAAACTTAGACCTCGAAACGATCGCCAATTCCAAAGTACTCTTTGTGCCATACAAATCAATCATCTTATCTATCGAAAATATGGGGTCTCTTACTGCTGCTGCCGAGGAGGCGAGGGCGGCGTTGGTCCGTCTCGACGGAAAAGAAAGGGAGGAAGGTGGCGCGGGAGGTGGAGGGAGGGGTGTCGTATCTGATGAGCCACGGAGTTTGTTCGTTCCATCCTATATCAAAAACGAAGCCATGGCCAATCCGATCCAAACCGATCCAAACCGGTCTCAGCTCGTCATCTATGACGAGGGGTACCGGAAAAAGGCGGAGGCTTACCTGAATGATGACCGCGTCGGCAACCGAAAAATGAGCGATCAAATCTGGACACCTAGGCAGCTTGAGGAGATAGGAAATTGTTTGGTTGTGGATCCGATTTGGATCGGTCTCAGCTCGTCATCTATGACGAGGGGTACCGGAAAACGGCGGAGGCCTACCTGAATGATGACCGCGTCGGCAACCGAAAAATGAGCGATCAAATCTGGATGCCTAGGCAGCTTGAGGAGATAGGGATCCGAATATGTCCCCGAAAGACATTCTTATTTATCTGCGCCGCGCCGTGCATTTTGACCCGAAAACCAACGAACCGTTTTTGATGACATTGACACTAACGCAAGTTTTCAAAAAGAAGTCTGACCTTTTATACGTCGAGACGGACCAACGCCGCCCTCGCCTCCTCGGCAGCAGCAGTAAGAGATTCCAAAACAGCGCGGGCTTTCGCCTCCTCCGCCATCAGCGCGGCTAAACGAGCCAAAGCAGCGGCCTTATCATCACTAACAACACCCCCGCCACCCGTGTCCTTCTGCTTATCATACCCATAATTTTCTGCTGCTCCACCTCCAACACCGTGCTTCTTCAACACATCTTGCAGAGTCATGAAACTATGAAGGTTGGCGTTCTCGGCGTCCTGGTGGTGGCCGTAGAAGGATTTGGGGTTCAGACCATACCATGTCGTCAAGGTTAGAAAATGCCCCCCTATACAAGCCTGCATCAGACAAAGGCATCGCACCCAACCAAAGCAAGTCCCCTCCAATTTCACAACTACCAGCAGGACGATGGTCGACACCATAAGCGTGCTCCCATCGATCCACCGGAGACCTACCAAGGCGGATGTGGCGGTCGCAAAGGTCATACGATTCACTTCCCGGGGCCATCCAAAACACCTTGTCTTCCCCCCACTTGTTCTCGCAAAAATCATTCAGGAGCACCGCAACCCATCCTGTATCCAAACCCACCTCGGCAGCTGTCAGCATATCTCGCCGGCCTTTCCTCTCCTTATATGCCCCCCGGATGTTCTCGTCATCTCTGCAAAACACACGACAATCGCTTGAACATGAATTCGATAGAGCTCGTCTAGCCTATACTCAAGACCCATACACTCAAGGCAACGCTCTAATCGATCCAAATACAACCCCCACATATCCGTCAGGTCCAAATTTTTCCATTGTGGAAACTCAGCAGAGATCAAGGCTTCAGCTGGCGACAGCTGGGCAGCAACAGCCGCCCCTTTCGTGGACGGCGCCGCCGCGACAGCAGCATGCACGCTGCCCGCGGACGCCGCGTCAGCAGTCGACTCACCCGCAGCCGCCCCTTCCGTGGACGGCGCCGCCGCGACAACTGCAGGCAACACGAAATCCAGCAGATTATAATGACAAGCGCTTCGGACCGCCTCGGTATTGATAAAGCCGGTGACTGGCTTGTCCAACTGCTTGTACAACCAGAAGAGGGCGCGGAGGAAAGAAGCATTCATTTGTGTGAGTACGGGCAAGGCATGCTCTTGGGACTGTGGGTCGCTGGACACAGAAAATTGAGGGGATTTCCCCAAGGAGGCGAGGGCAGTCAGGTGGTCGTCGTGGTTACCATCTTCACACGTGCGAATAACTTCGGCAACGTCCTTGGTCCGATAGCCCATGATAGCTAGGCGCATCAACACCATTTCCCAGTGCTCCCTATCCTCGCCTGGCAGCGAGGCTATGGCAGGCGCCAAGTTATCCAAGCTCTCCATATACAGCCGATCTTCGAGGGGCTCTCCGTCTTGTGGATAATGCTGGACGACCCTGCGCACCAAAAAAGGAAACACCTGGGTCACGTGTGTTAGTTGCACGAAGGTGTTGAAGGCGCAGGAGACTCCCAAGTTCGTCAGCCCTTGCCGAGCAGGCGTTGTGGTGGAGGAGGAGGAGGAGGAGGGGGAGGAAGAAGGTCGAAGGGAAGCCGGAGCAGAGGTGGTGTTGGCTAGAGCTGCGGCGGCGAGGGAGGCGGTAAGGGCAGAGGCACTGTTTGTGTAGGTGGATGAAAAACGATGAGCAAAGGTGAAGAGGAGGGGAGGGGTGGGGGGACGAGAGAAAAAGAGAGACATATCCTCCTCCTCTAAGACTTGAATGCCTCGGCTGTTGTTGGCTATTCCTGCTGCAAGCAGGAAATGTGAAAGGGAAGAGAGGGGAGGATGAGAAACTGGGTTATCAGGAAGAAAGATAAGGAGGACAGATCATTTAGACCCTTTAAAGGCTTCTTCGGTGCTTGCTCAAAACGTACTTTGGTCACACACATACAGCCTTTGCAGACACGAGGAGCCCCCCCCTCACTCATCACCTGATTCCTCCCCCCATTTTTCTTAGGTACACACGAGGCTTGTCGGCACGTCAAGTTAGTGCTTCTAACACTTAGGCGTATCTTCTACCCTCCCTCCCCCCCTACCCCTCAAACCAACTCTGACTTACTCGCCATCCTCCC
>Ga0209491_10007321_pt1 | contig 14648 bp, 14 predicted proteins | sample BON02_FD_187213 | JGI IMG/M metagenome (GOLD analysis project Ga0209491, IMG submission 187213) | Freshwater microbial communities from Lake Bonney liftoff mats and glacier meltwater in Antarctica - BON-02 (SPAdes) (version 2) | ecosystem: Environmental > Aquatic > Freshwater > Ice > Glacier...
ACGTGAGCACGCTCGAAGCCTCGATATGAAGGAATACGAGCGGGGCAAATTCTTGATTAGCAAGGACGGGATTCAACAGTTACATGGCCAGTTTCCTCTGTTTCATCTCAAGTTGGCCGTGGGAGCTCAAGTCATGATGAGATGCAACAAGTACATGGACCTGGGCATCTTCAACGGCACCATGGGCATTATCACGGGTATAGAGAATAATTTTATCTCGGTGATTTTCGTGGTCAATGGACGTTTTATGGACAAACCCATCGAGGTGGAACGAACAGACTTTTCCAATCGAGTGGGCAAGACGGTGGAAGTCATTATGACACAGTATCCACTCACGCTGGCCTACGCATGTACAATTCATAAGACTGTGGCGGGAGATACCATGTTGTTCACAGACCAGGGTTTAAAGCCTATTGAAGATGTTTCCGAGGAAGACGGTTGGCAAAAGAAGGAATTCAAGTTACATACTTATGCCCCTTCTTTGGAAACTACTTCACATGTTTACTGTGGAGACATTGAGCCCACTATCAAGATACGAACCAAAATGGGTTTTGTCTTGGAGGGTTCTCTTGAACATCCCATGATGGTCCGCACTGAAGATGGACAAGAAGTTTGGAGATTGCTGAACTGTATGACACAAGGAGATGTGCTGGTCATGAAACATTCTCTACAGGCTGGTCCAGCAAATTATTTGTCAACTTCTGCCTATTCTGATACTGCTGGCACTTCGTCTTTGGCGACCCGGTATAACAGACCCGACACCATATCTGACGCACTAGGGAATATGATGGGGTTATTGGTCGGTGACGGAAGCTACAACCAGTCATCCACCGGAATAATTAGCTTTCATACTCCAGATCCTACTCTCCGAGATCGTCAAGTTCGAGTTCTTCACGAGCTTTTCGGTACTACCATACGATGGAGTGAGCATCCTACAAAGTTTTACCATGTCATACTTGAGTCTTTGTATATCCGGGCGTTTTTAAAGTGGTGTGGTCTGGACTACGTTCAAGCCTTTGACAAAACTGTCCCGTGGGTCATTAGCCAAAGCCCCGTATCTGTGCAGAAAGCCTTTCTGCAAGGTTTGTTCGACACGGACGGAGGAGTCATCAAGACTGCTATCCATTTCACCAGTGCCTCGGAGAAACTGGTTCGTCAAGTCCATCTCCTGTTGTTCAATCTTGGGATCGTTTCACGTTCGGTGATCATGGGAGAACGAGCTTTTCGTATTGAAATTACTGGTACCGACGCCCGGGTGTACATGGACCAAATCGGCTTTACCGTGCCTCACAAGATTGAAGCCGGACAACGCTTTTATGATCATGCAAACAAGTACTGTTGGACCAATTCCAACATTGGTTTTTTCCCAGATTCCCAACGTATCGCCCAAGCTCTCCGAGGTCAGTACGATGCTACCGGCATTGGTATTGGTATGCAGCCTATCTGGAGACATGTGTGCGAGGTATCTTCAGGAAAGGCTAGTATGCACGTCCGTCATATTTCCGGGTTGAAAACATTGTTGGACTTGACCAAGACTCCCATCGGTCGTGAACTTCTCCTTATCGAGGAACAACATAAGTTTTATGATCCGGTGGTATCTATTACTTCTGGAAAATGCCGATTGTACGACTTGACTGTACCAGGTAGTCATTCGTTTATTGCCAATGGTATGGTGTCAAGCAACTGTCAAGGTCTGACCCTGGACAGCATCCGTATTGATGCCAGCAACTGTTTTGAAGCCGGCCAGCTCTACGTGGCTTTGTCAAGAGTTCGCAAGATAGAACATTTGTCACTAATCGATTTTGACGAACGAAGTTTATTATCAGATCCACGAGCGGTGGAATTCGAGTCGGATCAACGCCCTAAACACCACAAACGCCATAAGGCAGCTTCACCTGAACCAGTGGCCGCCACTCTTTAGTTCTGTGCCGTCACAGGGGGCGCACTTGGAAATGCTTCATAAGGTTGGTTTCCCAGATGACGTTGGTCAGGGCATGTTGGTTGGGCAGGGCTTCAAAGTCTTCTGGCCGTATACTGATCTCCAGAGGCGGTAAGCCCAAGTTGAAATAAAACAGAATTTGTGGTGAATACGTCATGGTACATAGTTTTTCTCGTTGTTCCGAAGCTTCTGTGGTCTTTAACCATGAACACACAAACGAGATTCGATTGTGAGGTTCTATCGAAAGTTCGTAGACAATAGCTTCTTTCAACGCATACGTGGACTCCCCTTTCTCGTCAATGTTTTGCGTTCGCGGTATTAACACTTTCATCTCCCACCACGAATGATCGGAGATCATATACTTTTCCTCTCCGTCATGCACTTCGGATTCGTGTGCTTCTTCTTCTTCTTCTTCTTTAACAGGAAGCGGGGTATCAGCTCTAGTCTCATGTTCCTCTTCGGATTCGTCATGAGCAGAGGTGGGAGCCGATTCGACCGGCGATGCGGTACTGTGGACTTTGCCAGGGGGCTTGCCTTTTTTCTTGCCGGGTTTGAGTTTGGTCTTAAAGGCTGAGCCAAATAGGGGTGGTACAATAACCGGTCTCGCTGTCGACGTGGAGCCTATGACCACCAACTTGGGCAATTCTGTATGAGCTTCTTCCGTGGCTTCCGCATTTTTCTTATAAAGCCGGGCTCGACCAATCAGCGTGCTTAGGTTATTAATACTGATTTCACCGTCCTCCAACTCAGCCAACTGCCCCACCGTCGTAATGCCGTGCTCGGCGAACGCAGCAGCCGTAATTTTACCAATACCCAAGATTTTTTGAATGTCGTGACCAGACATGAAGAAGTTTTTTATTCAAGTTACACTGCCCTGGAAAAAACGAAACTCGATCGGAAATATCCCGATGCGAATCAGAGATGCTGTCGCGAATCGGAAATATCCCAATGTTAATCGGAAATATACCCCGCTTCTAGATCGTCACTCTCGTCTTCGCTTTCATCTTGGTCGTCTTTGTCTTTGACCTTTTCGTCCTGTTTTTTCCGTGCTAAATGTCTGGCCACCAAAGGATGTACGGCTTTCTCAGAAGCCACTGCGGGTTCCGTGACCATGACTATATCGGGCGCTTCCCGATCTTCACCTTCCAACCGTGAGTCAATACACTTCACCATCCAACGGTTAATAAAAACATAACCAAAGGAGACAAAAACAAACACCAGCAGTAAGGTGACAATAAAGATCTTGAAAAAACCCCACATTTATTGAACCCCGATAATTCTCCGCCGTATTCTAAACGTGCTTTAAGTTTTTTCTTCTGATTTCTGGTCAGCTGCTGGCGCGGTTCCGTACTGCGGCTTTTCTGCTGCTTTCCGTATCGACAGTTCTCTAATGTCTTCTCCTATCTGAACTATTCCGTCTCTCCACATAGCATCTGGCGGCAAATCTGCATGAAACCCGTCTTTCATGATCGACCCCAGGTGATGCTGAGTCTTGTATCTATTCCGTGTGTGCAGCAACTGTCCGAATAAATGGGTATCTTGTCTCCGGTAATAATCCTTCATGCGCTGCTCGGGACGTCGATCCGTTTCCGGTACATTAAAATTCTTTTCCTTGAAAGCATCCGAGATACCCGTATACTTTTCTTGTACGGTTTCCCAACGTTCGTTGCACCAACACTCCATCTCTGGATTTACGGCATACAAAATCATAAAGATGATCAGAATAATGATGAACCCTCTCAACAAAAAGAGACCTGGGGATAAATTCGTTGACATAAGGTGTAAGAGTTTTTTGTTACATACAGGTTTTTCCTTTAGTTTAACTTTGCGTCTGCATCCTCGTCAAGACCATTTATTTTTCTAATCGCTCTAAACACCATAAATATTGACCCAGCCACAGATAGGCCAGCACGTGCCAAATCGAGTGACACACAACATACAAGGTACGCCTTTTCGGATTGTACTTGTCATATTCAGATACCCCTAAACATATCAAGGCACAACCCGCTACTACTAGTTGAGTGGGGAAGGGCCAAAATTCATAGTACCACAAATAACTACCTCGTAAACCCAGTAAAACACAGCCCAGTACATCCAACCGGTTCAGCAGATACGAGACAAACACCGGCGTACCAAACCCTTTCATGCCATGCTTGTGACTTTCATACAAATGCGACACGAACGAAAAGGTAGCCAAAAAAACCAAACAACTCCAGGTCGTATAATCTCGCTGGTACCATAGGGCACATAAGGGTACGTAAGCCGCGAAATTCGTCAACGCCACTACGACGTTTAAGTACGAAGACATATGAAGGTTTGAGAAAAATTTAGTCTTTGACCATGTTGACCAGTTTCAGTCTTCAATCCGCAACTCACTATCGGATACTAGTCTTCAAAGGGTTTAAAGACAATTTCCATTCTTTCATCTTTTGTTGGTGCCAACGTCGAGGGTCAAGGACCGCAGCGACTCTTCACCAATATGAATATCTTTTTTCTTTCAACCTGTCCGGCACTTTGTGCCTTGTTCCACTGCGACAAGCATGTGGTCAAGATGATTCTAGAAACGACGCAACTTTTGTGGAGTGCTCACCACGTACTACGAGGACCCTCGGAGGCTTGGAGTGACCTTGTACCAAAGACAGTCAAGGTGTATCGTTTGACACATACAAACCATCCCATGTCCATTTGGGTCAGAAAAGACCCGGAAAATTACACATGGACCTGTCGTCTCGGTCTCGAACTTTGCAAAGAGTATTCCAGACGTTTCAAGTCCAGGACTCACGCCTGTCAAGTCATTCTCGAGTTTCTCTCGATGCATACCCCCTTTCCAGAGGCGTGCTCAGAAATACCAGGGTCGGGTAGAAAACGCAAAACGTCTTTACAAGGACCAGGACCTTTGACCAAAAAGAGGAAAACCACGACAAAAACACAGCTCTGTACTTCGGGTTATCCCATGAACACGACTCCGCCTCCGCTCTGTATGGACGTAGAGTACATAACCGGTCATGATCTGGTTCAGTCGTACCGCAATTACTACAAGAAGGGAAAGAAGGACATTGCACAATGGAAGCATGGTAAAAAGCCAGAGTGGTTTGCACCATTACAAGTTTAAATGGGTTTAAATGCTACAGCAATATCATGATTGTGTGGCAGTGTGAAATAAACCCTAAAAAACAGCAAGATGGGAAACCTTAGATCCAGACGATCCAGCCAGTCTATTCATGACGTGCGCAACTGGTTTTTCAAAGACTCCCATTACTTGGAATTTTTAATAAACAGACTTAACTACAATGCGTGTGGTTCGGATTATCCTGGTTATTGTGGGTCGTCAGCAATGATCCTTACCATATTTTTTCAGAGACATTTCAAATTGAATGCGCATATGGTTGCTGGTTGGTACAAGCCAGACAAATCCGATGGTCATTACTACACCCGAGTCACGGATGGAAAAACTAACTACGACGTTTGCGCCACATCTGAACAGTTTACTGGCATAGACCAACTAGTATGGCACGAGACAGACAAGGGAACTGGTGGTCTAAAATTTATCCAAGAGTTCGATGACGATGTATTAAGTGTTGATTCCCAAGAGCATCTAGACAAAATTGGTGACAAAATCTACGACAATGATTGGGAAACCTATCTCGACAATGTCATCAAACATTGCAAATCGTTTATGTAGAATTATCGCTCATCATCAAGATCTTCATTTTCTAAAGAAAAATTCCGTTTATTTCTCACTGTTGCACCAAACTGGATCGACCGGTAACTGCTCCCATGCCTCCGGTGGGATCCTGGGCTGCCAAACGCTGGGCATCCACCAGCATTTGAATTTGTCGGGCACGGTCCAGCTCTGAGTTGGCCAAGGTGTCAGATACCAACATCTTCTGTTGCTGTAAACTTTGAATACGGTGCGATTGTTCGTTGCCTCGCATCTGAGCTTGCGCCAATTCACGCTGCAAGGTCTCCTCCCGGACCTGTGTCTGCATAGTTTCACGAGCCATGTTGGCCTCGCGCTCCTCCAAAGCACGCTGGTAGTCTTGCGATATACCCTTGATCTCGCTCGACAATCGCCCGTGGATACGCTTCACATCCCGCAGCTCTTCATTGGTGTTTTGTAGACCCACTTCCGACCGGGAGCGCTGAACCGAACAATCCTTGAGGGCCGTTTGCAGACGAAAGACCTGCTGTTTTTCCAACTCCCGGTCCTTCAGCAAGCGTCGTAACGCCTGTTCGTTGCCTTTGGCCGCTCTCACCGTGTTTTCCAAATTTAGTCGCAACTGTTGAGCCTGACCCTTCATACGCTTGACGTGATCATGCACCAAGGTGGCGTCCTGCAAACGCTGGGCACAGGTCCGGATGTCGGTTTGCATCTTGTTGGCGTCGGCGCGCAACTTCTCCAGATGGGCTTCGTATTGAGTCCGCATAAGATCCATGCGAGTCTTCATCTGCAGATACATATCTTTTAAACGGGTGTTCTCATCGGTAAGCATGTTGACTTTGGCCACGATAGAATCTCGAGAAGCATTGCACTTCTCCAAACTGTTGATAATTTGATTTCGGTTAGCAATAGCCTGGCGCAACTTGCCAGTAAGTTGATTGATACGAGCCTGATAGCGTTGGCGTTGAACCGCCACTGTCTGCCGGAGAATATCAATACGCTTCTTATAGTCATTTTCGATTTGAGCAAACTGTTGGGCCTGTTCTTGGGCCTGACTGAGCGAGGTGTTGAGAGAATCCTTTTGTTGAAGAAATTCGGCTAATTTGGTATCGTACGCTTCACGGTATCGTTGCAGATCCTGCTTTTGCTTGTTCATAATTTGCGAAGTCTCTTGCATCTGTTTTTGAGCGATCTGAAGGTTGCGGCGTTCCTGATCCAGCGACAACTGGTTGGCTTCGTACTTCATCTGCAGCTCCTCAGCCTTTTTGGTCCACTGGGCGTTAAGCTCTTCTTTGAGCTGGTTGTACTTGAAATCGTTCTCCAGGGAAGCCGCTTCGTGACGGTTCTTCATCAGACGAAACTGTTGCTGCAAATTGCGCTGCTCGGCCTCGCGCTGACTGCGCACTTGCATTAACTGGTTGCGGGTATCTCGAAGTTGGTTGTTGACGCGCTGAATTTCGTTCTGGTGTTGGCGACGCAAATCGTACGACGCGCTCTGCAACGTAACAATCTCCTGCTGCAAACCGGCTAGCTTTCGCTCCGATACGGCCAGCTCGTTGCTGAGGCGTTGGATCTCAGCTCGGTCTCGCGCCGTGGCCTGATCGATCTTTTGAGCTGTATTCATCTCGGCCTGTGCAAACATGGCCGTTTTACGATCGTGCAGAGCCTGAAGTTTACCTAACTCTTCGTTCTTGGCGCGCAACATGTCGTTAACACTGGTGAGCTCTTGGGCCACCTGTCCGTACGGCATGTTGGTAGCTACGGCCCGGTTGATAGCTTCCTTGCCGGCCTCCGTGGCCATCTTAAGATCGTTGAGTGCCATCTCCAGATCGGCTTTGAGCCGTTCCACCTCTTCGGCCAAGGCCTCTTCTCGCTGGGACAGCACGGTGCCTCCCGTTTTAGCATGGTCGGCAAAGTCGTTCCGCATCTTGGTCAACTTTACCTCGTAGTTTTGCTTTAACTCTTCCAAGGCCTTTTGCAGTTGGCGTTCGTTCTTGGTCAGGTTGTCCACCGACTTGCCCAAACGAATCTCTCGACCCACCATACCGTTGTAGAGGTCCTTGTACTGCTTAGATTCTTCTTTCAAACGGTTGATGGTTTGACTGTAAACCCCGCTGACCTGTTTGGATTCGGCACGACAACGATCGATCCTCTTCTGCAACGAATCGATAACCTGCTCGGCCTGCATCTTGTGCTCTTCGTTGGTCTTTAGCTCTGTAGTCAAAGCTTGTAACCCCGATTGGAAACGACGCTCTTGACGTTGGGCTACCGCCGAACCTTCGTGCAGTGCCCCCTGGAGTTCCGCGATCTCGGCCGAATTGTCAATGTTTCGACGTCGAGACAGTTCGTATTCTTGAGACAACTGAAAAGCCTGGGCGTCTTCGTGGGAAGTACCCGCCGCCAGACCGTTCATTTCCTCTTCGATTTGACGGAGTTTGGTAATCGGGTGCTGGTTAACGGCATGGGGCATGATCCCTGGAGTACCGTGTACAGGCTCAGTGATATCGCGCAACGACACCAACAGGTCGCGCATATGCGAGCTGCAGTCTGAATCTTCCGAACACAGTTTCTTGGCACCGTCCAGCTCTTGTTGCATCATGGAAATCTGCCGGTTTAACAGGTCCAGTTTTTTAGGATCTATATTCACGTCTGGGGATTGTTCCAAACGTGCCATTTCGAGTTGAGCTAGCTTGAGACGTTCCATGATTTTCAATACGGCAAAGTACTGATGATTTCGGCAGTATCCGTTGGCCATGACAGCGTTTCCGACCTTGCGACAGGGCCTCCAGCCACCATTTTCATCCACCCAACCACGACAAGCGTTAGGGTCAGACATCTTTTTTCACGTGAGAAAGTTTTATTGGAGCGTGAAAGATAATGAGCTGCACCACTATGTCCGACCTTGAAAAAAAATGAACTCACCGAAAAGTCGTTTCTAGCCGACATTGAAATGGATACTAGCCGACATTGAAATGGATACTAGCCGACATTGAAAATGGATGCTAGCCGAAACCAAAGTCGTTTCTAGCCGAAACCAAAGTAGGTCTTTTTCGTATTCATGGGATAGTTGGTCATAAACACCGGATAGTGTCCCGGCGACGACTCTTGCATCTGCTGATAAAGCTCTTTTAACAGGCGATTAACCGACAGTCGAAACCTACGTTTACGCATCACATGGAGAAAGGTCTTGGTCAAGAGGTTGCCTCCCTTGTGCTCCCCAGAACATTCACAAACATAGGACAGGTAGTGCAACCGAACTTTGTTCTTTTCGTGAGGTCGCTTGTAAGAAACCACCGAATCCGAAACCGGGTTGTACTTGTACTGCACCGGAAAATCCAAGAAAGATGGACCATGCAACACGTCGGCAATAATCCAAACGTACACATGGTTTTCAGGCGTGTCTAGCCAGTTCATAACGTCGTCGTCAGCGATCAGACGGCCGTCCGAGGTTACCAACTCATCCATCCGATGGCTCGCACCCTGACTGTGACCATTGAAGTAGATAATAACATGGTCATTAATTTTCATGTGTGACAACACTTGCGTAATTTCCTGCTCAATATTGTAGCGAGTAGGCGCAATAAAATCTGCCTTGTCCAACAGTATTCGATTGACTTTGCAGCCCATATTATCCTTGCATGCTTCTTGCATAGACCGACAGTCAATCTCTGCATGAGGCAGGGTTTCGTGGTCCAACCGTCCTTCGTAAGATAGTCCAACATTAATAGAGTACCTAGTGATTTGCGTTGACGTAAACACGTTTTCTTGATATTCTAACGGAACCTTATCCTTAATGTACATGCCCCGATGTCGAATCTTTTCAAAACAATACGGACACTCTCGGATTGGATGACTCGGCGTGTACCTGAAAATAGGTGCAAACGCGTGACTCACATGTTGACGCAAATCTGTCAACAAATCCGGACTCTTGGACGAAGGGTGATTATGAGCCACACGAGGTTGTATCCATCGGAACATTTGTTTCATCCGTAAACAATCCTTTCAGTAACACAACCCACACCACCCACCATCATCAAAGACACATTCCCTGACGACTTTCACGAAAATTTAGCCCTGGTTTCTTATTTATCTCCTTTTCGGTCCCCCTTTTTTCCAGATAGACCCCAATTTTCATAGCCTTGGTTATAGGTATGAGCATTCTCAAAGTTTAAATTTGCAAATTCATTTGTGCTAATGAGACTCCCATTCAAGACTACTTTTATAGGATGGATCTGAGACGGACGAATAAAAATCTCATTCATGACGAAAAGTGTTCAGGTTCCTGAGTTAGGTGCTTTTCATTTGTTCTATTCAAGGATGCTCCAAACTTATTTTTTTATTTCATTTGTACCAATAGGATAGAGAAGTGCACAAAGAACGAAAAGTTCGGATTTTTGGGTCATGACTCGGAACATGGTTGGCAAAAAAGTTTTCATTTCAAAATAGTTGAATCGATAGAAAGACCTTCTACCGAGAAAAAGTCCAAAACTCGTGTAAGCCGCGAAAAGTTGGGTCTTTGTTTCACCCTATCTTCAAAGACCCAACTTATCGATATGTTCGATTTTTATCGATAGCCGCGAAAAGTTGGGTCTTTGTAATAGGTTCCGGTACCGTAAAGCCGGAGACCCCGTGGATTCAGCGGTGCTCTATTCGTGACGCGATTCATGGACAAGGTTCAAAGACCAGCCTAATAAAATTATGAGTACTTGCGAACCATGGTCATCTTCGGACACTAAACAACAGTCGGTCAATGACATTCTCCAACAGTTGCGACAGTCAGGGCAAGTTGAGGAAGCGCCTAAACCCACATGGACTATGGACCGTCCGTGGACCGATATTGTGGAGCTTTATGGTCACTATTGGCACGAAACCAACCCGCACCTGATGTGTAAAGTGCATTTGGACGACATGTTAGGTATGATTTTTGTGGAGTACACCAAAGCCAACTTGACGGAGTGGCGCAAAGACTACTTGGAGAGGGTATCACCCGATGACGAAGGCGTGAATACGTGGACCCTATTTGAGGCCTGTAGCAAATCAGGGTTGCGTCGCATGAGTAAGCCTCGAATATATGCTCGAGGCTATGCTATTGGTAGACACAGGCGAAGACACCGATACACTCGGGAGGAAGGTAAGGCTATTCGAGAGCGGTTGCAAACCATACGGGAGATGGAAGAGGAGCTGACCAAGATTGCAGAAATAAAATCCTGCGAAGACGGTATGGAGTGTGAGATCTGCATGGACGCCTTTCACACTACCGATTTGATGGCGTGCCAAGGAAGACCCGCCCGGAATCGTCATTTCACGTGCGTCCGTTGCTTCGTGGACTATGTGGTCAAGACTCGAAACCTGCAAGACCCGGTAAGTTTTATTCCGTGTCCTGCTCACGAGTGTAAATCCCAGTTTCGTACACAACGAGTGGTGGACATGCTGCCCCAGACCATGCTTAAAAAGATGCAAGCTAATGCGCACGATACCGATACCAAAGTGGCGCTTAACGCCAATGTAAAGTGCATAGTTCACTGCACCTGCGGTATTACGGGGGTAGTGGATCAAGATGAAAAAGAAGATCGGGTGCAATGTCCTTGCGGACTGCAATTTTGTATTCAATGTGGCAACGAATATCACGGGGAGAGTGACTGTCCTCCCAAACGAGAAGTGCTGCAATGGATCTCTTCCACAGGCAAACTTTGCCCCAACTGTGGCACGGGGATTGAACGAAACGGCGGTTGTGTTCACATGACTTGCTCTCGGGAAGTCGGGGGTTGTGGTCACGAATTTTGCTGGACCTGCGTTGGCAACTGGCCCCGCTGCCACTGTGTGGAAAACCAAGAAAATCTAGAAGTGTAAGATCTCAGTTATCACAGGCATCATAGTCACCGTAACGATCAGGTGGATCCGGCTTGCAATGCTTCCGGACTATTTGAGTAAATAAATGGGAACTTGGTTCTTGTCCCTTAACGCTCTTGTAGGCCGCTCGAAACCAATCTTCCAAGGAACTCAGATCGTACTGTGTGTCTTCCTCCAGCACTTGAGACACGGGAAAACGTTCAAAGACTTTGCAAGTGTTATGCAATTCCTTCATAACTTCGTCCAGTGAGGCATATTTTCGGACCTGCTCAAGGGAAACCCAACCGTCTCGGTCAATTTCCACTTGGACGGAAAACTCAGTGTCTTGTTTGGTATCCATTTTCGTAGGCGCAGCCATTTCATTAGGCGCAGCCATTTCATTAGGCGTAGCCATTTTTCTTAAGAGTATGATCAAAAGCGCCACTTCCAAGGCGCACAACCATTACCATAATTCTGAGTTAGCTCCAATTGAAACCAAAAAGTGTGTCGCGGAAAACCCGAAACATGCCCGTCGCCCAAATTTCCCTGGAACAAGGCCCACTTTAAGTCCGGAGGATTGTCTTCAAGGTCATCCTGGATGGTCAAGAGGCGCTCGGACAACCATCGAGACCCGTGATCGCAACGATCCTTGACTACTCCCCAGTACCTGGCGTGAGCTCCTGGCGTATTGTAGGACGCGTGACCGTACTCGGCACTAAACACCACCGGATGATCACCCTCGAAAGTCACATCATGAGGTTGCAACCACACGCCGCCATTGTGTCGAGACATGTACACCTGCTCCAGAGAGACAGACCCACGTTTGGTCAGCATCAGACGGGCCGTGACGTGTTCGAGATCTGCAAAATGGGCGCCTGTTTTCCAATCGGCACAGCAGCAAAGGGGCTGAGAACCATTAAAAGCATACAGGTGGGCAAAACTCATAAATATATCCTCATCACGATGGGCATTCTTGTGGGGGACCACACGGGAGTGAACGTACAACGGCACCTGCTGCAAGGCCTGATCGTCGGGATGATAGTCGTTAACAATGGTCGACTGCATACCCTCGGGCAAAAATAAGGTGTAGACTTGGTTGTTGATTTCTGGGTACTGGGTTAACCATGCGCCCAATACTTCGGCGTTGAACTTGGCCTCGGGGCGAAAGACGGCGCCGGTTTTGGAGTTTTTCAGACGAGCCTCTTGAAGGTAATCGACAAAATCGATAGGCAAGTAGGGTTCGCAAGTGTTGAGGTAAATGACAGGCTTGTGCTTTTCGGCCAAGGCAGCCATCTGGGCAGAAGTTAAACGACTCATGGCGAGCGGTTTATTCAGGTTTGTTACCATCGAGAAACAAAACTCAACCGCCCAGTTGAGAACAAACCCTACAAAAGCATGCAGAATTGGGCTCATCAATTACGTCTACAGTCAGGTCTTCGTCATTCTCGGGAGCGTCTTCGGGATAATCGTCTGGATACAAACGGGCATACAACCCTTGAGCTTTGCGTAACGGGCAAACGCACGACGAACAGTGACACTGCTCGCAATGCCCGTTCTCAATGTTTCGGTGTTTGGGAGCGTCGTCTTCAAACACATCACAGGCCACACACTGACAGACATGTCCTTTCGCATTCTGAAAATAAGACCAGTGATGCAAACCACGACCGCGACCTTCTTTAAAAATCCACTGCGAGGTAGTCCATGTCTGAATCTCAGACTTCAACTCGGGCAGGATGGGTAAGGCATCCAGGTGGGGTATCAGATCTTCCGGTTGAGCATAAATTTCTGGATCAGGGTCGGGAGTCTGGGCGTCAAACACGGCTCGACACTTGGGGCAAACACCATGACGGGGCAATGCTCTATAGCAGCCGTAGCTGACACCATGCCAAGCCTCAGTTTCCTGACCACAAAAGCGCTTCTTCTCGACGTCGACCAGATGCAACTGTCGACGTTTCCGGTATTGACCTACGGTGTTACAATCGTAAATCTCTACTGCGTGCGACATGCGGGTTTTTATTACGAGTCTATACAACAAAAAAATTAGCCAAAACGCATACGTACATTAGTCAGCTCTGATCAAATGCTTGCGATGCAAACAAACACTGGATAATCAATTTATTTACTCGGACCACGCCGAAGCATGGTTTGCACCTCAAGCCTTAGCGTTGAATATCAGTAACTATAATAACGGAGAGGGCATAGAAAAAGACACCAAAGCCAAAGAGCTGGAAGAAGGAGATGAACCATTTGCCTCCTGGGGTCTCGGGGGCGACGTTACCGTACCCGGCCAAACTACTGGCACTCATGGACAAGTAGAAGCTGTCTGTATAGTCTAAGTCCTCGATATAGCCAATGAGAACCGCTGCCAGAAAGTTGATGACTAAAAAGAACACCAAGATCATGGTCACGTGACGAATGACGTGTTTTGTGAAAGGTTCCATCACGGGCTGTCTCCCTGTTTTTTAGCCTGTTGAAAAAAATCTGTCCAGCGAGGTAGTACTGAAAGATTTTGTTGCTGCGTCCAATAAAGTCATGTCCTTTGAAGAATTCCGTGAGGACTTGTTGAGCGGATTGGGAACCGTACCCAACAACAAATTTGAGTTTCATCGGTTTACCCACCCCAGCAAGCAAGAAGTACGGGCACGACGCGACCGAGAAAGTGAGACCGGAGAGAACAAGCACATCAAACTTCACTTTCGAATCATACCGTTTGATCACCGGGAGCTGGAAACGGGCGACGAACTGGCCAAGTATGTCAGTTTCACCACGTTTCACGCCAACCTCAACCTCCCGGAAAGCGAAAGCAGTCATATGTACTTGCTGGGCACGCTGCAAAATGTGGCCATGATGGCCCAGGTTTACCCCGGGTGGGTGCCTCTGGTGTACCTGGACGAAACCTCGTACCGCCGGTACAAAGAGACGTACGAGAGTTATATTTACTTTATGCTCAAGGCGCGACCGGACACACTGGTTGTTTTGGTGACCTGGAAAACCTCTGTGCCTCACCACAAGGCTCTGAGCAAAAAGTATCATCTCACAGTGAAACCCCACGACGATCTAGCCGAGCTGGTGGCCAAGTACAAGGACCGGGAGAACCTCGCCAGCAACACCAAGCTCCAGTTCATTAAAACCATGTGGCGCTTCTTCCCGGCGTCGTACCGTGTGGTGTCGGTTTACCGAGACACGGATTCCCGGGTGAATATGAGAGAGGCTCTGGCC
>Ga0209491_10007322_pt1 | contig 14646 bp, 14 predicted proteins | sample BON02_FD_187213 | JGI IMG/M metagenome (GOLD analysis project Ga0209491, IMG submission 187213) | Freshwater microbial communities from Lake Bonney liftoff mats and glacier meltwater in Antarctica - BON-02 (SPAdes) (version 2) | ecosystem: Environmental > Aquatic > Freshwater > Ice > Glacier...
CAGGTCAGCGAACAGCTGCTGGAGCTCCGCGCGCCGCTGGTCCGTCACCTGCTGCAGGTGGTTGAGCCGGCGCCGCGCCTCGTCCCTCTGACCCTGCTGCTCGAGCTCCGCGGGCAGCTCGTCCTCCTTGACCGCACGCCGCTCTGAAGCTGCTTGCTGCGCTTGCTGAAGTTTTGCTCGAGCATAAAAATTATTTCGGTCTCGGATAATAATTCCGACGAGACCAAACCCCGGCGGTCTTTTTTCAAGTCGCTGAGGGGTGTGTTCTTCCTCCACAATATGGCATCTGAGGGCTGGGTACCCAGCTTCTAATCTTAAAAGATTTTTGAAGCAGGGTGCCACCAGGATATATACACACACACATATATATATATATATATATATATATATATATATATATATATATATATATATATATATATATATATATATATGTATATATATATATATACATATACATACATATTATATTTACATATATATATATCCAATTCGCATTCGAGCAGAGGTTGTCTTCCCCCGACGACGAAACATGCAATATTTATTAACTGACGAGTTATGAGTATGAGTTATTATAACTGTAGTTTTTGAAAAGGTATCACGCAGCAGCAGCAGTGACAGCACCAGCAGCCTTCCTTCAGTGCTAGATTGCTGTTGCTAAGCTAAACACTCTGGGTCTGGGCTAACACAAACAAACTACCACTACCCCTTCCACTACAAAATATTTTTAAAATATTCATGTACACATACAAAAATTAATAAGAAGTCAAGCATGAGCGTAAAGCTTACCCAACCAAGACCACCCCCCCAGAACACAGCACGCCGCAGTGTCACACCCCGCAGCGCCGACACACAATCCCGCCGGCCCGAGAAAAAGGCTATAGACTGGCGTGCAACGACGCAAATATAACAGACACTCAAACTAAAATAAGGACTCACACTAAAGAAAGGGGCGCCACGGACCCTGCTCACGATTCCCCCGCTAATGCGCGGGAAGGACAATATTTGAGATGCTCGGCTGCCCAGCTAAGCCGCCCTCCGAGGCCGAGGCTGAGGTTCACAAGGCTGAGGTTTCAAATGATCATATATTCAGATCTCGGCCGAGATGGCAATGTGGTGCTTCTCCGGGGTTAAGTTGAGGCTGATGAAGCCGTCCTCCCCCTCCTCGCCCGGCTCGGGCCCGATGATCAGCGGCTCGGCGGGCGGCTTTGGCTTGTACCACGTCGTCTCGCGGGTGTGCACCTGCAAGGGGCGGGAGGCGCAGGGTCGGCGAGAGCGGGAGCAGCGCGCGGACCAGTTTGCCCGAGGAAATGTGGGACAGAGGCGACGCACGTTGTAGTAGTAGGGCCGCCCCGAGATCTCGTCCACGTACTCGAGCCAGCCGTGGGGCAACACGCCCTTCTGCGCGTTCATCACCGAGAGGCCCGCCTGCTGGACGATGGTCGAGCCCACAAGCTCCATCAGCTGCCTGCGCGGCAACAGAAGCGAGGAGGTGTGTGAGGCATGCACCGGCAAGGGAAATGTAGATATACCTGCAGCAATGCGTGTGGCCCATTCCCTTGGATGTGGTAGGAGGGTTAACCCTTGGATGTGGTAGGAGGGGTTGGCAGGAGATAAGGAGTAGGCATACATCTGCATCATAATAATCGCTCACTTGACCGCAACCTCGGCGAGAAGCTCCCGTGCGGCGAGCGTGGCGAGGAGCGCGTCGAGACGCGGCTGCAGCTCCTCGCCCACGCAGAGCTTCGTCTCGCGGATGAGCGCCGAGCACGAGATGAAGACGGTGCGCTGCTGAGAGTGGCCCGTCGAGCCGCGGCCCTCGCCCTTGGACTGGGTCGATCTGCGGCGGAAGGACGACTGGCGCTCCGACGGCTCACCGTCGGTCTTCTTGGGGGTCTTGCGGCCGCCAAAGAGGGACACCGTCCGCCCAAAGATGGACTCCTTGAGGGAGCTCCCCTCCTTCAACGACTCCGCCTCGTCCTTCTGGGACGACTCTTGGGGCACCTGTGGAGGGCATGGTGGGCGTTGGTGATTGTCTAGTCGGGCTGTGGTTTGCGCAGGGTGGCTGCCGTCTCACCTCGCTCGTTCGCTGATTGGTGACGGAGTTGACGTAGACGATGACACCCGCCTCCTCCTCAACGCGCTTCCAGCTCTTGGGCAGCTTGGCGACGACCTGTGCGCAGAGATCAACAACGCATGTCAGTTCCTCAATGTTGGCGCCAGCGCTCTCGCCCAAAGTCCGCGCTTCCACCTGCCCGCGGGCGCCGCGGCGCGCTCGGCTCACCTGGTCCCGTTTGCGGAAGGAGCTCGTGCGCACCGCCTTGCGGAACGACAGAGTGCGCAGCTTCGTCGGGGTGACCACCCCAGCACCGCCCCAGTCAAGGTTGGCGTCACCGACATAGTTGGTCAGCCCAGTCGTGCCATCGTTGTGCGCCTCGGAGAGGCACGACGCGCTGCGCGCGAGGCCGTCCACGCTCCGCTTGGACGACTTGCGCACCAGCTCGCTTTCGTCCGCCAGCGGCGGCGTCATGCGAAAGGCGTCCGCCTTTGCGGACGCGTGAAATACGGCGGTGCGTAACAACAAAGCAAGCGCTACAGTATTTGACCACTAATTTAGTCCCAATTAGCTTGCTTCGTCCAGCGGTTTCCCAGCTGAGTTTGGCGAAAACGAGATGGATGCGCAGACCCAGGTCAGCCTAGCGCGTGACGCCCTTCTCAAGGTGAGTGGCGGTGTAGTGCTTGGCCGAGGCGTACATTTGCGTGCCGCCCTTCTCGAGCTGGTGGCGGCGTTGCGCGCGAGAGACGGTCGGCTTGGCCCTGACCCGCCGCATGCGACCCGCGCAGGCCCTCGACACGATGATGCGCAACCGCGCGTCGTCCGCGGAGCTCCTGGAGAAGGGCGTGCTCAAGTACGAGCACAGTTTGAGTGGCGCCCTCGCTGGCACCGCCGACGCCCTGCAGATGGCCATGCGCAAGGACTCGCTGAAGAGCGGGGTCTCTCACCGGCCGGACGTGGCAACCCTTCACCAGGCTGGAATTCTTAAGCCCGGCCAGCTGGCGCCCCAGCTCTTCGCCGTGGAGGCGTCGGACCTGGAGCACAACCTGAAACGCGCCGTGCTCAACACGCAGCTCGGCAAGCGGGCGGCTGTCACCGATCTGCAGGACGCGGGCATCCTCAACAAGTTTCCAGGCCAGCTGTCTTCCAAGCTGGCCGACGCCGCGGACCAACTCGAGCACAAGATGCGGCGCAGGTCGCTGGTCGGCGCCCTCGAGAGGCGCGCCTCGGCCGTTGAGCTGGTGGAGGCGGGCATCCTCAAGAGTCCGCCTGGCCACGTGTCGTCCAAGCTCGCCGGAGCGGCCGACGAGCTCGAGCATAAGCTGAAGCGCACCTGGATCCACAACTCGCTCGAGAACCGTGCTACGATTGCCGAGCTGCTCCAGCGGGGCATCCTGCAACCGTCCGACGAATTCCCGTCCGACACGACCTAGAATCCGTGCCGACGCCACACCGGGCGTGCATAGCATACACAAACATGTTGATACGCGCGTGCGCCTCTCTAGTTCTCTGCCGCCGATCGCCGGTGCGGCAGTGGAGCGCGCACCATAGCGACCGCCGCTTTATGGGGTGTGAAGGAAGAGATGGTATTTTTAGTGGGGGGTTGTGTGGGTGTGGAGAGCCTGAGTGCCTACGAGAACCGGGTGGGGTCCTGCGGTCCCAAGCAGACCGCGTCAATGTGCTTGTGTGGTGTCCGAGAGGGTTGTTTATTGATGGTGAATATGGACCGAGTTGGTTGGTGTGTTTGTGTGGGTAGTTTAGTCGGTTGTTCGAATGAGTAGCAGTGTTTAGCTGATTAATCGTTAATCCGGCGAGAGAAGGTTATATAATACTGCATATTGAGCTCATTGGCGTCATTGTGTGTATGTGTATGTGTGTATTTTTTGGTTGGAGGTCTGGTGTGTGTATATTCTCTAATCTATCTCACCATAGAGTTGTCGCAAGGGCCTGGGAGGAGGGCTAGATGTACTACTCGTACGTATGGCTATGGTTATCTTAGGGAGCGGTACCAAAATGTGGTTAGTAAATATTTAGATTTGGGTCGGTAGTGGTATTAGGGTATTAGTATTAGTGTGGTATTAAAGCCCCCCCTGGAGTGTATCTTTGGAATATCTCGTTTTTGATATGGTGGTGGTGGGATCCTGGTGGGATATGATCGGATATCGTCAGATGTAGTCTTGTAGTCGGATATAGCCAGATATAGTTGGATATAGTTGGATCTCTAGCGGATGTATAACTAGACTTGTCTATAGCTTTCTAATTGTGCTTCAAAGCAAAAATAAACCAAACCCAGAAGATTGTCTTGGCCTGCGGCCTGCAGCGCGCGCACTGCTTTGTGTGACAGCAGTAGCAGTCTACTTGGGCTACGTACCTACCTCGGGTAAACCTAGACCAGAGTCGAGTAGCGAAATGAATAGAGAGGTGAGAGGTGAGTAGAGAGTCGAGTAGAGAGTCGAGTAGAGAGTCGAGTAGAGAGTCGGAGTCGAGCAGAGAGGCGAGCAGAGAGGCGAGTAGAGAGGCAAGTGGAGAGTCGAGTAGAGAGGCGAGCAGAGAGTCGAGTAGAGAGGCGAGCAGAGAGTCGGGTAGAAAGGCGAGTAGAGAGTCGATAAGAGAGGCGGGCGAGTAGAGAGGCGAGTAGAGAGGCGAGCAGAGAGTCGAGTAGAGAGGCGGGTAGGGATAGAAAGGTGAGTAGTGAGGCGAACAGCCAACAGAAAGTCGAGTAGAGAGTCGAGAAGAGAGTCGAGCAGAGAGTCGAGTAGAGAGGCGAGTAGAGAGGCGAGTAGAGAGGCGAGTAGAGAGGCGAGTAGAGAGTCGAGCAGAGAGGCGAGCAGAGAGTCGAGTTGAGAGGCGGGTAAACAGGCGAGCAGAGAGGCGAGTAGAGAGTGAGTCGAGTAGAAAGTCGAGTCAAGCAGTCGAGTAAAGAGGCGAGTGGGAGTAGGGAGTCGAGTAGGGACAAACTTTTTCGTCGGTCTCTTTTCATCGATGCCGCTGTGTGAGTGTGAAATGTGTTGAGCGAGTGCTGTCAGTGCTGGAAGCTCGTGTGAATGCGTGTAGAGGCGAGTCGCTCCGTAGTCTCGAATTTTATTTTAGCATGACTTAAACGCAAAAAGAAAAGCCCCTCAATCTCTCCCACTACTAACAACACACCCCGTCACTCGTGGGTGGTCAGGAGTCCGCAGAGATATCGAGAGGAAACAATTTAAGCCTATGTGCGGAGATCGCTGCTCTCGCAATATCCGACTCGCCGGGGGGTGACCCAGAAAAAACACAAAACAAAGCATCGAGCAGGGACCTTGGGTAGGGAAAGGTAAAGACCAAACTCCTATGAATCCCAATGAAAGATGCTGTCTACCAAGTGGAGCGGTTATTCCTTCGGAGCTATGTGACGAACGTGCGGCAAGCCGCCCGGTCTCTCATGAAATGCAAATCTAGTTTCAATGTACGCTGTATGCTGTACAACTATAGACGTAGACGCGCTAAACGCTAAACTAAGCGTTTGCAGCTGCGCTTTTTTTTTGTCCCCTTTTATCTTCTCGCACGGGAGGGTGGGCGGGTGCGAGAAGGACTCCGAGGCCGTGCTCGGTGTGTGGCTCCCCGAGCCTCTGCCGATGCCGCGAGCGCTGCCTGATCATGGCGCGCTTTGGCCGTTGGCCGTTGGCGTGGAGAAAAATTTGGGCGGTATCGATGTCTGACCTTGCGGTATAGTTTGTTGCTCTCTGTGTGGGTTGACCCATCCGCCGAGCATAGGTGAGGCGAGCAGAGAGGCAAGTAGAGAGTAGAGAGGCGAGTAGAGAGGCGAGTAGAGAGTCGAGTAAGGAGGCGAGCAGAGAGGCGAGCAGAGAGTCGAGTAGAGAGGCGAGTGGAGAGGCGAGGAGAGATGCGAGTAAAGAGTGAGTCGAGTAGAGAGTCGAGTAGAGAGTCGAGTAGAGAAGCAGAGAGGCGAGCAGAGAGGCGAGTCGAGAGGCAATTAGAGAGTCGATTAGGAGTCGAGAGATGAGTAGAGAGACGAGTAGAGAGTCGAGTAGAGAGTCTCGAGTAGAGAGTCGAGCAGAGAGTCGAGTAGAGAGGCGAGCAGAGTCAAGTAGAGAGGCGAGCAGAGAGTCGAGTAGAAAGGCGAGTAGAGAGTCGATAAGAGAGGCGGGAGAGTAGAGAGGCGAGTAGAGAGGCGAGCAGAAAGTCGAGTAGAGAGTAGAGAGTCGAACAGAGAGGCGAGTAGAGATAGAGAGTCGAGTAAAGAGTCGAGTAGAGAATCGAGCAGAGAGGCGAGTAGAGAGGCGGGTAGAGGGGCGAGTGTAAAGAGTCGAGTAGAGAGGCGAGTATAGAGTCGAGTAGAGAGTCGAATAGAGAGTCGAATAGAGAGTCGAGTAGAGAGGCGAGTAGAGAAGCGAGTAGCGAGTCGAGTAGAGGGGCGAGTAGTGACGCGAGTAGAGGGGCGAGTAGAAGTAGAGCGAGGCGAGTAGAGAGGCAAGTAGAGAGTCGAGTAGAGAGTAGAGAGACGAGTAGAGGTAGAGAGACGAGTAGAGAGGCGAGTAGAGAGTCGAGTAGAGAGTCGAGTAGAGAGTCGAGTAGATAGTCGAGTAGAGAGTCGAATAGAGAGTCGAGTAGATAGGCGAGTAGATAGAGAGTCGAGTAGAGAGTCCAGTAGAGAGGCGAGTAGCGAGGCGAGTAGCGAGGCAAGTAGTGAGGCGAGTAGAGAGGCGAGCAGCGAGCAGTGAGGCGAGTAGAGAGGCGAATCGAGAGGCAATAGTAGAGAGGCGAGTAGAGAGGCGAGTATAAAGGCGCGTAGAGAATCGAGTAGAGAGGCGAGTAGAGAGTCGAGTAGAGAGTCGAGCAGAAAGTCGACAAGAGAGTCGAGAAGGAGTAGAGGTAGAGGTGAGTCGAGAGGCGAGTCGAGAGGCGAGTCGAGAGTCGAGTAGAGAGTCGAGTAGAGAGTCGAGTAGATATGCAAGTAGAGACGCGAGTAGACGCGAGTAGAGAGGCGAGTAGAGATGCGAGTAGAGATGCGAGTATAGGCATAGAGAGTCCAGCAGAGGAGCGAGTAGAGAGGCGAGTAGGGAGTTGAGTAGAGAGTAGAGAGGCGAGTAGAGAGGTGATTAGAGAAGCGAGTAGAGAGTTGAGTAGGGAGTTGATGAGTAGAGAGTCGAGCAGAGACTGGCAGAGAGGCGAGTAGCAGAGAGTCGAGTAAAGAGTCGAGTAGAGAGTCGAGCAGAGAGTCGAGTAGAAAGGCGAGTAGAGAGACGAGTAGAGAGTCGAGTAGGGATGCAAGTAGCAAGTAGAGAGTTGAGGTGTGTTTTCGGGTGTGTCTAGAGTTGTAGCTCTACTGTATGTAGCTCTAGCGAGAGCGAGAGTTTCACCTGCCTGTCTGGATGAGTATGTGTGCATGTGAATGACAGGGGCAGGTACAACGTATAAATAAACGTGTTCTTGTTCGCGTGCTATTTTTTTTTCACTTTATCACTTTTCCACTTCCACGTTTTTCTTTGTACGTCTTGCTTTTGCTTTAAAAGTGCGTTTGCTTTACCTTTACCTTTCTTTATTAAACTTTATTAATTATACGACTTGAGACTTGAGATGCACGCGCAGCATTCACTGCTCCCATGCCCCCACCCCTCAACACTCCTCTGTTTTTGCATATTCGATGATGATGACGTAATGATCTAGATCTCTAGATCTAGCTCTAGATCATTACTTCTAGATAAGCTTATTCTAGTAGAAGCTTCTATATAAGTAGCAGTCTGCCAAGTAGCCTGTGAATGGTTCGTGTGAACAAAGGTACTCTCGCGTTTCGAAGACTTGATGGACGCGCAGCGTTCACTGCGTGTGGTCGACGAACACGCTGCCGTGGCGCCGGCAGACCGCCCCTTCCTTTTCGTGGCCTTCGGGACGAGGGGCGACGTGTTCCCGCTGTTTTTGCTCGCGCGCACTGTGGCCATGCAGCGCCGTGTGACGTTCGTGACACATGCCGCACACGCTGCGAGCTACGACTGGCACGGCGCCGGCATACAGTTTGTGGGCACCGGCACGGACCCACTGGAGCGTGCGTCGTGCGTGGGCGAAGAGTACGAGCCCGCCGTCGCGGCCGCTCCACACTGTAGCTGCGTCGTCTTCAGCCTGTTCGCCCTTGGCGCGTGGAGCATTGCGGAGGCCTTTGGGCTGCGCTCACTGGCCGCGACGCCTTGCCTGATCCCCTACGCCCCTCCGGCCGGCTTTGGCGCCTCCTTCTCCACCAGCTTCCCCCGGCTCTACGCGCGCCTGTTGTCTACAGCTGACGACAGCCAGATTGGTTGGGCCGAGGTTGAGCACTGGATGTGGCCGCTGTGGACCGAGCGCTGGGGCGACTGGCGCCGAGAGCGGCTCGGCCTCTGTGAGGTTCCGATGGCGGACGCCGCCGACGGCGCTTGCCTCCTGCCGCCGCCGACGCCACTGCTCTACGGCTTCTCGCCGCTTTTGGCGCCGCCGCCCCACTGGCCACGCTCGGTGGTGGTCTGCGGGGCTTGGCTCGAGGCGGAGGCGGAGGAGGCGAGGGAGGAGGAACCGTGGGAATGCCCTGTGACGGGAGTGACTGGCGCTAACGCTGATGTAGCTGCAAAGCACCTTGCCGGATCGGAGCTGGAGGATCTACTCGCCGGCCCACCGCTCCTCTACGTCGGCTTCGGCTCGGCCTCCTCGGCGCTGCTGCGCTCCGGGCTTGCGGCCGGCCTCGCGCGGGCGGCGGTGGCGGTGGCGCGAGAGGAAGGCCTGTGCGTCCTACTGCACGCAGGCGGTGACCCGGCGCTGGCGGAGTGCTGGAGGCGCGCCGTGGCTGGGGAGGAGTCCAGCCGCCTGGTCCCTGGCGCCAGTGGAGCCGATGGCGGTGGCGGTGAAGGGGGTGGCGGCGAGGGTGGCGGCGGCGTTGGCGGCGGCGGCGATGGTGGAGGCGGCGAGGGCGGCGGTGGCGAAGGAGGCGGCGGAGAGGGCGGTGGCGGTGAAGGAGGCAGTGGCGATGGTGGAGGTGGAGAGGGAGGCGGCGGAGAGGGTGGTGGTGGCGAAGGCGGCGGAGGGGTCGCCGACGGCTCCGGCGGATGCGCTACCGCCAGGATGGCCCACATCCGCACCGGAACACTGCCTCTGTGGTGCCTCCTCCCTTGCTGCGCGCTTGCGCTTCACCACGGCGGCTCGGGCACCGTGGCCACGTGCCTGCGCGCCGCGATTCCGCAGATCGTCCTGCCGCTATTCTTCGACCAGCCGAGTTGGGCGGAGCGAGTCGAGTACACTGGGGTGGGCGCGCGGCTCGCTGCTCCGCTAAACCCGGCGGTGGGGCGGAGCCCGGCGCGAACGCCCTCCTGCGCGCAGGCCGGAAGCGCCGACGGGACAGCGCCTGCAGTTGGCGCCCTACTCGACGCGAGCGGGGCGGTTGGCGCGGCCTCTGCCGACAGCTGCATCGTGTGGCTGGAGCCCGCGCTGCGGCTTGCGGTGCGGCGCGTGCGGAGCGACGAGGTGCGATCTCGGTGCGCCGAGCTCGCGGGCGCGATGCGACGCGAGCGAGGGCTGGCTACCGCTGCTGCGCTGCTGCGTTCCTTCGAGGCTGGCCCCGCCGGCCTGGCACACTCTGAGGAGGCTCCGCTGGACGTGTCGTTGGATGTACCCATGGACGTGTCCTCGGACGCGACGCCCGGTTCCAGGGCACAGCAGCCTCGTGACGGCCGAGACATCCCACGAAGAAAGGTCCTGGTTGAAGGCGGTGGCGCCGCCGAGCATGCCGTACATGGTAGTGACGGCCGAGACATCCCACGCGGAGAGGTCCTGGTTGAAGGCGGTGGCGCCGGCGAACATGCCGTTCTACTCTGCCCCGGGAAGGCTTGTGCCGCCGAGTGCGCGCCTGCTTCCCGTGGCGGCGGCGGTGCGACAGCGTCGTTGATGCAGGCGGCGCACGCCTGGAAGACAAAAGCAGAAGCGAAGAGACACACAGAAACCGAGAGCCGGCGGCGCGTGGGCCGGGCGTTGGACGGCGAGAGCAGCGGCGGCGAGGGCGGTGGCGAGGGGGAGGCGGCGCCGCCGAGTCGCGGCGGTGGCGCCAAGCGTAGCCGAGGGGGCGGCGTGGTGGGGGCTGGCCCACTGCAGGGTGGTTCGCCGGTCTTGTCTTTCAAGTCCACCGCCGCGCCTGACACCAGCAGCAATCGCACCACACCCGTGTCCCCGTTGAGGCTCGCTATAATCAATGCTGTCTGCCCGCTGGAGTCACTCAAATCCACCATCGCGCCGGAGGAGGAGGCGCAACTGCTGCGCCTCCCCAACGGTATCGAGGTCTGGTGCCGCGCGCCCGCCGAGGCGCTGCACATTTACCACGAGATCTGGCCGCCCAGCTCGAGCTACCTGCCGCGCGGCTCGGGGCTCGTGCTGCCCACCGGCGCGGGGCTCATCGTCGACGTGGGCGCAAACATCGGCCTCTTTTCGCTCTGGGCGGCGCGCGGCGCGCCCCTCACCTCGCTGATAGCCGTCGAGCCGGCGCCGCCCAACGCGGCCTTGCTCAGCCGCAACCTGGCGCGCGCGGGGCTCACGGCCCGCGTCGCCGTGGCGGCGGTGGCGCTGGGGGCGGCGCCGGGCCGCGCGGAGCTGCGCTATTACGACGCGATGCCCGGCAACTCGACGCTCTTTCCGGTCCAAAAGTGGGCGCAGCGCGTAGCCTTCCGGCGGGAGCGGTGGGAGGCAATGTACGCGGGGCGCGCGTACGAGACGCAGGTGCTCACCCTCTCCGCGCTGCTGCGGCGCCACTGCGGCTCGCGCGTCGAGGTAGAGTTTGGCCTTTACAAGATATTGTTTTGCTTCGATGCGTGTGTGCACGAATCAATCATCCTCCTATCGCTTCCGCCTACCTGCACTGCCCGCACTATTGCAATACTATTGCACGTCTATTGCGCAATATACGACGCCCCCCCCGACCCCCCTTGTGTATGCCATACAACATACAATATCGGTAATAACAATATCGTGTAACGGCCAAGGTGTCCGCTCGCGGCGGCCGAGCGCTCAATATATATATATATATATATATATATATATATATATATATATATATATATATATATATCAGGTTAACCCGGCCGCCGCCGGATTCAGGAATCCATAATCTCAGCGGCAGAAGGTTAGGGTTAACCCCTAACCCCTTGCAATAATATATATAATATATATATATATATATATATATATGTATAATTGATATAAATTATTCAAAATATATATGCATACTATTCTTTATTATAAGCCCCCCCCCTGAAGCCTGAAGTGTATCTTTGGGATATCCCGTTTTCGATATGGTGGAATGTTGGATATGGTGGGATATGATGGGGTATATACGATATAGTCGGATATAGTCGGATATAGTCGGATATAGTCGGATAGTTGGATATAGCGCATATATAACTAGTTGTCTATAGCTATAATGTTTTAATATAATTAGCTTTCGAATTGTGCTTCAAAGCAAACAAATATATACCAAAAATTCTAGGCCTGCGTGTGAGGCCTGCAGCCTGCGGCGCGCGCACTATTTTTTTGTGTGACAGCAGTAAGAGTCTACTTGGGCTACGTACCCAACTTGTGGCCTTGGGTAAATCTAGAGTCGAGTAGAGATGTGAGTAGAGAGGGCGAGTAGAGAGGCAAGTAGAGAGGCGAGTAGAGAGTCAAGTAGACAGGCGATCAGAGACTCGAGTAGATAGGCGAGTGGAGAGTCGAGTAGACAGTCGAGTAGAGAGGCAAGTAGAGAGGCGAGTAGAGAGGCAAGTAGAGAAGCGAGTAGAGAGGCGAGTAGAGAGGCGAGTAGAGAGGTGAGTAGAGAGGCGAGCAGAGATTTGAGTAGAGACATGAGTAGAGAGGTGAGTAGAGAGTCGAGCAGAGAGGCGAGCAGAGATGAAGAGAGTCGAGTAAAGAGTCGAGTGGAGGTAGAGAGGGGAGTAGAGAGGCGAGTCGAGAGGCGAGTCGAGAGGCGAGAAGAGCGTTGCGTGGAGAGGCGAGTAGAGAGGCGAGTCGAGAGGCGAGCAGAGAGCAGAGAGTCCAGTAGAGAGAGTCGAATAGAGAGTCGAGTAGAGAGTCGAGTAGAGAGGCGAGTAGAGAGGCGAGTAGAGAGTCGAGTAGAGAGGCAAGCAAAGAGTCAAATAGAAAGGCGAGTAGAGAGTCGAGTAGAGAGTCGAGTAGAGAGGCGAGTATAGACAGGTACATAGAGAGGCGAGCAGAGAGTCGATTAGAGAAGCGGGTAGTGATGCGAGTAGAGAGGCAAGCAGAAAGTAGAGTTAGAGTAGAGAGTTGAGTAAGGAAGTCGAGTAGAGAGTCGAGAAGAGAGGCGAATGGAGAGTCGAGTAGAAAGGCGAGGAGAGAGGCGAGTAGAGAGTCGAGCAGAGAGGCGAGTAGAGAGAGGCGAGTAGAGAGTCGAGTAGAGAGTCGAGTAGAGAGTGAGAGGCGAGTAGAGAGGCGAGTAGAGAGGCGAGTAGAGAGGCGAGTAGAGAGGCGAGTAGAGAGGCGAGGAGAGAGGCGAGCAGAGAGACGAGTGGAGAGGCGAGTAGAGAGGCGAGTAGAGAGGCGAGTAGAGAGGCGAGCAGAGAGACGAGTGGAGAGGCGAGTAGAGAGGCGAGTAGAGGTAGAGAGGCGAGTAGAGAGACGAGCAAAGAGGCGAGCAGAGCGTCGAGTAGAGAGTCGAGTAGAGAGGCGAGTAGAGGCAAGTAGAGAGGCGAGTAGAGAGGCGAGTAGAGAGACGAGTAGAGAGGCGAGTACATAGACGATTAGAAAGGCGAGAAGAGAGGCGAGTAGAGAGACGAGTAGAGAGGCGAGTAGATGGACGATTAGAGAGGCGAGTAGAAAAGCGAGTAGAGACGCGAGTAGAGAGGTGAGTAGAGAGACAGCCAGAGAGGCGAGTAGAGAGTCTAGAGAGGCGAGTAGAGAGGCAAGCAGAGAGGCAAGTAGAAAGGCGAGTAGAGAGGCGAGTAGAGGCAAGTAGAGAGGCGAGTAGAGAGGCGAGTAGAGAGACGAGTAGAGAGGCGAGTAGATAGACGATTAGAGAGGCGAGTAGAAAAGCGAGTAGAGACGCGAGTATAAAGTTTAGTTGAGAGGCGAGTAGGAGTAGAGAAATGAGTAGAGAGGCGAGTAGAGAGTCGAGCGGAGAGGCGAGCAGAGAGAGAGAGAGAGAGTCGAGTAGAGAGTCGAGTGAAGGTAGAGAGGCGAGTAGAGAGCCGAGTAGAGAGGCGAGTAGAGAGGCGAGTAGAGAGGCGAGTAGAGAGGCGAGTAGAGAGGCGAGTAGAGAGGCGAGTGGAGAGTCAAGTAGAAAAGCGAGTAGAGAGTCGAGTAGAGGTAGAGAGTCAAGTAGAGAGGCGAGTAGAGAGTCGAGCAGAAAGGCAAGTAGAGAGGCGAGTAGAGAGGCGAGTAGAGAGGCGAGTAGAGAGTGAGAGGCGAGTAGAGAGGCGAGTAGAGAGGCGAGTAGAGTCGAGCAGATAGTCGAGTAGAGAGGCGATTAGAGAGGCGAGTTGAGAGTCGAGTAGAGAGGGAGAGGCGAGCAGAGAGAGAGAGAGTCGAGTAGAGAGTTGTGTGGAGGTAGGGAGGCGATAGCGAGGCGAGTAGAGAGGCGAGTAGAGAGGCGAGCAGAAAGTCGAGTAGAGAGTAGAGCAGATAGTCGAGTAGAGAGGCGAGTAGAGATGCGAGTCGAGAGGCGAGTAGAGAGGCGAGTAGAGAGGCGAGTAGAGGGAGAGAGAAAGGCGAGTAGAGAGACGAATAGAGAGGCGAGTAGATAGACGAGTAGAGAGGCGAGTAGAGTAGAGAGGCGAGTAGAGAGGTGCGTAGAGAGGCGAGTAAAGAGGCGAGGAGGAAGGCTAATAGAGAGGCGAGTAGAGAGAGGCGAGTAGAGAGGCGAGCAGAGAGTCGAGCAGAGAGTCGAGCAGAGAGGCGAGTAGAGAGGCGAGTAGAGAGGCGAGTAGAGAGGCGAGTAGAGAGGCGAGGAGAGAGGCGAGTAGAGCGGCGAGTAGAGAGTCGCGTAGAGCGGCGAGTAGAGAGGCGAGTAGAGAGTCGAGTACCGAGGCGAGTAGATAGGCGAGGCGAGCAGAGAGTCGAGTAGAGACGCGGCTAGAGAGGCGCGTAGAGAGGCCAGCAGAAAGTCGAGTCGAGAGTCGAGTAGAGGTAGAGAGTCGAGTAGAGAGGCGAGTAGAGAGCCGAGCAAAGAGGCGAGTAGAGAGTCGAGTAGAGAGTCGAGTAGAGAGTCGAGTAGAGTAGAGAGGCGAGTAGAGAGGTGAGTAGAGAGGCGAGTAGAGAATCGAGTATCGAGTAGAGAGAGGGAGAGGCGAGTAGAGAGTCGAGCGAAGAATCGATTAGAGAGTGGGAGAGGCGAGTAGAGAGCCGAGTAGAGGGGCGAGTAGAGAGGCGAGCAGAGGCAGAGGGTTAACCGGAGCATTTAGCACTTAGAGTTAGAGACAGTGCGGCAGCCGCAGCTACACGGTTAGATATCGCTAGATACAGTGATACAGGCGGGATATTCATATATTATGATATTCCAAAGATACATTTAGGGGGGGCTTTATTACGATAAATAATATATATGCAGTCATTGCAATTATGTATATATATATTATATATATATA
>Ga0209491_10007325_pt1 | contig 14639 bp, 9 predicted proteins | sample BON02_FD_187213 | JGI IMG/M metagenome (GOLD analysis project Ga0209491, IMG submission 187213) | Freshwater microbial communities from Lake Bonney liftoff mats and glacier meltwater in Antarctica - BON-02 (SPAdes) (version 2) | ecosystem: Environmental > Aquatic > Freshwater > Ice > Glacier...
AACAGCGGGTGTCATTTCAGCTTAGAGTTCTGGTGGGATCTTGCTCAGGCATGTATTGGGACAGAAAACCCACCTCCGAGCCCAGAACAATTCGTAGATTCATTGCACCGACCCGTGAACGCTTACCATCACCCACAGGTGATGGTAAGCCCATTTGCTCAAACTCGAAGTCCGTTGATACATGTGTCTCAACTTCGGTCTGAATACCGTCTTCGCTCGAATTACCTTCGGAGTCTCGGATCAACTGTTCCCAGTTTGAACTCTTGCGTAAACGTTCGACGAGCCCGATTTGTTTTCTGTTACACTGATCTACTCCTGAACACATTTTGGGAAATGAATTCGGAGTCGACCAGTCATGGGCTATCGCAAGGAGTTGTCGGTTACTCACAATTTGCGCAGCGGTTGATCGGAGTCACCATGCGGCTGTTGTCTACCGGCGATTTTTAAGCTTTTATTTGTGATCAAAAAGCAGCGGAAGAACGGCCTGCGATCAGCAGTGGCCGTCTCCACAAACGATCGACAGTCAGTATGTGATTGACATTGTCAGGAATGCCGTGAAACTTTGAGCCTGATCGCCTGCGGGTGCGTTGCCAATCGGGTGACGATGACTGCTGGAACTTTGCTCGCTGAATTCCGTTAAGTACGTTTGCCAATACCATGCTGAATTCTGCCTTGCTGGAAATGCTGGAAATGATCGCGCAGGCTGGCGGAGGCGGCAATTTTGGTGGTGGTGGTGGTGGTGGTGGCGATGGCGATGGTGGTGGTGGTGGTGGTGGTGATGGCGATCTTATTTACCTGCTGATTCGATTTACCCTTCATTATCCGCAATACGGAATTCCGCTGTGTATCATAATTGGCGTGATCCTGTATTACGGCAAGAAAACAGAAAGCAATTATCGTGTCACGCGCACGATTCGCCGTGGCCGCAAGGTTCAGGAGGAAGGCTTACGGGAATCCGTAATCGGACGCATTCAACAGCGTGACCCGCAATTTGATCAGGCAATCTTCCTGCAGCGGGTTGTCAACGGCTTCGTGACGACTCAAAACGCCTGGAGCGAACAGGATCTGCGACGCTGCCGTGCATTTATTTCCGATGGCGTGCGGGAACGGTTTGATTTGTACATTGCGATGCAGAAGGCGGAGAACATCCGCAATCGCATGCAGGATGTGGCCGTCACCGCCAGTGAAGTGGTTTCTGCCACCTCTGACCGGCACTTCGACACAATTCACGTCAGGCTCACTGCCTCAGCGATCAGCTACAACGAGGATCTGACAACCGGTAAACGTGTTTCCGGAAACAGCGATCGACTTCCGATTACGTTTACTGAAATCTGGTCGTTCTCGCGTCGACCCGGTGTGAAGACTCATACGACCGCCTCAGTTCTGGAGGGCCGTTGTCCCAATTGTGGTGGTCCGGTGCAGATCGTGGACAAGGCCGAATGCCCGCAGTGTCGGTCCGTCGTGAATTCCGGGCAGTATGATTGGGTTCTTGCCGAGATCACTCAGGATGAAGAGTGGGTTGTGCCTTCCTCGCAGCATACCGTTGGCGGCTGGGACGAGTTGCAGCAACGAGATCCTGCCCTGAACTTTCAGCACTTGGAAGATCGTGCGTCCGTGATCTTCTGGAGATCGCTGCTGGCGGTCTACTTCGAAGATGTCACTTATGCCACGCCGATTCTGGATCGGGAGCGAACAACCGTACCGAAACTCTGGGGCAGCGGCGACGTCTTCTGGAAGACACCGGCCGTTGGCGTGGTCGAAGTCGTTCAGTGTGTACCAGCGCGTGATGATGAGTTCGACCGTATTCTGGTGATGGTCCGCTGGTCGGCGACAAAAGCAAAAGGTGATCGACAAAAACCGCAGCTGCTGGGGCTGCAGCGAATTTATTCACACGTGATGACGTTAAAACGCTGCCGGAGTGCAACCAGCAACATCGATCAGGCGTTTGCATCATTCAGCTGTCGGGGCTGTGGCGCTCCAATAGAATTTGGCGGAACAGCCAACTGCGGTTTCTGCGATGTGCCATTAAATGACGGATCAGGCGACTGGGTGCTGGAAGATGTTGGTCCTCAAAACCTGATGAACACCTTTCGCGCCGAAGACCATTCTGACATATCGGTGACGCAGCAGGGTGGTGTGAAACGTCTGGAATCAGACCGTCTGCTGAACGAACCGGAACTGCTGACTGCATTGTCGCGCATACTAACTGTTGACGGCGAATTGCATGAAAAGGAACGCAGACACATCATCAACCTTGCAGAAAGCCGGGGTGTACCTCGGGACCGTTTAAAGACAATCTTCGAAACGGCAACGGCGAAGGAGATCCCCATTGTTGTGCCACAGAATCGGCAGCAGGCCAGCGTCTTTATGGATCATCTGCTGCGAGCGGCTCTGGTCGACGGTCAGCTGACCAGAACTGAGTATGACTTACTGCTGAAGGCGGGACAGCAGATGGGCTGGTCGGCCACTGACCTGAAAATGGCACTGGCGCGGAACCGAAAGCAACTGTATCAACAGGCGAAGCAGATCATTCGTGACCGGCATCGTCGGTAGTCTGCTGTCCGGGCTGATTTAAACCGCAGATGATCGCCGTGGGCCCAAAATATTATTCCGAACAGTAAGTTTCCCGCCTTACCGGAGTTTTGGCCAATTCAAGGCATCCAATTCAATGTGTTCCAGCCAGGCTCGATCTCGTTTTCCTCGATCAATAGCGTGCTGAATCACATATTGGAGGCTCCGGAAAGTCGTTCGACATAACGGCAACTTATAATAGACTTTGCCGGGTTGTGGTTCTTAAATCGCCGGCTTGCAATTTTCATCTACTCGCTTAGCCAGCTTGAACATCGCGCGGCCCGCGAAACTACTTTGCTGCTGCTTTACTGGCACTCGGAAGAACCCAGTCGGAGCGGATGAAGTGGCAGGTGTAACCGCTCGGAAATCGCTGCAGGTAGTCTTGATGCTCGGTTTCGGCTTCCCAGAAGTCACGGGCAGGCTCCACTGATGTTACAACTTTTGCTGGCCACTTCCCTGATGCGTTCACGTCTTCGATCGTATCCAACGCAACCTGCTTTTGCTTGTCGTTGGAATAGAAAATGGCCGACCTGTACGATGCCCCACGATCATTGCCCTGTCGATTGACGGTTGTTGGGTCATGCATCTGAAAGAAGAATTCGAGCAGGTTCCGATAGCTTGTTTTAGTAGGATCAAATGTCACTTCAATTGCCTCGGCATGCGTGCCGTGGTTGCGATAGGTCGCATTCAAAACGTCACCGCCCGTATAGCCCACCCGCGTCGCGACGACTCCGGGCAACGCGCGAATCAAATCCTGCATGCCCCAAAAACATCCGCCAGCCAGTATCGCCTGTTCGTTCATATCGCTCTCTCCAATTAAAACTTCTTTTGAATCGTTCCTGGCTGGTTCGATTGGCACTTCCTGGCCGGTGTTGACGCCAACCGCTACGAGAATTCCCAACATTGCCAAACCACAAACTGTAAGCACACCGATTCTCATTGTTGTCCCCCTAGAAGTCTTAATATGTAGCTCAACGATTGCTTGACGGCCGCGGCCGACAGATTCTCACTTCCACAACGACATTATGTTCGATCATCGATTTTATTATCCAGGTTCCTCGTGGCAATCGGCGAAACTACCAAAATCTTTTGTAGCAACATGTGTTTCCAGTCAATTAATACGCTCATTTCGACTGTTTATTGAAACGGAACTCCGTCGGTGCAGATTCCCTTAACGAGTTTTTCGAGTTGTTGGTCGGGCCGGAAGATCCTGCTGTGACTCCCCAGGGACCCGTCAGATCAAAAGACTCACTCGCATCATAGACACTTTGATTCCAACAAGTTGTGACTTTGATATTCAGGATATCCCGACCGCTTGATTTCGCTCCCTTCCAGCTAAGAGCTGACAGCAATTTCTCGCCAAAATCAACGAGTAACACACAGGGGACGCTCTTCCGAAATGCTTGAGTAACGACTGGCAGTCTCTGCAATATTGGCATTGTTATGAAATAGTCCAGTCCTGGTGCGTCAGTGGATGCGACGAATGGCACGTAGATTTAGGTAATCCTGTTCGCCAGTTCACGTTTCAGCACGGCTCTTGGTTTTCGGAGGTAGCGGTAGCGATTGGAGCGTCGTTTCTGCAGTCGAGGTTCGAATCGGTCGGGACGGCTGGCAACTCGGTGTTTGGCGATCGCATCGAGTTGCTCTGTTCGTACAGACATGAAACAGCACCGTCGCTTCGAACGCCCTGGACTGCAATCAGGGGCTGCAATCAGGGGCTGAAATGCTTCCAGCGTGTGAATTGCACCGTTGAAGCTGATCGTTCGACTTCAGGCTTTGTGGCGGCTTGCGCGATGATCGTACGCATGAGGTTATCGGCCAGGACGTGTGAGGTGGTGACAATTTCAGGGATACATGAATTCAGGGACACATGAATCTCTGATTTTGTGGTTCCGGAAAGGGCATCAGCATGGCTCGAAAGAAGGAAGAAGGACGGCCACAATGAATGCCGACAGCGCCTTAAACGGGCCAAATCCTGCTGTGCCGACCACCTTCGCCACGATCTGCATCACACCGATCTGCACCACACCGATAATCCAGCTTAGTACTTTCAGAAGTACGGAATAGGCGCTCTCAACCGCGTCCTGCACATTTTTGATCGGCTGGTCACGGATGGTTCGCAGAGCCAAACCAACTGCAACTGCAATAATAATCACGCCGATGATATTCTGTTTGTCGCCCGGTGGTCCAGGAATACTCTTTGGTACGTTCTTCGCAATCAGTTCAACGGGTGAGACCGGCCCCGCTTGTTCGTCGACATCGACCAACGCTGGCTGCTCTACCTTTGACCACGTGCCTGGCTGCAGGGCGTTGGCAACGCCCTGTCCGATCTGGATTGCGACCGTGGTATTCAGGATTAACAGCCCGCCGAATTGTTTGGCAGTCTTGCCAGTGATTTCGGTTGTCATCAGCACGTATGTCACAGCAATTAAAATCAAGGGTGGGCAAGGGCGCCGAGCAATTGCAATATGACTTTGCTAACCAGGTCAACCACGATTAACGTCTGCGTCTGAATGATCGCCGCGACGTCAACGATTTTCCCAAAGATGCCCTGCCGTTTCAGCTCGTGGAAATTCACTCCCAGCAGCAGTCCCGTAAACATTCCGGCCACCATCGCGAGTCTGATCCGCAGATAAAGTGGGATCGCATTCCGCTTTTGAATAACGCCGCGTGGGGGAGCATCAAGTTCTGACAGAGGCTTCCTTAGTCTTAAACGATTTTTCAGGAATAGTCGACGGTTCGGCAGACAGTCGTCGCGAAATCAAGGTGCCGCACGGGCCGCTCTGAAATACCGCTCCGCGGCGTCGTGATACTTCAGGTCCTGCCACTCCTTGGCCTCGTGCAGTGAAAAAACCTGATCAAACGCCTGGGTCACGCCGCCTTCTCCGTACAATGCTTCCAGGCACTCGGTCACCAAGGCGTCAGGCGTCTGCTTGCGAACCGCTAATATGGCAAATGTGGCCGGGACAAGCAGATTTCCCTGCGGGATATACCCTGCCGGCAGATTCTTCTGCTGCAGCAACATTGTGCGAAACCCCGGCATTTCGTTGAAGTTTGCCAATGGCAGCAGGCGAAAGTGATTGCTCCGTAATAACTCCTGCAGCGCTGGCGTGTCGACCTTGCTGGTTACGATGGCACCGTCCAACTCTAAACACGCTGACAGATCTGTGTACCGACGATCGACATCTTGAAGTTGATGTTCGCTAAGGCCATGATATTCCAGAAGTTTGCGACTGCTGAACCGCATCCCGGAACCGATGGGGCCTAGTGCAATACGATGTCCGGGCAGGTCCGAAATCTTTGTCAAAGGCCCTTCCCGCCGGACCAGCACCAGTGTTGCTTCGAAATACAGCGGCGCCAGGACATTCATCCCCTTGTCTAAACCGACGTTTTCCTGCAGAAACGCCAGATCGGCGCTCCCAGACACAAGGCGGGCGTGGCTGTCAACTGCGCCCGCTGACGGGTGTGCGAGGACATCGCGACCAGTCTGCCTGCGCAATCGTGCGGCCCGTGCCTGCCCGAGCTCCGAGTATTTTCCGGACTCCGGCCCCGTGGAGAAATCAATCGTCACGAGACGCCGCGATTCCATCAGTCTGGGCCAGGCAATGACTCCTGCGGCCAGTACCGCCAGAACGATGACAGTGATCCATTGTCCGGCCACGTGCCGTGCCGTGGAACTGGCTGACCTGCGACCCAGCACGGCGGCAATCAGGGGGACATTTCTGAGCCACTGCCAGACGCGATGGTGCACCCGACTGTGGCGGGCCAGGACACGCTCGCCGTGCAGAAAGCGGGCCAGGTCTTCTGCCATTTCGTGTGCGGTGGCGTACCGCTGAGACGGAGACTTTTGCAGGCATTTTAGACAAATCGCCTCCAGCCCGCGGGGACAATCAGACTTGAGTACGCGCGGGGGGACGGGTTCCGCATGAATAACCTGCGTCAGCGTGTCGATTGTCGATGCAGCACGGAAAGGAGGGTTGCCCGTGAGCAGCGTGTATAGTATTGCCCCGAGTGAATAAACGTCGCTCTGGCATGTGACATCGTCGCGGCGGGCCTGAGCCTGCTCCGGCGACATGTAACTGGGCGTGCCGATGGTTGAGCCACTTAAGGTTAGTTGATCTCCGGAATGCAGATCCTTCGCCAGTCCGAAGTCTGTGATTCGTGGACGCCCCTGGGAATCGATGAGGATGTTCGACGGCTTGAGGTCGCGATGCAGCAGTCCCTGCAAATGAGCATAGTCAATGGCTTCCGCAACGTTCCACAGCAAGTCGGCAACATCTCGCCAAGACAGTTTCTGTTGGCGTGCGTATTGTGCGAGATTCTCACCCGAAACGTATTCCATCGTAAAGAAATGGTGACCTTCAATTTCGCCAACCTCATACACATCCAGAATCAGTGCGTGATTCAATCGACCTGCGGCCTTGGCCTCGAAGTAGAACCGCTGGACGTCGTTTTCCGATGCAAGACATCCATTGCGAATCATTTTGAGGGCAACTTCACGGGCCATTCCGGTTTGCCATGCCTTGTAGACAACACCCATGCCGCCCCGGCCTAATTCTTCAATAATCTCGTAGTCCCCGAGGCTTCTTCCAATCAGTGACCCGCCGGAACCCGTGCTTGTTTTCTCCGATGGTTGACTTCCTATACTGAACAGCATTGTCTCGGCTGATCCACGGTCAGCATCGGAACGGTCAGTATCGGAACGGTCAGTATCGGAACGGTCAGTATCGACATCCGTCTCGCCAACGGCCGAAATGTCTCCTGCCATCTGCTCCACGTGATCTGCGGTGTCAAGCAGTTCGTTAAGTTCTCGTCTGAGGTGTGAGTATCGGTTAACAAACGCTGTTTTATCGATCGCACCGTGCAGATCTACCAATCGCAGGTACTCCATAAAGACCCGGTCAAGTTCGTCGCTGGATTGCGAATGGTCGATCATTGTTCGTCAACCTGGTTGGATTTGCACAATTGATTCCGAAGGCCTTCCAGCCCCCTTTTAATCAGGCCTGCGACGGCCGCATCACTTCGCCCCATTCGTTCTGCCATTTGCCTAAGCGACCAGCCTTCGATATGCCTTAATCTGATCGCCTCAAACTGATCCTCCGGAAGATCAGACATGTGTTTCGCCAACTCAATCGCCTGCTCACTCTGCATTGCACGTCCGCTCGGGGAGGAATATTCCGAGACGATCTGTGCAGGATTGCAGTGCGCCGAATTCACATTGCTTCGCGGTTCTTCTCGCCGAACACTTCTCTTTTGAGACACAATGTGCTTTTGCGTTGCCTCATCCAGATTGTGTTTCAGAATTTGTTTTAGCCAACCTGCAAACTCATTTGCTGATTGCCCCCGAAATTCATTGAAGTCACGAACGGCTTCAAACAGCGTTTGCTGTGCGATATGCGACCCACTGAGTCGGGCACTCATCGCCGGATCAAGATGTCGGGCAGCCAGAATGATTAATAAAGGACGAAATTCCTGTAACAGCACACCCAAGGCCTGCTCATCACCATCCTGCGCACGAGCCAGAAGTACCATGGAAATGTCCTGATTCATTGAATCTGTCCCCAATGTCTAAGGCTCAGTCGCTGGCAAAACTGGTCGGACTTTTTGCAAAAACTATCCGGATTCCGGAATAATCTTTCAAACACACCCGCGTCGCCCTAGTGAGAATAGAGTTTAAGGATAAGGGACGGGCGGACGAACGCAACCGGCCTACCCCAGATGAATTCCGAGTTGCTGGATGTCAGGAAGGTGCTGAATTTCACGGAAACATTAAACAAAAGCGGCGCAGCAACGGCGTGCCTGCGTTCAGTTACGCCGGGTATCCGCACCCATCGCTCTCCCAGTACCAAACAAGTCAGCGGTGGAAGACGTCTGTTGAATAATTGAAATAATGACGGTTTCGTCTGCGGAAGATATTCTTCCGTGGGTACGAACCATTCAGTTTTCTGACAGGAGAAAACCGTCATGTCTGTGAGTTATACCGACACGCCCGCAGAAACGAGCAAGCCTCGAAAGGTTGGCCGGGAATTCGCGTTGCGCCGTGCATTCCTCCCTTCGAAAGCAGACTCCGTTGAAGCCGCCGCTTCGCCAAAATCTGACCTGGCTAAACCGTCCTCGGCTTACACGCCTTCGCCGTCTGCAGCCCTGTTTTCGATGGGCGATTTCTCAATTAACGAGGCCGATCAGTTCCGGCAGTTGATGCACGTGTCACTGACATCCTTTGCTGCGGGAATGGAAACTCAGGTGGCGTTGACCCTGCTGAAAGACGACGTTGTCCGACTGTGCGGCGAGAAGAGTCAACGCATCATGAATCGAGTCAACAGCCGCCACGGAATGCAGCCAGAATTCGTGATCCCGGGAGACCAGAAGGTGGCCATTCCACGACCAGGATTGCGATCACTCGACAACGAATGAAGTCGATCTTAACGTTTACTCAAAGCGGCAGGCCGAAGACGCAATGTCTAGACAATCACACCGCAGACAGTCACACCGCAGACAATGCAAGCGAACAGGGTGGACAATGAGAATTGGATGGCAGCCCCGGCGAGAAGACCTCAAGGAGTGATCAATACGGTAGGTTTCCTCAGGCGACTGTGACTTGTATCGTATGTTCCGGTACTGCTCACACAGAAAACGGCATTGGCCGTATTCACGGGATAGATCAATGATCCACTCAATTCTGCGGCTGATTGCTGGCCTCGGCGCGTTTGTGTCCGCCGCCATCGCCGCCGACCAGTCAATGGGACACGTCCGAGTCAGCGATGATGGAACGCATTTCGTCCGAGGCGCAGCCGCAGAACGCTTCGTCGTCTGGGGCGTGAATTACGACCACGATCACTCGGGCCGCCTGCTGGATGAATACTGGATCGACGAATGGTCAAACGTCGTCGAGGATTTCAGCGAGATCAAAGAACTGGGCGCGAACTGCGTACGCATCCATCTGCAGGTCGGAAAATTCCTCGACGCGCCCGACAAACCCAACGACGCGGCATTGGCACAACTTGGCAAGCTGCTGCAGCTTGCTGAGGACACAGGCTTGTACCTCGACATCACCGGCCTCGCCTGTTACCACAAGAAGAATATTCCGGAATGGTACGACAAGCTGCACGAACAGGAACGCTGGAAATCCCAAGCCGTCTTCTGGGAAGCCATCGCGAAGACATGCAAAGACAGCCCGGCAGTCTTCTGCTACGACCTGATGAATGAACCCATCCTGCCCGGCAAAGAACCAGCATCTGACTGGCTGGCCGGGGACCTTGATGGAAAGTTCTTTGTGCAGCGGATCTCGCTCGATCTCAAAGCACGCACGCGCGAACAGGTTGCCGAATCGTGGGTCAACACCATGGTTGATGCCATTCGTAAACACGATCAGCGGCACATGGTGACCGTCGGCGTGATTCCGTGGGTGTTTGTTTTCGGTGGAGGCCAGCCGCTGTTCCATTCACCAACCGTCGGCAAGCGTCTGGATTTTGTTGCCGTTCATTTCTACCCGAAGAAAGGCGAAGTTGATAAAGCTCTGACTGCATTAAAGGCTTATGACGTCGGCAAGCCACTCATTATCGAAGAAATGTTTCCGCTGTCATGCAGCCAGGATGAGCTTGTCGAATTCGTCCGCCGTTCGTCGAACATCGCCGACGGCTGGATCACTTTCTACTGGGGTAAATCTGCCAACCAGTTGCGGGCTGCCGAGAAGCCCACAATCGGGGAAGCCATCACCGCATCGTGGCTGGATCAGTTTCAACAGCTGTCCGACGAGGTTCTGACGAAACCGGCAGAGCAGGCAGCAACTGAAGTTATCGAACGTGATTTTCTGCATCTGCGGAATCATGAACCGAGCGAATGGTCGTCGTTTCCTGAAGTTGCTCAGGGCAAACGGCTGGACCGGAAATTTAATTCCGCTGCCAACACAACACCATGGACATTGTCCTTGCGACAGCAGGATGTCAGGCAAACATGGCAAGTGCACTTGAATGGTCAGTCGATTGGAAAACTTGTGCCGGATGAAAATGATCTGCGCACAGATTTCGAAATCCCGGCGGGACGAATTATCGATGGCCAGAATCATCTGGAAATCTTTCAGGCTGGTTCTGAAGTCAGCGATGACATTCGAGTCGGCGAAGTTCGCTTGCATGACGTCGCACCAAAGACGCTGCGATCCGCAACAACTCTGGAAGTCCTATTGACTGACGAATCCGGATCGCCGCTGCCTGGACGCATCACGATTGTTGACGAGGCGGGAACGTTGATGCCAGTTGGAGCACATTCCGGAAATGGTTTGGCTGTTCGTGCAGGCGTTGTTTATACGTCAACCGGCAATGCTTCGTTGGGAGTCGCCGCGGGAACTTATCGCATCTTCGCTGGGCACGGATTTGAATACGGTATCGATCAAACGGACGTGACTGCGGTATCGGGGCAGGGCATTAAACGTACGCTGAAGCTGAAACGCGAAGTCAACACGGCAGGGTGGGTTGCCTGCGACACGCATGTGCATACGCTGACACATTCTGGGCACGGTGACTGCACAATTGAAGAACGCATGGCGACTCTGGCGGGCGAAGGGATCGAACTGCCGATTGCGACGGACCACAACAAACACATCGATTATACGGCAACGGCAATTTCAACTGGTGTGGCATCTCACTTTACGGCAGTCATCGGTAATGAATTCACCACAAAGCAGGGACACTTCAATATCTTCCCGATCAAAGCCGGCAGCCCGATCCCCGATCATACGCAAAATGACTGGCAGCCACTGTTTGAAAACATTTTCGCCACGCCAGGCGTGCGAGTCGCCATCTTGAATCATGCCGAAGACGTTCACAGCGGCTTCCGCCCCTTTTCTGCACGACGGCATGTCCGCCTGACCGGTGAAAGTCTCGAACATCGGCCTTATGGATTCAACGCCATGGAAGTCGTGAATTCCGGCGCTGTTCAGACAGACCCGCTGAATCTGTTTGCCGATTGGTGCGGGCTGATCAATCGCGGTCTGTCGGTGACTCCCGTCGGTTCAAGCGATTCGCACGATGTCGCGCGATATATCGTGGGACAGGGCCGAACGTATATTGCGTGCGACGACTCCCACGTGGCCGCAATCCCAATCGATCAAGCCGTTGATGCTTTTCTGGAAAGCCGTGTCGTAGTCAGCTATGGTTTGTTCACGCGATTGACGGTGACGCAAGCTGCCGACGGCAAGACTTATGGTCCCGGAGAAATGATTCAAGTTCTTAATGACGCAGATGAAATCACAGTGACCGCCGAAGTCCACGGGCCATCATGGACACAGGCCGAAACAGTCGCCCTGTACATTTGCGGCAGTCGTCGTCTTGAATCAAAGCTAACCCCGACGACAACGCATGGTACATCAATCAAAGGCACCGTCACATGGACGATTCCGCGTGCGGAATTGAAGCATGACGTGTGGCTCACGGCTCTCGCAACCGGCCCCGGAATCGCTCAACCATTCTGGCCAACAGCAAAACCCTATCAACCGGACACGCCCGAATTCACGCCCTACACACTGAGCTTCACCGGGCCAATTCGCATCGATTCCAACGGCGACGGCAAGTACACGTCTCCACATGACTACGCTCGGGAAATCATATCCGCCGCCAACAACAAGCTCCCCCGCATCGCTGCAGCATTGACCAATGTAGACGTCAGCGTCATCAATCAAACCGCCTCGTTGCTGCAGGCCGATGCCGGTAATCTCGATGAACTGGAAAAGGTGACCTCTGGAACCGTTCTGAATGCGGTCCATGAATACCGCACTGCCCGCCGCGCATCCGAAACCGCTCAACTTGACCAAACCGAATAGAGTTCTGGCAAGTCGATCATTGAGGACGCCATCAAGGCTGGAAACATTTTAGATGGTGGCTGTCGAGATGAATAAGGCTGTTCGCTATTGCCTGCGTGAAACTCGGTAAAAAATCATTAGACTGGAAGCGGGCTCTGAAGCGTATCTTTCTCCTGACGTTTCTGTGCAACGTCGCCCTCGCGGTTCGTCGCATTGCGCAACCACGGATTACGCGGATATCACGGATGAAGGAATGTCTTGATCCGTGCAATCCGTGGTCAGTGAATTTCCGGGAACGTGAATACAGCGAAGTCAGAAGCACAGGTGTTATCTGCGCCAGCATCGGGACTACTCCCTTCAATTGGCGTGGTTGTCAGGACGATGAAGGACAGGACGATTTGCATCGCGTTGCAGTTAATCGTCCTGTCCTTCATCCTCCTGCTAAACCGAAACGAGCGACGGGAGGCTGCGGTTTTAAAACACGGATCTGCGCCCCCAATAGTGTTCGGAATAAAAGTTGGGGCCATCCAAAATAACCAAACGTGATTGGATGGCCCGGAAGTTTATTCTGGAGCGGCTTTGGATAAAACAAATCCCACCGTCATCGTCAATCTGCTTCAGATATTCTCAACTCGACCAATGCATCGCTTTGATTCCCGACTAATCAATCTGTGCAGCCATGCGGACAAAAAAGTTCAGCGACAAGCATTCAACGTATTGTGCGAGAATTCACACCCAGTGATTCGAACACTTGCCATTGCTCAAATTCGACAGAACACCTTCAAGATTTCCCCGGTTGGACTCCTGATCAAGAATTTCAAAAAGGGTGGCAAACAACGAATACGGGATCATGTCGAATTGCCGGAAGACCCATGCGAACGTCAATGGATGCTTATGGATCTGAGAAAGATGTGGGAAGCAAACGAATCGGCTGACAGTTCAAAGTTGGCACAGATCGCCTACTTTCATAATACGTGTCAGATGTGTCGCTTCTCGGCTGCACGACTACTGTTTCGTCACGGCAATGTGCCGACATGATTGGCAGAAGAATGCCGCTTCGATGCCGAGGAAGAATGCAGCAGTCTGGCTGAAGAATATCGTAAGACTCTGCCGTAATGATAAGTGGTTTGTGGAGAGCCTGACTGTCTTCCGTCGTGTTGGATTTCTAGGATTACATAAAGGCTGGCTACATAAAGGTAATAGGAACGAATGGCACTGCCGCGAAATTTGTTTGGAATCTGCGCAGCGTGAGGGCTCGCGTTGACCGCGGCAAGAATTTTTTCGTTATCGCACCGCGTTGAAAGAAATCGGCATGTTGGCTGAACGTCCTGATCGCTAAACTTCTCGGCGGCTGGACCTTTCCTGAATCTGTCTGCGTAGAAACAATTGACCAGGGAAGGTCCCTGTCTTTTACGCCACCAACCGCATTTGATGCAGCCTCATTTTCCATCTTCCGGCGTTCGCTGATGCAGAACGACGAGCTGCCGCTGACAGAGGTCGTGGATAGCGATCGATTTGCTCGGGCGTTTGAAAAACATGGTGTCGATTTCGGCGACGAGGAAGGTGTTGTCTATACGCCTGCCATTACGTTGTGGGCGTTGGTTTCTCAGACATTCTTTGCCGGGGCGCAACGCAGCTGCAAGGCGGCCGTGATACGAGTCGCGTCGTTGTGGGCGACTCCGGGCTGCACGACTCTGGGCCGCACGGTCTGCGACACCAACACCGGAGCCTACTGTCGTGCTCGGCAGAAGATTCCTTTCGAACTCGTGCGTGACATCACACGTCAGATCGCTCACGACGCCGAAGCCGGGGTGAGTCACACGGGCGTCAGTCACACGGTTGTCGATGAAGATCCCGATGTGAACCTGTCATCGCGCGTCATTCAGGAGGTCCGCGTACATGCGAATGGTCGTCGTGTTTTGTTGCTGGATGGGTTCACGATCACGGCCGAAGACACACCGGAGAACCAGGATGAGTATCCTCAGAATCCCGTTCAAAAGGCAGGACTCGGCTTTCCCATCCTACGGTGCGTGACCTTGATTTCGCTGTACACCGGCCTGCTGTTTGATGTGGCTTATGGACCGTACAGCGGCAAGGAAACCGGCGAAACGGCCTTGATGCGCCGACTGCTGAACGTGCTGCGACCAAGCGACATTTTGGTGGCCGACTGTTATCTGTGCACGTACTGGCTGATCGCCGCCTGCCGACAGCGAGGCGTTCACATGGTGATGAAGAATCACTACCAGCGTGAAGACCATCCCGCCGATGCGATTCG
>Ga0209491_10007328_pt1 | contig 14636 bp, 14 predicted proteins | sample BON02_FD_187213 | JGI IMG/M metagenome (GOLD analysis project Ga0209491, IMG submission 187213) | Freshwater microbial communities from Lake Bonney liftoff mats and glacier meltwater in Antarctica - BON-02 (SPAdes) (version 2) | ecosystem: Environmental > Aquatic > Freshwater > Ice > Glacier...
AGACTTTCATCGGCCTCGGCTACTACGGCACTAGAACTCCAGGGGTAATCAAGCGCAACGTTCTAGAAAACCCAAGCTGGTATACCGCCTACACCCCTTATCAGCCAGAGATCAGCCAGGGCCGCCTCGAAGGAATTCTGAACTTCCAGACTATGGTCACCGACCTAACCGGCATGAAGACAGCCAACGCTTCGATGTTGGATGAATCAACCGCAGTGGTTGAGGCGATGATGGTTGCCAAGCGCAGCGCCGACAGCGATTCCAACATCTTCTTTGTCGACAACGACCTCTTCCCCCAAACCAAATCGCTGCTCGAGCATCGAGCTGAACCGCTGGGCATTGTCATCCGCTACTTCGACCCAACAAAACTTGATCAGCTTGATCAAGAGTGCTTTGGCGCAGTGGTCCAGTACCCGGGCGCAAGCGGCCGCATCATCGACTTCGATTCTCTGTTTGCTAAGGTCCATGAATTTGGTGGGCTGGCAGTTGCGAGCGCCGACCTAATGGCACTGACACTCTTGCGTGCACCAGGTGAAGCTGGTGCCGATGTTGTTTGTGGCACCACGCAAAGATTCGGTGTCCCAATGGGTTTTGGTGGTCCTCACGCCGGATACCTCGCTGTCCGTGAAAAGCTCGAGCGCACAATGCCGGGAAGGCTCGTTGGGGTCTCAGTGGACGCCGAGGGCGCGCCTGCCTACCGGCTGACTCTGCAAACCAGAGAGCAGCACATCAGGCGCGAGAAGGCAACCAGCAACATCTGCACCGCCCAGGTGCTACTGGCAGTAATGGCTGGCATGTATGCCGTTTACCACGGGCCAAAAAACCTAAAAGCGATAGCGACCGAAATCCACCACAAAACCTCAGCGTTAGCAACGGTTTTGGAAGAGGTCGGCTTCACTCTTCAGAACGAGAAATTCTTTGACACCATAAGAATCACAGACACCGATGCTGAGAAGTTCTACCAGGCCGCAAGAGCCAAAGAGCTCACTATTTTGCGAGTGGACGAGGCCACAATCGGCATCTCGGTTGACGAGAGCACTTCCTGGAGTCACCTGGCGGAACTCGCCAGTGCTTTTGGAGCCCGGGCTCCCAACCAAGAAGATGCGACCGACCGTTTAAGAAACCACCGCACCAGCGCGTATTTAGAGCACCCAGTGTTCAATACCTATCACTCTGAGACCGCAATGATGCGCTACCTCAAAAAGCTTGCTGACTACGATTACGCGCTTGACCGCGGAATGATCCCCCTTGGCTCCTGCACCATGAAGCTGAACTCCGTAACCGAAATGGAAGCTGTGACCTGGCCAGAGATTGCCAACCTGCACCCATTTGCCCCTGCCGAAGATACTCAGGGCTACATGGAGCTGATTGCTGAACTGAGTAGTTGGCTAAGTGACATCACCGGTTACGAAGCAGTATCACTGCAGCCAAACGCTGGAAGCCAGGGCGAACTTGCCGGCATGCTTGCGATTCGCGGTTACCACCGTTCCAGGGGTGACTTCCAGAGAAACGTTTGCTTGATTCCATCCTCTGCCCACGGCACCAACGGAGCTAGCGCTGTCTTGGCAGGAATGGAAGTTGTTGTTGTCAGTTGCGATGCCCAGGGAAACGTTGATGTTCTTGAGCTAAAGCAAAAGATTGCCGAGACCGGTGACAAGCTCGCGGCATTGATGATCACCTACCCGTCAACACACGGTGTTTACGAAGAGGCAGTGGTTGAGATTTGTGACCTTGTTCATGCAGCCGGTGGCCAGGTCTACATCGATGGCGCCAACACCAACGCAGTAGTTGGTTACGCAAAGTTTGGTGAGTTTGGTGGCGATGTTTCACACCTAAACCTTCACAAGACTTTCTGCATCCCTCACGGTGGCGGTGGACCGGGCGTTGGACCGGTTGTGGCTAGGTCTCACTTGCAAGAGTTCTTGCCGGGACACTCAATGGCTCAGATCGAGCTCCCAAACTACGGACCAGTCTCTGGCGCCCCATTTGGATCACCAAGTATCTTGCCGATCTCCTGGGCCTACGTTCAGATGATGGGTAGCGAAGGCTTGATGCAGGCAACCGCAGTTGCAGTATTGAGCGCCAACTACGTGGCCAAGAAACTGTCCGATGCCTTCCCGCTTTTGTACACCGGGAAAAACGGACTGGTTGCTCACGAGGCAATCATTGACATTCGCCCGCTGCAGGCTTCGGCCGGCATTGGCAATGACGACATTGCAAAACGGTTGGTTGACTACGGCTTCCACGCCCCAACAATGAGCTTCCCGGTAAACGGAACCCTAATGATTGAGCCAACTGAATCTGAGCCGCTAGAAGAGCTTGATAGATTCATCGATGCAATGTTGGCAATTAGGCACGAGGCCCAGAAGGTTGAAGACGGCACTTGGAGCCTTGAGGACAACCCACTGGTAAATTCTCCTCACACTGCAAGCCAGCTAACCGGTGAATGGAACCACGCCTACTCGAGAGAGACCGCCGTGTTCCCGGTTGCTGGACAGTCAAAGGGTAAGTATTGGCCTCCAGTCAGAAGAGTTGATGGCGCATTTGGCGACAGAAACCTCACCTGCACGTGCCCTCCTATCGAGAGCTTCATGATTAGCTAGCCCTGATAACCAGGTGGTCGCTTATGATTTTCGCGGCCGCTTCTATTGTGAAAGCGTCTGTCGCTAGACCGATGGTCAAATCAAAAGCTTCGTCCGAGGTCATATTGTGCTGGTAACCATTGATAGCGATAAAAGAAACAAAAAGTAGCCACCCCGTTCTTTTGTTGCCGTCGATTAGCGGATGGTTCTTAATCAACGAGTGCATCATCGCAGCAGCCTTGGTTGGCAGATCTGGATACGCATCTTCTCCGAAAAGTGACGTCCTCGGGCGCGCAAGCGCCGAATCTAAAAGACCGACGTCCTTGACCATGAAGCCAAGAAAAGCAACCTGTTCAAGTGCGTCCTCGAGATCTAAATAGACCGTCACGCGTCGGCCAAGCGCTCCATGAGGTCTTTATCGTTAGTCATCACGAATTTTCTAGCAAACTCAAGGTCACGTTGCTTCTTGGAAGTAGCCTCCGCCATTCGCAGAGCTTCGATAAGGGCCTTCTGCTTGGAAAGATTTGTCTGTTTTGCGAATCTTTCTAGAATCAACTCTTCTTCTGCCGTAAGTCTTAGTGTCATAGCCATAAACCTAATGGTATCAAAGTGGTAGCAATATGCAAGATTCTAAATCTGTGGACAACTCAGCATCCGGTTTGCCTGTAGGCAAGTGGTCAGCTAAACAGTTGCGTCTTTTATCATAGGAAACCCGAGACTCAGTAGTCGAATGTCGGCCGTATAGAAATCCATGCCCTCGCTGCTGGCTTGGGAAATCAACAACCGGTCAAACGGGTCGGTGTTTTTTAGATTTCCAAACCTGCTTGATTCCATCACGTGGTTCGTGTCGAGCGTTAGCTCGACTAGCCCCGCTGCAATCGAAGCTGCTGCCAAGACTTTTGCCTTGGAGCCCTGCTCATCGTCTTTTTGCAGGAATTCGAACAAGCTAAGGGGCGAATAGCAGACGCTGGAAGCGTTCTCAATTGCTCTTCTGGCTTGCTTGCCGATGCGAGCAGGCTCGCGATGGAGCCAAATCAAAACGTGGGTATCTAGTAGCACCTAGAGGTCCAATTCCTTGAGGTTTTCTTTCCAAACATTGAAGCCCTCAGTCATTGTTGAACCTTCATCAAAGTCAACCTCTGCCCAGTCCGGGGTCTTGCCCTCAAGTAGGCCAAATCTGACGGTTCTGGGCAGCTCTTGGACCAACCTGGCAACCGGCTTCCCGTGCTTGGTTATCACTATCTCTTCGCCGTTTTCAACCGCCTCAATCATCTTGGACAGCTGAGATTTGGCTTCAAATACGCTCACTGATCTAATCACCCCAATAATCTAACAGATTCTGGTCTATTAGACCAGAATCGTTTCTTTATGGAGCTAACTCTAACTTTTTAGCGTTCTCCCAGGCCAACGATGATCTGAGCCTGTGCACAACAACCTCTCTAGAGCCTGGCCTTCCAACTAAAGCCGTTTACTAAGAACTGATTGGCTGCCTCCAGTTCACTGCTTAACTCTCGGTCAGGGCCCATTCCCATAACCTGTTCGCGCAACGAGGAGATGACGTCTCCGGTTTGCTTTGCCGGGGCGAGCGGAGCACGCAACTCAACTGCCCGGGCGGCGGCAACCAGTTCGATTGCCATAATTCTGCGGAGATTATCGATGGACTTTCTTAGTTTCCTGCCGGCGTGCCAACCCATGGAGACATGATCTTCCTGCATCGCCGAAGACGGAATGGAATCAACGCTGGCAGGAACTGCCAGTCGCTTGTTTTCAGACACCATGGCCGCTTGGGTGTATTGAGCAATCATTAAACCAGAATCGACTCCGGCGTCATGGGCCAAAAAGTGCGGCAAGCCGCGGTTTCTGGAAACATCCATGAACCGATCGGTCCTGCGCTCACTAATTGAGCCAAGGTCTGCAACTGCGATTGCCAAAAAGTCCAGCACGTAACCAACAGGGGCCCCGTGGAAATTGCCATTGGAAGTAACTTCACCGGTTGAAAGCACAACCGGGTTATCGATGATCGCTGCAAGCTCGCGACCTGCAACTAACTGAGCATGAGAAAGCGTGTCTCTGACAGCGCCGGTAACCTGTGGTGCACAACGCAGCGAGTAAGCATCCTGCACCACCCCGTCGCCGTGGCGATGCGAAGCAATAATTTCGCTTCCCGAAAGCGCGGTGAACATGTTGTTTGCACTTACTGCTTGGCCTGGATGCGGGCGAAGGTCTTGATGCAGTTGACTTCGAAGCGTCTGATCGGTGCCGAGTTGACCCTCAATGCTCATTGCTGCAATCAGGTCACCCTGATCAAGCAAAACCGCAAGGTCATGGCTTGACAAGATGAGCATTCCAAGCATGCCGTCAGTGCCGTTTATAAGCGCCAGCCCCTCTTTTTCTCGCAACTCCACAGGCTCGATGCCGGCAGCTGCCAATAGCTCTGCTGCAGGCTTCTCATTGCCATCTGGGCCATAGGCAGTGCCTTCACCCATCAGCACCAAAGCACAGTGAGCAAGTGGTGCTAAATCTCCGGAGCAACCCAAGGAGCCATACTCCAAAACCTTTGGGGTGATGCCGGCGTTCAGAATTGCCGCATAGCTGGTCGCAATCAACGACCTGACTCCAGTTTGACCCGAGCACATGGTTTTTAGTCGAAGCATCATCAACGCTCGGACGACCTCTTTTTCCACCGGTTCGCCCATGCCTGCGGCGTGGGAGCGGATTAGAGATTTCTGCAGTTGAACCCGGTCTGCTTGCGGAATATGCCGCTGGGCTAGAGCCCCAAAGCCGGTGGAGATTCCATAAACCGGATCTTTGGCTCTTGCAAGTTCTTCAATGTGCTTGCGAGTAGCGTCCATTGCGGTGATGGCTGCGGCCGAGATAGTGATCTTTGCCCCAAACCTGGCAACTGCAATCACGTCTTCTGGCTTCAGTCCACTAGTTGAAATTTCTACCTGGTTCATTTAGCGCCTCTCGTAGACTTTTCTGCCTTGCAGAAAGCTTTGGCTAATAATTGCTACTCCTGGCCGATAGGCCAGGTAGATGTGGTTTGGCGCATCCAGCACAACGAAATCCGCTCTTGCACCAACTTCAAGTACTCCCTGATTGCCTCGGAGAGCCGTCGCACCACCCTTGGTGGCAGCCCAAACTGCTTGATCAACGCTGAATCCCATGTCCCTGACCGCCACCGCGATGCAAAAGGGCATCGAGGTGGTGAAACTAGAACCCGGGTTGCAATCCGTTGCAAGGGCAACAACAACGCCCCTGTTCATAAGCTCCCCACCCTGTGGGTAGGGGCTTCTGGTTGAGAACTCAGCGCCGGGTAACAAGGTTGCCACAGTGTTCGAGTTTTTTAGAAGTTCGATATCGGCATCGTCCAAAAACGTGCAGTGATCAACCGATGCACAATCAAGCTCAACCGCTAATGCGATTGCACCAATGTTGGAAAGCTGGTTGGCATGCATCCTGGGCTTTAGCCCAGCTGCAATGCCCGCGGTTAGCACTTTTCTGGCTTGAGCAACATCGAAGGCTCCTTTGTCGCAGAAGACATCAACCCATTTGGCAGTGATGCTTTCAAGCATCTTTCCGGCAACCAAGTCGGTGTATTCATCTGGATCACTGCCATTTGGCACAACGTGAGCACCCAAGAAAGTAACCTCGTCGGTAAATTCGGCTGCTATTTCCAGCGACAGCCTCTCGGTCTCAACATCTAGGCCATAACCGGATTTGATTTCAAAGGTTGTAATTCCGCTTGCGTAGAGCTCTTGAACCAACTTGGCCGTGTTCGCTCGAAGTTCATCGGCCGTTGCCTTTCTGGTTGCAACAACAGTCGAGTTGATGCCACCGGCCTCATATTTCTTTCCGGTCATTCGACTGGCAAACTCCTCGGAGCGCTCGCCACCAAAAACCAGGTGAGAGTGCGAATCAACGAACCCAGGAATCACCGTTTGACCAGTTAGGTCAACTTCCGTTTCACAACTGGGCGCATCGATGTCTTTTCCAAGCCAGGTGATCTGACCGTTTTCCACAACCATGGCGGCATCTGTCATTACCGTTAGCTCACCGACTGCCTCGGCCGGTGAAACCAGGCTTGCAATGTTTCGATAGCAGGTTGCCATCTATTCGGTGTCCAGCATTGGAATGTGGACGTGCTTTTCCCGAGCAACGCTGACTGCTTCCGGGTAACCCGCATCAACGTGTCGAATCACACCCATGCCCGGGTCATTCGTGAGAACTCGCTGCAGCTTCTGGGCTGCCAACTCGGTGCCATCGGCAACCGAGACCTGACCGGAGTGGATCGAGCGACCCATTCCTACCCCGCCACCGTGGTGAATAGATACCCAGCTAGCACCAGAGGCAACATTGATCATGGCGTTTAGTAGCGGCCAGTCAGCAATCGCATCTGAACCATCGAGCATTGCTTCGGTTTCCCGGTATGGAGATGCGACGCTGCCACAGTCCAGGTGGTCACGACCGATCACAATCGGTGCGGAAACTTCTCCGGTTCGAACTAGCTCATTGAATGCAGCACCGGCCTTATCGCGCTCGCCATAACCTAGCCAGCAAATTCTTGCTGGCAAGCCCTGGAATTCGACGCGATCTTGCGCAAGCTTTATCCAACGGTGGAGGTGCTTGTTTTCTGGAAACAGTTCGAGAATAGCTTGGTCGGTTCGGTAGATGTCTTTTTTATCGCCGGATAGTGCCACCCAACGAAAAGGCCCCTTGCCCTCGCAGAACAGCGGTCTGATATACGCCGGCACAAAACCTGGAAACTTGAAGGCGTCTTTGTAGCCGCCTTTTCTGGCTTCGTCCCGGATTGAGTTTCCGTAATCAAATACTTCGGCGCCTCTTGCCATAAACCCGACCATTGCCTCCACTTGTTTGGCCATCGCGGTCTCTGCGCGGTCAGTAAATTCGGCTGGGCTGGTTGCGGCGTACTCCTTGGCGTCTGATAACTCGACACCCTCCGGAATGTAATAAAGCGGGTCGTGAGCGCTGGTTTGGTCGGTGACGATGTCGATTGGCACCTCGCGCTTTAGTAGCTCCGGGAAGATGGTTGCGGCATTGCCCACCAGCCCAACCGAGATTGCCTTGCGCTCGCTCTTGTATCTGGTGACTCGCTCAATAGCGTCGTCAATGTCAGTTGCGATTTCGTCCAGGTATCTGGTCTGCACACGCTTTTGAAGTCTTGATTCATCAATGTCCACAATCAGACAAACGCCCTCATTCATGGTCACGGCCAACGGCTGAGCACCACCCATGCCACCACAACCACCGGTCAGCGTGATTGTTCCAGCGAGACTGCCACTAAATCTTTTCTCGGCTACCGCTGCAAAAGTCTCGTAGGTACCCTGCAAAATACCTTGGGTTCCGATGTAGATCCAAGACCCAGCAGTCATCTGCCCATACATCGTGAGGCCCAGTTTTTCGAGCCTTCTAAATTCTGGCCAAGTTGCCCAGTCTCCAACCAGGTTGCTGTTGGCAAGAATCACTCTTGGCGCCCACTCGTGGGTTTGGAAAACGCCAACCGGCTTGCCGGACTGCACCAGCATGGTCTCATCGTTCTTGAGGTGAGTCAGGGTGTTGGCTAGAGCATCAAAGCTCTCCCAGTTTCTGGCGGCCTTTCCGCTGCCGCCATAGACAATAAGTTCTTCCGGATGCTCGGCAACCGAGGGGTCAAGATTGTTGTAAAGCATCCTGAGTGCAGCTTCTTGCTGCCAGCCCTTTGTGGTCAAGGTATTACCGGTTGCTGCCCTTACGGTACGCGCCATTGCATTCATAACTGAAGTTCACAGCCAAGGACCAATAACTTCAATCGAAGAACCAATAGTTGTGTCTGAGATTTCAGACATACTTGAAACATGACCAAAGTCCCTGCGGCAGCCAGAACCTTGAGTCTTCTGCGGCTTATGGCCGAATTAGGTCAACCAACAACCGCAAACCGACTTGCCCAAAAACTTGAGATTCCAAGATCCAGTTGCTACCAGCTGCTTGAGGTTCTGGAATCTCAAGGCTTTGCTATTCACTTCACCGAAGACAAGCGTTGGGGTTTAGGTCTTGCCGCCTGGGAGCTTGGAAGCGCCTATAAAAGACACGAGCCACTGGAAAGACTCGCCAGGCCAGTTATCACCAAGCTTGTAGATGAGCTTTCCAAGCGAGCAAACGTAGTTGGTCATCTGGGCGTGCTAGATGGTTCGGATGTTTTGTACCTAATCGAACAGCGACCAGTAAGAAGCCTAAAACTAGTCACCGAAGTCGGCGTAAGGCTCCCTGCCCACCTGACCGCCTCCGGCAGATCAATGCTTGCTCACTTAGGGCAAAAACAGCTCATTGCCACTTTTGGTAGCGGCGAGCTTTCAAAAAGAACTTCCTTTGGACCAAAAACCCTAAAGGAACTAACTAGCCTGCTTGCAACAGAAACGAAGTCAGGCTTCGCCCTAGAGGTTGACGAAGTAACCCTTGGTTACGCGTCAGTTGGGGTCGCAATCTTGGATCGCCTGAATCACCCGATAGCTGGCCTAGCAATCACGTTGCAATCACAAGAGCTAGAAAAGCTACAGTTAGATCAATTAGCCAAGGCGCTTTCAAAAGCGGCCGATGAGCTATCTGGAAGGTTTGGTCACAGTGGCTGAAGATCCCAAGTGGCAGCGAGCAAATTCGCTAATCACCAATGCTGAGTCAGCCATTGGCCTGATTGATATTCCAGCTCACACGCTTTCAATAAGCCAAACCAATGCCCACCAAACCCCAAAAGCAATCAGGGAAGCATTGCAAAGGTTTTCCACCCACTCCTACACCGCAGATAAAAACATCGCTGTTCAATCGATTCAAGACCTTGGCGAAATAATCAACCCAGAACAGAACGAACAGCAATCAATAGACACCATCAGCACTGCAAACAAAGAGCTAGTTATTGCCCTTGGCGGGGATAACTCAATCACCTATGCAGCGGCGCTTGGCGTCTATGGAAACAAGCTTTCCACCGCAGGGCTCATTACCCTCGATGCCCACCACGACCTAAGAGATGGCAACTCAAACGGCAGCCCCGTCAGACGCCTAATCGAAGCCGGTCTAAACCCAAAACAAATAGTTCAAATTGGCATCAATGACTTTTCCAATTCCACCGACTACGAAGAGCTTGCTCACTCACTCGGCATCACGGTGATAACCAGAACTGAGGTTGCAAGCATTGGCATCGCTAACGCTTGCAAGAAAGCTCTAGAAGTCGCAGGCGCCAGTAGGGGACCGATTCACGTTGACCTCGATGTCGATGTCTGCGATCAAAGTGTTGTTCCTGCCTGCCCAGCTGCGGCACCAGGGGGAATTTCAGCCTTCGAGCTGCGTCAAGCAGCGAGGCTCTTGGCTGCAAACCCCTTGGTTCGTGGGCTAGACATAACCGAGATCGATGCTTCCAAGGACACCGAAGACCAAAGAACCATAAGACTCGGTGCGCTTTTGATTCTAGAAGCAGTTGCCGGATACCTGCAGCGTTAGCCATCAGCCTCAATCTGATCGATCAACTGCGGGTGATTCGGTTCACTTGAATGCGGACGGTAAACTAATGCCAGCTGCGAAGTTGCAAGCAGCCAATAATCTGACCCGAAACTTGGCCTCAGCCCAAGAAAACCGAAGGGGAAAAGTGCCAAAGATCATCGTCGAGATCATGCCAAAACAGGACCTGCTTGACCCACAGGGTAAAGCGGTTGCAAACTCACTGCACCGAGCAGGCCGAGAAGAGATTTCAGCCGTTCGCATCGGCAAGCGCATTGAACTGCACTTTGATCGTGAAATTACCGACGAAGACCTAGAAATGGCTAAGGATCAGGCCTCAAACTTCCTCTCAAACGATGTCATCGAAGACGTCGTTGCAATCACCAAACAGGACTAAGACAGATGAAGATCGGTGTAATCACCTTCCCCGGAACTCTAGATGACCGAGATGCCCAGCGAGCCATCCGACTTGCTGGTGGAACACCAGTTCCGCTTTGGCATGACGATGACGATCTAAAAAAAGTTGACGCAGTTGTTTTGCCAGGAGGATTTTCTTATGGTGACTACCTGCGCTGCGGGGCAATTGCCGCGAAGGCTCCAGCGACCAAAGAGGTCATTCGGCTTGCCGAAAAAGGCCTTCCAGTTCTTGGCATCTGCAATGGTTTCCAGATCTTGGTTGAGTCACACCTGCTACCAGGCGGACTAATCAGGAACGAAAAGCAACACTTCGTTTGCCGGGACCAGAAACTACGTGTTGAAAACAACGAAACTGCCTGGACCAGCCTGTTTGAAAAAGACCAAGAAATCTTGATCCCGCTAAAAAACGGCGAGGGTGGCTACATTGCAACCGATGACACCCTGAAAATGCTCGAAGCTGAAAACAGAATCGCCTTCCGTTACTTGGAAACCAACCCAAACGGGTCGATGAATGACATCGCAGGAATCACAAACGAACGCGGCAACGTAGTTGGTCTCATGCCTCACCCAGAACACGCGGCTGAAGCAGGCTTTGGTCCAGACACTCCAACCGCTATGCGCTCAGGAATCGACGGGCTTTTATTCTTTGAAAGCGTTCTAAAAATGGTGGTGAATTCTTGAAGTTGTTTAATACAAAAGAACTAGAGCCTAGCGGCGTCGACACCACAGATAACGCAAGCGCTCAGCCGTCCAAAAGACAGCCCTGGCAAAAACTAGGCCTCAAAAATGACGAGTACAAAGAAATAAAAAAGATTCTTGGTCGCAGACCAACATCCTCAGAGCTAGCCATGTATTCGGTCATGTGGTCCGAGCACTGCAGCTACAAGTCTTCAAAGATCTACCTTCGCCAGTTTGGCGAAAAAGTCACCGATGAGATGAAGAAATACCTCATGGTTGGCATGGGCGAAAACGCTGGCGTAGTGGACATCGGCGAAGGCCTAGCTGTCACGTTCAAGGTTGAAAGCCACAACCACCCCAGCTACATCGAACCCTTTCAAGGTGCAGCAACCGGTGTTGGCGGAATCGTTCGTGACATCTTGTCAATGGGTGCAAGACCAATTGCAATCATGGACCAACTTCGCTTCGGTGCCCCTACTCACCCAGATACCGCCCGCGTTGTCCACGGCGTAGTAGATGGCATTAGCTTCTACGGAAACTGCTTGGGCCTACCAAACATCGGTGGCGAAACAGTCTTTGACTCCGTCTACCAGGGCAACCCTCTAGTAAACGCGCTGTCTATTGGCTCCATGAAACACGAAGACCTCAAACTGGCCAAGGCCTCACACCCGGGCGACCTAGTTATTCTCTTCGGAGCCAGAACCGGCGCCGATGGAATCGGTGGCGTTTCGGTTCTAGCCTCAGAAGCCTTTGAGTCAACCGGTCCGACCAAGCGCCCAGCGGTTCAGGTCGGCGACCCATTTGCCGAGAAGGTTCTAATTGAATGCTGCCTGGAGCTTTTTCACGCAGGAGTAGTTGCCGGCATTCAAGACCTAGGTGGTGCTGGTATTTCATGCGCGACATCAGAACTCGCCTCCAACGGTGGCAAGGGCATGCGCGTTCAGCTAAAGAACGTGCTGCTTCGCGACGAGTCACTGACCCCAGAAGAGATTCTGATGTCAGAGTCCCAAGAGCGCATGTGTGCGGTGGTTCCAAAAAAGCGCCTCAAAGAATTCGAGCGCATCGTAAACAAGTGGGAAGTTGAATACTCCGTACTTGGGGACGTCATCGCCGAGGACCGGTTATACATCAACTGGGGCCATGAAGAGATTGTCAATGTCCCACCAAGAACCGTTGCCCACGATGGCCCGGTCTATCAGCGCCCAGTTGCCTACCCTGCCTACCAAAACGAATTGAACGAAAACAGCTCCGTAAATCTTGCAAGACCAGCAAACGCATCCGAGCTTGCAACCCAGCTCATGCAACTAATTGCAACTCCGAACCAAGCCGACAAGAGCTGGATCACGGCTCAGTACGACAAGTACGTAGGCGGCAACACAGCACTTTCCATGCCGGATGATTCCGGCATGATTCGAGTCTCTGAAGAATCAGGCCTTGGTGTTGCACTGGCAACGGATGCCAACGGCAAGTACGCCTATCTAAACCCCTACGAGGGAGCCAGGCTCGCTCTCGCCGAAGCCTATAGAAACGTCGCTGTCACCGGAGCAGTGCCAAGAGCAGTGACTAACTGCCTGAACTTTGGAAGCCCTGAAAACCCAGAAGTCATGTGGCAATTCAAAGAAGCAACTGCTGGTCTCGCCGATGCGTGCCTAGAACTAGGCATTCCGGTTACAGGTGGAAACGTCAGTTTCTATAACCAATCAGGCGATGTTGCCATCTACCCAACCCCAGTGGTGGGTGTCCTAGGGGTTATTGACGATGTCGCAAGAAGAATCCCATCCGGTTGGCAGGATGATGGAAACAACATCTACCTCTTGGGAACCACCTATGACGAACTAGATGGTTCAGCCTGGGCAAAAGACATTCATGACCACTTAGGTGGTCAACCACCGAAGGTGGACCTGGCCAAAGAGAAACTGCTCGCAGAACTATTACATGGTGCCAGCATTCAGGGCCTCATTGAATCTGCCCATGATCTTTCAGAGGGCGGTCTTGGCATCGCGGTACTGGAAGCGTCACTCCGGTTCAACGTTGGCGCCAGAATCTGGCTCGGTGAGATCCTTGAGCGCGATGACGTAGACCAAACGGCAGCGCTTTTCTCAGAGTCTCAAACCAGGGTGCTAGTCAGCGTTGGGCGAGAAGACGATGTGAAGTTTCAGGCTCTGTGCGAAGCAAGAGGTGTCCCTTGTCTTCGCATCGGTGTCACCGATGCAACCTCGGGACTCGTTGAAATCAAAGACATTGCAGACCTAAAGCTTGACGATATTCGTCAGGGTTGGTCTGGTGTGATGTCTGGTTTGTTTGGGTAACGCTTTTGGGTGTCAGCTAGCATTCTTCTAACAATTTCCAGAGCCTGAAGGGCGTCCTCGAGTGAAGCAGGACTGGAGCTTCGATCGAGATATTCAGAACTGTTTCTTAGCTCCCGCATCCAATTCAACGGTCGCCAAGCCTCTTGGTCGACAATCGCTGAGCGACTTACTAACACAAACGTGTAGTGGCTGCCCCTTGGAGGTTTTCTAACCCTGACGCCCTCTAGCGCAAGAAGCCACTGCAGGCATTTTCGCGCTGAGTCATAAGCAAGCTGAAATGACCCAAGCGGGTCTGTGAGATGAATCTGCTGAGCAGAAGCCAAATGCTGAGTCGCAGCGAGCAAGTCGCGCTCTGCCTCGAGAAGGCCAACCTCGACCTTCTCTAGTTGCCCGGCTCTAAGTAAGTCTTCTAGGTCAACGTTCACTTCAGGAGCCGATGATCTCAATAAGTGGACGGGATTTTAGAGTCTTCACAAACCCCAATTCTTCGGCTTTCCACTCATCAGTGCTTAAGTTGTTCACATTAATCTCTTTGCCAACCTGCTTGGCTGCCTGAAGGGCAATTTCGAATGCCTTGGATCGATCGAACTGACCAACCAACAACAGATCCACGTCCCCCGGGTCAACTCCTTGCTCGCCGGAATACCTGGCCGCCCAAGACCCGAAGATATAGGCAGCGGTTACGCCTTCAAGGCCGTCCAACTTGTCCCTGAGTATCTCCAAAGGTCCAAAGCTATAAAGCACGATCTCCGAGAACGCATGGTAAAGCGGGTGCTCTCTGTTGACACTCACCAGTCGCATGTTCCCGGTTGCCCTAATCAACAAGATTCCAGCTTCTGAAAGCCTGCGCACATCTCTTAGTGCTGTGGGGAGTGAGGTTCCTGCTCGGTTTGCAAGATTACTAACGCTGAATTCAACTCCAGGGTTAGCAAACAACACCGCGAGGATCCTCCCCTGAACTTCGCTTCGGAAGATAGGCATAAGACTTGCCGAAAGTGTTTTCATAATCTGAAAGCTAACATACGTTTATTGAAAGTAAAAGACATTGCAGATCTCAAGCTTGAAGATATTCGTCAAGGTTGGTCTGGTGTCATGGCGGAGCTGTTCGGGTAAGGCAGATTATCTAGAGTTTCCAGCCAACTTTGTAGCTGGCCTTAGATTCAGA
>Ga0209491_10007337_pt1 | contig 14626 bp, 7 predicted proteins | sample BON02_FD_187213 | JGI IMG/M metagenome (GOLD analysis project Ga0209491, IMG submission 187213) | Freshwater microbial communities from Lake Bonney liftoff mats and glacier meltwater in Antarctica - BON-02 (SPAdes) (version 2) | ecosystem: Environmental > Aquatic > Freshwater > Ice > Glacier...
GAACGAAGACGCTCCCCTAGTAACGGACAACGCCCGCCACTTCCAAAGGGTTGACGGTCTGCGCATCGAAAACTATCGATAATGGAGAGGATCGGGACCGGGCACGATCCCCCGCCCGAGCGGTAGACGTAGCATCCTGCGCCTCAAGCAGAAGTCATACAGGGCAAGTGGAAAAAGACTGCCACAGAGCGTTAGCGCTGGCGAACTGGCGAAGCCTCACCGCAGGGCACGCCGAAGACGGGTCAATTCAGGGACTGGCCACGCGGAAGCCGATGCCGTTGAACTCGTTGTCTGGAGTGCCGGCGTCCCGGGAGGAGGAACGCAGGAGGAACTCGTCGTCGGCCCACGAGCCGCCCCGCAGCCCCCGAGCAAAACCGTTGATTACATCATCGTTCCACTCTAAAACGTTCCCCCCTTGGTCAAACGTCCCGTAGAAACTCGCGCTGCCAGGATAGGATCCCACCGCCGTCAAATAGTTTTGTGAAGCACTGTACCCGCTCTGCGTCACCGAGTAGACCGTGGTGAAGAAATTCGCGTGGTTGGAGGGCGGTGCCACGCCGATCGTGTTTCCGGGCACCGCGTTGCTTTTCGTCGGGTAGAGCCAGTAATTATCCGAGTCGCCACTCTCGCCCGATGGCTGGTGATACGCCGCTTTATACCACTCGTCCTGGCTCGGAATCCAGTAATTCGCCCCGAGGTTTCGGCTGATCGTCAGGCCGTCGCTGGTCAATCCGGCGAGGGGATAGGCTCCGTTCTCCGTCGTTGCCGCCGTTTGCAATCCCGTCGGCCGACCGTTGTGCAGCCAGTTGCAGAACCGCGCCGCGTCGAACCAACTCACGTAGGTCACTGGTCGATTCCCGCTCCCGATTACCGTGTAGGTGAAATTCGGCGCGCTTCCGCTTCGGGTGATGCCCGCGCTGTTCTGATTCGTGGCCATGTTCGCGTTGTAGAGACCAAACGCGTCCGTCGCCGCCACCGCGTTCAGAAAGGCCGCGTATTGCGCCAGGGTCACCTCATACTTGCCGATCTGGTATTCGTAGGGCACTGCGCCGTAGACGTTGGCCTCGCTCGTGTTTCCCGCATCGGGCCCGTTCCCCACATTGCGCACCGTCACCATTTCGACGAAGGGCGCGGCAGCGGCGGCACCGCCCTCGCCGCCGCGAGCTGTCTCTTCAGGGTCTTGACCTGCTTCTTCAGCTTTTTGATGATCCGTTTCGTCGCGCTCGCGGAAGCGGCTTCCAGGGCCGGGGAGAAACTCAGGGGGCCGGGAAGGCTGAAGGCAAAGCCGAGGAGCAGAATGAACGTGAGGGCACGACGGGTGCCATGTTGCTTTTGCATGAGAAAAAATTTGTCGCTCTTTCGATGGTGAGTCAACGCAGTAACGACCCGGTGGAAATTCCTTTCGCTCCGCGCTAGGCTCTCGCCATGCCCGAACTCACCGACCTCGTCCGCTCCGCCAACGACTGGCTCTCTCTCGACGCCATCCCCGACTACCCCGGCGCCCTCAACGGACTCCAGCTCGAGAACTCGGGCCAGGTCACGAAGATCGCCGCCGCCGTCGATGCCTGTCTCCCGGTGATCGAGCAGGCCTGTGCCGCCGGCGCGAATCTCCTCGTCGTCCACCACGGTCTTTTCTGGCAGGGGGCCCAGCGCATCGAGGGCGCCCTTTATCGCAAGCTGAAGCTCGCGATGGACCATGATCTTGCGATTTACTCGGCCCATCTCCCGCTCGACGTCCATCCTGAGTTGGGAAACAACGCCCTCCTCTACGCGGCCCTCGAACTGGCACCCGCCGCCCGGCCTTTCTTCCCGTGGAAAGGAATGGATCTGGGAGTCCGCGCCACCGTCGAGATCACGCGCGAGGAACTCCTCGCGAAAGTGGCTGCCGCGACCGGGACCACTCCGCACCTGTGCCCGGGCGGACCGGCGCTCGTGAGAGAGATCGGCATCATCACCGGCGGGGCCGGCTCACAGATCCATGACCTCGCCGCCACCGGGATCGATACCTTTCTCACCGGCGAAGGGCCGCATTGGAGCTACACGGCAGCCGAGGAACTGGGGATCAATCTCATCTACGCGGGCCACTACGCGACCGAGACCTTCGGGGTGAAGGCACTCGCGAAACGATGGGCGGCAGAGTGGCCGGGTCTCGAGGTCAGCTTTATTGACCACCCGACGGGGCTGTGACCGGAGCAGCGGGGGCTTCCTGCCAGGGAACGACGGCGGCGAGGCTGCGGGCATTGACCTCATCGAGCCCGTAGACGTCGCGTCCGGGGGCCATGAGGATTCGTCCTCCTGCGGCGGGCCTCGGGAAAGTGGTGAAGTAAGTGATGTAAACGTTGATCCCGCCCTTCACTGCGACGCCTTTGTTGAGGTCGGTATTCATCTTCGCGCGCACCTGCTCCAGCGTCCAGCCGTCCGGCGCAAAGACCCACTCGGCGAGTTCGTCGGGATTCGAGACGCGGATGCAGCCATGGCTGTGGTCGCGGTTCGAGCGGGCAAAGAACTCCTTCGACGGGGTGTCGTGCATGTAGATGTTAAAGGTGTTCGGGAAGAGGAACTTTACGTAACCCAGAGCATTGCTACTCCCGGGCTTCTGGCGGAGGAGCAGCTTTCCCTGAGCCACGGCGGAGAGGGTGTCGGGAGAGAGACGGTTGCCGGTGGCTCCGCCGAAGGAGGTCACGATCTCGTAGTTGTTGCGGCTGAGGTAACCCCAGTCCTCCTGCATCTTCGGGAGCAGCTCCTTCACCGCGATACTCGGCGGGACATTCCAGTAGGGGCCGAAGACGACCTCCTGCATCCGGTCACGGAAGATCTTCGTGCGATGCGTGTCCTTGTCCGCCCGCCCGTGGACGATGCGCATCGTCTTCACGTGAAAGTCATTCGCATCGAAGAGGTAGAGCTCAGCGCAGGGAAGATTCGCAATCAGATAGCGGTCTCCCATCTTTGCCGGCATCAGCCTCGCCCGGTGCAGATTGATCGTGATCGAGCGATACCGATCCGCCGCGTTGGTATTGAGAAAGCGCCACGAGCCCTGCCCGAAGATCCCGTCGGGATCGAGGCCGTAGTCGGTCTGGAAGGCGATAAGAGCCCCGGTGAGCTCCGGCGTCATCGCATTGATGAGCGAAGCCTGATCCGCGCTCATGTTGAGATACCCGCGGTCGATCAGATGGGCGGCGATGGCGGAGGCTCCGGGGTAAAGCTCGCCGGGTTTTCCGGGGCCGACCTGCTCGGGATCCGGAATGGGCGGAATCCCCGAGTATTTCAGGATGGATTCACGAGCCTCCGGGTACGCCTTCAACAGTTCCCGGTAGATCCAGTTCTTCGGAGCGAGGGAGTTCATCGCCGTGTGCATCTGGAAGGGTTGCAGAGAAGTGGCGACGACGAGATCGCCGAGAACCGTCGCGAGAGAGCGGTCCTCGGAGCCCGGGGTGTCCCCGTGATCCCAGTCGGGCCAGATCTCTGCCGTAGCAACCGCGCCGAAGCGGATGAGGAGAGCGGCGTCACAAAAAGCGATCGTGTGGGCGAGATCACGTTTGTCCACCGTGGTGTCGGTGATCTGGCTTACGAGCGACTCCGGGTCGAGAGCCATCAGCTCGGGGAAAGCATGGACTTTGAGCTCCCCGGCGAGTGAGCGGTGAAACCCGGCCTGAAGCTCCGCAGCGTTCCACAAGGGGCGAAAGCCGCGCTGCTCGTAAGCCGCCCCGATCAACGCCGCCACGAAGGGCGCGTAGTGACGCTCGGACGGGATGAGGCGCCTCACTTCCGCCTGCAACGCGAGAGCTCCCACACTCACCGGTGTCGCCCTTGTTGTAGGCGTGGCAGTTTCGGAGACTCCGGGTGAGCTACTCCCGCCCCCGCCCCCGGCATCGGCGGCGCTGCGGCCCGGCTCGTCGAACTGGGCTCGCGAGATCGTCGAGAGCGACGAAAGAACCAGCAGAGTGAAAAGGCCCGGTCGGCACAGGGGATTGGTGGCTTTCATAGGAGGGCGGTAGTGTAACAGAGTTGAATGGGGCTGACAATCCGAACGGTAGCCCGCTATAGAACGGGGCTGGGGGCCATGAAAGGCCCGGCCCAAAATAATCGACAAGCGCCTCACGCGACGATTTCCCCCATAAAAGCCAATTTTCCATAGAAAACCAGAGCGACCATACCCCCCCTGGCGCCCACGCTAGAGGCTTTTGAATCCTTTTTGAAAAAACTTTAGCAAAAGCGTTTGACCTTCGAAAAAGGCCGGTTATATTCACCGCCCGCCCAAAAGAGGGTGGCTCCAACAAACCGGCAACGGTTCGAGGTGAACTAGATCTTTAAAAAAATCAGGCCAAGAAAAGCAAAGCAGAAAGCTTGCCAGGGTTACAACCCAAGTGCAGCTCAAGCAGCAGATTTTGGTGAAAAAGGAAAAGGCTAAATTGTGTGCTGCGCGTTAAAATTAGTAACGTGCCGAATGAAGTCTTTTTAGGAAGGCTTTGTTCTTGTCAATTTTCCGTTGAAGAACAATTGCAGCTCCGCAAGGAGCAGCCAAGCGTTTCGAAAGCGGGATCAATTTTCTATTCGGAGAGTTTGATTCTGGCTCAGAACGAACGCTGGCGGCGTGGATAAGACATGCAAGTCGAACGGAGTATTTTTGAAGCTTGCTTTGAAGATGCTTAGTGGCGAACGGGTGAGTAACACGTGAGTTACCTGCCCCGAAGCGGGGGATAGCCCGAAGAAATTCGGATTAATACCCCATGTGATCGAAAGATTAAAGGCGGCGCAAGCTGTCGCTTCGGGATGGGCTCGCGGCCTATCAGCTTGTTGGTGAGGTAATGGCTCACCAAGGCGATGACGGGTAGCTGATCTGAGAGGATGATCAGTCACACTGGAACTGAGACACGGTCCAGACACCTACGGGTGGCAGCAGTCGAGAATCATTCGCAATGGGCGAAAGCCTGACGGTGCGACGCCGCGTGGAGGATGAAGGCCCTAGGGTCGTAAACTCCTGTCATCAGGGAGTAATGACTCATATAGTAACTGATATGGGTTTTGATAGTACCTGAAGAGGAAGGGACGGCAAACTTCGTGCCAGCAGCCGCGGTAATACGAAGGTCCCAAGCGTTGTTCGGATTTACTGGGCGTAAAGAGTCTGTAGGCGGTGGGGTAAGTCAGATGTGAAATCCCGGGGCTCAACCCCGGAACTGCATCCGATACTGCCTTACTTGAGGGTTGGAGGGGAGTCTGGAATTCTCGGTGTAGCAGTGAAATGCGTAGATATCGAGAGGAACACTAGTGGCGAAGGCGAGACTCTGGACAACACCTGACGCTGAGAGACGAAGGCCAGGGGAGCGAAAAGGATTAGATACCCTTGTAGTCCTGGCAGTAAACGGTGCACGCTTGGTGTGGGAGGGTTCGACCCCTTCCGTGCCGGAGCTAACGCGTTAAGCGTGCCGCCTGGGGAGTACGGTCGCAAGATTAAAACTCAAAGAAATTGACGGGGACCCGCACAAGCGGTGGAGCATGTGGCTTAATTCGATGCAACGCGAAGAACCTTACCTGGGCTTGACATGTTAGTCGTAGACTTGTGAAAGCTTGTCGTCACTTCGGGTGGACTATCACAGGTGCTGCATGGCTGTCGTCAGCTCGTGTCGTGAGATGTTGGGTTAAGTCCCGTAACGAGCGCAACCCCTATGAACTGTTGCCAGCGGGTAATGCCGGGGACTCTGTTCAGACTGCCCAGATTAACTGGGAGGAAGGAGGGGATGACGTCAAGTCAGTATGGCCCTTACGCCCAGGGCTGCACACGTGCTACAATGTCCAGTACAATGTGAACCGAGACCGCGAGGTGGAGGAAATCTATAAAACTGGGCTCAGTTCGGATTGCAGGCTGCAACTCGCCTGCATGAAGTTGGAATCGCTAGTAATGGTACATCAGCTACGGTACCGTGAATACGTTCCCGGGTCTTGTACACACCGCCCGTCACATCATGGAAGCCGCTCGCACCCGAAGTATCTCCACCAAGGAGGTCCTAAGGTGTAGGTGGTAACTGGGATGAAGTCGTAACAAGGTAGCCGTAGGGGAACCTGCGGCTGGATCACCTCCTTTCTATGGAGTAATTTCACCGGAGTATCATCTCACATGTGCTCAATTTAAGGTGAATAGGTCGATGTCTTACCGGTTGGATTAACTGACCGAAAGACAGGTGTTGCGGAAACGCGCATCACTCAAATGTTATTAGGGTACGTTACGTTTTATGTGCAGTGCACAATTTAGCCTTAGCCTTTTTCGATGATTGAAAGAACACGCGGGTTTTGAATTTTAGGGGGCATAGCTCAGTTGGTAGAGCGCCTGCTTTGCAAGCAGGATGTCAGGAGTTCGAATCTCCTTGCCTCCACTTCTCACGAATGTGTGGGCAGGAACGCGTTACGGGCAATTATGGGTCTGTAGCTCAGTTGGTTAGAGCACACGCTTGATAAGCGTGGGGTCACTGGTTCGAATCCAGTCAGACCCACTACCTCTGAGTCTCCCCCTTTTTGCCCGATCAGATCTTTGACAACTGTATATAGGAAAATGTATTACTACAATTTTACTGAACTTTGTTCAGTTTTAGTAAGAAAAGAATCTAACAGTGGAGGGAACTAAGCAAAACCCTTCCGATAACTTTCGATTTAATGAAAGTCTGGAACAAGCTGTTAAGAGCATATGGTGGATGCCTTGGTGCTAACAGGCGATGAAGGACGTGATAAGCTGCGATAAGCTTCGGATAGCGGCAAATACGCTTTGACCCGGAGATTTCCGAATGGGGTAACCTGGCTGGGGTAATACTCAGTCGTCTCACTCTGAATACATAGGAGTGAGTTCGCGATACCCGGTGAAGTGAAACATCTCAGTAACCGGAGGAAAAGAAAGAGAATCGATTCCGTAAGTAGTGGCGAGCGAAAGCGGAAGAGCCCAAACCGGAGCCATTGGTTCCGGGGTTGTAGGGCTCCAATATGGGACTGACGACGCTAGATTAAGTGTGTGGAAAAGCACTCCAGAGAAGGTGAAAGGCCTGTGATCGAAAGCTGAGTCAGCCTTAGGATGTCCCTGAGTAGTGCGGCACACGTGAAACGTTGCATGAAGCTGTGCGGACCACCGCATAAGGCTAAATACTAGTTAGCGACCGATAGTGAACCAGTACCGCGAGGGAAAGGTGAAAAGTACCGCTGTGAGCGGAGTGAAATAGAACCTGAAACCATATGCTTACAAGGTGTCAAAGCCCTTCTGGGGTGATGGCGTGCCTTTTGCTTAATGAGTCTGCGAGTTAGTGTTTGTAGCAAGCTTAAGTCCTTCTGGGACGCAGGCGTAGCGAAAGCGAGTCCGAATAGGGCGATTTAGTTGCAGGTGCTAGACCCGAAGCGGAGGTGACCTACCTATGGCCAGGTTGAAGCGTGAGTAATATCTCGTGGAGGACCGAACCGGTGAACGTTGAAAAGTTCTCGGATGAGCTGTTGGTAGGAGTGAAAGGCTAATCAAACCCCGTGATAGCTGGTTCTCCTCGAAATGTATTTAGGTACAGCGTCGTATGCTGACTGTTGGGGGTAGAGCACTGAATGAACTAGGGCCCATACCCGGGTACCGACTTCAACCAAACTCCGAATACCAACAGGTGTAGTACGGCAGTGAGATTATGGGGGATAAGCTTCATACTCAAAAGGGAAACAGCCCAGATCAGCAGCTAAGGTGCCAAAATACCGCTAAGTGGAAAGGAGGTGGGATTACTTAGACAGTGAGGATGTTGGCTTAGAAGCAGCCACCATTTAAAAAGTGCGTAATAGCTTACTCATCGAGTGATCCTGCGCCTAAAATGATTGGCGATAAGCGGTATACCGAAGCTCTGGATACACAGTTTACTGTGTGTGGTAGAGGAGCATTCTCAGAGCGTCGAAGCCGGATGGCGACTGAAGGTGGAGTTCTGAGAAGAGAGAATGCAGACATGAGTAACGATAAGAGAGGTGAAATTCCTCTCCGCCGTAAACCCGAGGTTTCCTGGGCAATGTTCATCATCCCAGGGTTAGTCGGGACCTAAGCCGAGGCCGATAGGCGTAGGCGATGGATAGCAGGTTAATATTCCTGCACCTCCTGAACCCAAAGCATCAGGGACACAGGCTGAATGACAACTAGGTAATTGAATTCCGAGGTGCGGCTACGGCCAATCCGTATTGTTTGAAGGACTGTCAAGAAAAGCTGATGTGTCGTGCTAAAGGAGCCCGTACCGCAAACCAACACAGGTGGGTGGGTAGAATATACCAAGGCGTAAGAGTGAAACCTGGTTAAGGAACTCGGCAAAATAGCCCCGTAACTTCGGAATAAGGGGTGCCTGCTTCGGCAGGCCGCAGTGAAATGGATCAACCGACTGTTTAGCAAAAACACAGCATTCTGCCAAGACGTAAGTCGAAGTATAGGATGTGACACGTGACCAATGCCGAAAGATTAAGGCAAGGGGTTAGCGCAAGCGAAGCTCTGAACTCAAGTCCCGGTGAATGTCGGCCGTAACTATAACGGTCCTAAGGTAGCGAAATTCCTTGTCGGGTAAGTTCCGACCTGCACGAATCGTGCAACGAGTTGATCGCTGTCTCAACCAGGAGCTCAGTGAAGTTGTAGTGCCGGTGAAGATGCCGGCTACCCGCAGAAGGACGGAAAGACCCTATGAACCTTAACTGTAAGCTGTCACTGGTTTTTCGGTTTCAATGCTCAGAGTAAGTGGGAGACTTTGAAGCGGCCTTTCAGGGGGCTGCAGAGTCATCAATGAGACACCACCCTTTGAATTTGGAGAATCTAACATCCTGCCCTGAATCGGGCGGAAGGACAATGGCAGCCGGTCAGTTTTACTGGGGCGGTATCCTCCCAAAGTGTAACGGAGGAGCGCGAAGTTTGGCTCAGCGTGGTTGGTAATCACGTTTCGAGTGTATAGGCATAAGCCAGACTAACTGTGAGACGGACATGTCGAGCAGATACGAAAGTAGGCCTAAGTGATCCGGTAGTTGAATGTGGAATTGCTATCGCTCAACGGATAAAAGGTACTCTAGGGATAACAGGCTGATCGCGCCCAAGAGTTCATATCGACGGCGCGGTTTGGCACCTCGATGTCGGCTCATCGCATCCTGGGGCTGGAGAAGGTCCCAAGGGTTTGGCTGTTCGCCAATTAAAGCGGTACGCGAGCTGGGTTCAGAACGTCGCGAGACAGTTCGGTCCTCTATCCTCTGTGGGCGTAGGAGAATTGAGGGGTTCAAACCCTAGTACGAGAGGACCGGGTTTGACGCACCTCTGGTGTACCAGTTGTTCTGTCAAGGGCACGGCTGGGTAGCTAAGTGCGGACTAGATAAGCGCTGAAAGCATCTAAGCGTCAAGCTATTCCCAAGATTAATTCTCCCTGAAGGATCGTGGAAGACTACCACGTCGATAGGCTGTAGGTATAAGTGTAGTAATAGATTTAGCCGAGCAGTACTAATCATCCGTTTGGCTTGTTCCAGCTTCTTTCTTTAGAGCATGTAGTAATCATTTTCCTTTTATACAGTTGTCAGAGATCTGTTCTTCATCGAATAGGCATTGACGCCCTCAGAAGTTTGGGCTCGGCTCCGGCCGAGTTTAAGATTCTGGTGGTCATAGCATAGCGGAACCACCCGGCTCCATTCCGAACCCGGAAGTGAAACGCTGTAGCGCCGATGGTAGTGTGGCGAAAGGCCATGTGAGAGTAGGTCGCTGCCAGGTTATAAATTAACCGCCCTGTTCGCAGGGCGGTTTTTTTGTGCCCGGATGGTTCGGGTAATTCGAGTTTTCGGACGATTTTGACGGGGGTGCCGGCTTGGAGGGCTGTGAAATCGTCCCGCCCGCCCATGGTAGGGGTTCACTTGAGGGAAAATGGAAGCGGTGGGGAAATACGCTGTATCCAGGATAGTGTGCCTCCGAGTTGCCGGATCCGTGTCCGACGCTCAGGGAGTGTTCTGTTCGGTTGTCGGGCTCTGGGTTTTCACGCTCGTAGTTTTCTGCGCTCTGGACTTATCGCGTATGGCGTCGGACTTGACTTGCGGAGGGCATCCGCTTCAGATTGCGGTATGACAAAAACTTCTCGTCGACATTTTCTCAGTACAGGTGCGATTCTCCCAGCTGCACTCACCTTTCCCGTCTCATCTCTTCGCGCGCGGGCAGCGGAAGCGACCGTGGGCGGCACTCTCGCCGGTCGTTTTTACAAGACGCTGAAGATAGGAATGGTGAAAGAGGGCGTCAATCTGTCTGAAAAGTTTGCGATTGTTCGCGATGCCGGATTTGATGGAATTGAGCTGAACGCGCCCGGCTATGATATCGAAGAGGCCCGCAAGGCGGCAAAAGATGCCGGGATTCCGATCGATGGCACCGTTTGCGCGGATCATTGGTCTGTCCGGCATTCGGATCCGGATGCGGCAGTGAGAAAGACGGCGCTCGACACTCTCTTGAGAGCGCTCGAGGACACTCACGCGGTTGGGGCTCACACTGTTCTCCTCGTTGTCGGTCACGGAAAGGACGGGAGTGAATCAGATGTCTGGGGGCGGACTGTGGAGAATATTTCGAAGGCAATCCCTCTGGCCTCACGTCTTGGCGTCGCCATCGCTGTGGAAAATGTCTGGAACGAATTCGGTTACGATCCTGACGCGGGGAGCGAGCAGACTGCCGAGGCCTATGCCCGCTACATCGATGCCTTCAATTCACCCTGGGTGGGAATGCAATTTGATATCGGGAATCACTGGAAATTTGGCGCGACGGGTGACTGGATCAGGCAGCTGGGGCGGCGCATTATCAAACTCGATGTGAAAGGGTTCTCGCGAGAAGAGAACAAATTTACTCCCATCGACGCCGGAGATATCGATTATGCCGACGTGAGAAAGGCGCTGCTCGAAATTAATTATCACGGCTGGTGTGCTGCCGAGGTCGAGAGCGGTGACCTGGCCCATCTGCAGGGGGTCTCCCAAGCTATGGATGAGGCTTTCGGACTTTCCTGAGGGCCCCTCCTCCGAACCGGGGGCGAATCCCGGTTCGGAAAGATCTGCCGCATTCGTTTCCGGGTGCAGCGTGTCGCCTTGGTGTTCACTCTTCCGTTTTCTTACCGCCGATTCCGAAGACTTTGAGAAGGACTACGGTCACGATAAGGAGGACTGTGATGATGGGGACGATAAGTCCGAAAGGGAATCCTCCCTCTTCCTCAACGACGGCAGGCCTCGATTTCGGCTCATCCTCTCCCTCCTCCTCGTCGGATTCATCCTCGTTCTTGGATTTGCTCTTCTTGGCGGCAGGTTTCTTCTGCTCGGCTTCTTTGGATACTCCCTTTTTCGAGCTGGCGAGGGCGGCAAAATCATCGACCGCGGGGGCGGCGGCCTCGGTTTCGGCGGCGGTGCCGTCCGCCGCAGTCGGGGGTTCCCCCTCGGCTGTCGTCCCGGCAGGAGTACCTTCGGCGGTGGCTCCGGCGGTTTTATTCAGGTTGGCGGTGAGAGCCTCGGATTCGGCGGCTGCTTTGCGCGCCTCGGCCTTAGCCTTTTCATCGGCTGTCCGCTCGGCCACTTTGGCACTAAGGGTAGCCAGATATGAGCCTCCCTTGGCTGCACCTTTCGTATTGGACTTGGAGCCTGATTTGCTCTTCGTGGCGGTAGCGGTCTTTTGACCGGTCAATGCTGCCGCTTCACTGATTTTTGAGCGAGCCCCTTCGATGTTGCCCTCGGCTATTAACTTGTCAGCTTCGACAAGCTTTTCGGCCTGTTGGGTGAGGATGGCCACGTCGAATTCGTTGACCCGGGCGAGTTCCGAGCTTGCCAGTTTGAGATAGGCTTCGATCGATGCTTTGACGCGCGGATTCAGCTGGACCCACTTTATACCGGATTTTTTGTCGGCTGCGACGCTGTCCTGATAGGCTTTTTCCTCTCTTGCGCGAACCTTGGTGAGCTGATCGCGGGCTTCAGGTTTGGAGTTGGCGAGAGCTTTCTCGTACTCCGCATTTCGGAAGTCGACATCGCGTTGCATGGTTTGCAGCAGGCGTCCGAGGTTGGGGATGACCTGACGGGCCAGATCGACCGCTTTGGGGAAGGCGGGAGAGCCGTAGTAATTTTTCTCGATGTTCTCGAACTCGCGCATCGCGCCGATGAGCCCGTTCAGATTTCCCGATTGGGCAAGATTCGACATGCTGAGGAAGCGAATTCTGGATTCGATAAGCTCTTTGAAATCGATTTTGTCCTGGGGGGTGAGCCATTCGCCTTCGATCTTGAGGAAGCCTCTTTCGACCTTGTCCAGTTCTTCGGCGAGGGTCTTGCGGATCTCCTGCACCTTGGGGACATGGGCACTTTGGGGAAATGCTTTGAGAAAGGAATCGGGCCCGGTCTCAATGATTTGCCGATAAGCGCTTGCGGGCATGAGCGAAGCGGTCGGGACGAGTCCCTGGATGCGATTGAACTCGACGTCGTCGGGGGCATCTTTGAGAATCTCGGCGATGTCAGCCCGCCCGATCACTTTGGTTTCCTTGATCGATGCGCTGACCGGGACTTCGATCTTTATGATATCGTCGGCTTCGTAGGTGATGCGCCCAGTAATGGATTGGCCCGATTTCAGTTTCACTTCGTCTGCCCGCAGAAGCGAGAGCGGGAGGAGGAGGGAAAGTCCGAGGAGTGGGAGCGAGGAGAGGTTTCTCGTGTTCATGCAATAATCAATTTTGGTGAACCCGAAGCATACAGGGTCTGCCATCGGGGCACAATGCTTTTGGGGCGAAAAGCGGTCGGGATGGAACAATTCTTGTCGTTAGCGCCTGAGATTGAGGTATGTTTGGTCATTCAACAAATCTATCGTGGCAACGTTATCTTTGATCAGTCAAAAAGGTGGAGTCGGGAAAACTACCATCGCGGTCAATGTGAGTTACTCACTTGCGAAACGCGGTTGGCGGGTTTTACTCGTGGATGCTGACATGCAGGGGGGGGTGGGTTTTTCCCTTACGGAAAAATCAAAGGACGCTATCGGTTATTACGATTTTCTCACCGGTCTGGAGCCACTTGATACCGGGAGGCTTGAGGCGATCCTGATACGGACACGTCTTCCCGGCCTGTCCCTGCTGACGAGGGGCACTCGCGCCTCGTTGGACTGCCTCCTCTCGGCTGAGGGTGATCATTTTGCTCCCTTCGAAAAAATCCGTGCTCTCGATGAGTTGCTCTCGGAACTCGACTACGATCTGGTGATTTACGATACCCCCACCGGCATCACGAGTGTCTCGACTGGTATCTCAAGGGTAGTAGATTCGCTGCTCGTTCCCGAGCAACCCGGGCCGCTTTGCCTTCGCAGTCTCCCACAGATTCTGAGGATGGTCGCGGCGGCCCGCTCGGCAAACCCCGGGGAGGAGAGACCGCGCCTCGCCGGCTTTGTTCTTTCGATGACGGATCCGGATGATCCTTCGAATTTGATTGATCAGCGGGAATTTCGTGATCTTCTTCCAATTGAACTCGTCATGGAAACGGTCGTGCCGGTGCATCGGGACTTTCGTGAAGCGAGTCGGATGGGTGTCCCGGTCGCGATGATGCGGGAGCGACCTTCGGCTTCCGCTCTGATTTTTGATCAGCTGGCGGCCGAACTGGAAGTGCGACTCAGCCTCTACGAAGACGAAGAGAACCCCATCCAGGATCAGGACGATTATGCGAGACTCGTGGATTGATAAGGAGGAATTCGAGGAACTGGTCGGATCTTTCGCCCCTCCCAAAAAGGGCTCGCGACGGCGCGTATCCGCTACGCCCCGGAAAAAAGCGCGCCCTGGCGAGGTAGGAAAGAGGACTGCTCCGGAGGTTGGATTGACGGCCGAATCGGCTGCGCCCAAGCCGGAATCGGCTTTCCCGGAGATGTCGATGGACCACCCACTTTCGGATGAGGTTCCTCAGACCATAGAGATGGTCGTTAAGGAAAGCAGGGCGGTGTTTACCGCGCAGCTCGAAACGATCATTCGTGATCCGGTCAAGGAAGCGCTTGGAATTGATCTGCCTCCGCCCTTGATGTGGGAGTTTCCGGTCCCGTCCGGGGAGGTTTCAGTGGAGGCTGAGCGGGGCGGCTCCCTCTTTGAACTCGGCGATCAGGAATCTGTTTTTGAGGTCTTCGAGGACGAGGATGATCCATCGGAGAATGCGTCAGTCGATGTTTACGACGAATACCCGCCGCCCCTTGTCTCCGGGCCGGTTATCGAGGCACCCATCGTCATCGAATCGCCTGGAATGGAGACAGTGGAGAATCTCGTGGTGGAAGACCCGCCGGGTCGTGAGGCGATCACTCAGAGAGTTCCGTTTTTTCTTGATGACGATTTCAATGGGCCGGAATGGCGGTTGCAATCTGTCTCCGAGCGCGATGCGGATCGCGCTCTGATTGCACTCGCTGAAGCGCGGGCCAAGGTGGACCAGAGCCAGTTGATGAGAGCTCCTCTTTCTGAAGTTTGCCCGATTGAGGAAGCGCTCTCTGATCCGGTGATTGAGATACGACTAGAGGTGCAATCAGAGCCAGAGCCAGAGCCGGAGCCGGAGCCAGAGCCAGAGCCAGAGCCAGAGCCAGAGCCAGAGCCAGAGCCAGAGCCAGAGCCAGAGCCAGAGCCAGAGCCAGAGCCAGAGCCAGAGCCAGAGCCAGAGCCAG
>Ga0209491_10007338_pt1 | contig 14625 bp, 5 predicted proteins | sample BON02_FD_187213 | JGI IMG/M metagenome (GOLD analysis project Ga0209491, IMG submission 187213) | Freshwater microbial communities from Lake Bonney liftoff mats and glacier meltwater in Antarctica - BON-02 (SPAdes) (version 2) | ecosystem: Environmental > Aquatic > Freshwater > Ice > Glacier...
GCTCTACTTGCGGCCTGCAAACCGATATTTCAAGCTGCTTCAGGAGGACTTTCTGACAGTCAACCAGCACTTTCGTGCTATTATGCATATAACTTTACTAGTTTGGAAAACGTCACGCTTTTACAACACACCGTCTCGGCTAGTTGTGCTGATTCGAGAAATGTGCAACGACGTGATCCGGCAAGCATGCACATATATGGACGAGGGAGCAGGCAAGTGGCAGTTTGAACCAAAAGAATCGGTCGACAAGCTGAAAAAGATCATCGGACAGTCGCTCGACTTCAAAGAGGCGTACTTTTTGTGCAGGAACAAGTCGAGACATGTTTGCCCAGATATTCCTTGGAATTTTCAGAGTAGTGCACTTTTCGGGCGACTAGACAGCTTTTTGGAGCGTTGCCATGACGTGCTGGATCTCATGCAGACACTTACACAGTTTAAAACCCTGGAGCACGTCGAAATAGGAGGAACCAAAGGGAAAACATTGACTTCGAGTGTACATCAAATATTTACCGACTTTCAGCAGTGCGTGCTTGTCTTCCAAGATGCCAATTACGAAATCATGAATATCGACGTGAAGCAGTTTGACGAGCACTTCTACGCCTTTCGCGCGGAAATCAACGAACTCGAGCGTCGCCTTGCTTCAGTCATCATCCAGGCATTTGATGATAGCACCACGATTCTGGGTAGTTTCAAGTTGCTCGACTCGTTTGAGACGCTGCTCGAACGAGAAATACTCCACGCCGAGCTCGAGTGCAAACAGGCAGACTTGCTCAAGGAGTACTTGCAAGACATGACAAAAGTGCAGGAGATCTTCAATAGTGGCAAACTCGACCCACCCATTAGCGACAACGAGCCCCCTCATGCGGGAGCTGTTTCGTGGGTGCGCGGGTTGTTGCAGAGGGTGCAAGAGCCCATGCTGCGTTTGCGCCAAATGGCCAAAATTGTGCTGGATGCCGATGAGGGCCGCGAAGTTGAGAAGATGTTTGGTATTGTTGTCAAGAGTCTGCAGGAATACCAGCGTATGCACATTGAGAAATGGGCTAAGAACGTTTCGAACACATCAGAAGCAAAACTCAAGTTACCGCTCCTTCGTCGCGAGGATGCTGGCTTGCCCATGTTACACGTCAATTTCGACCCTGGTCTTGTATGTCTACTGCGGGAGGTCAAATATTTTCTGGCGCTTGGTGTAGAGGTGCCAGAGGCAGCCACGGTCTTGTATCGCAACGAGGAGGTCTTCAGGGTGAGAAAATACCCCTTATTCGTTTCTGACCCTTTCTGTTTTGATTGTTCTTGAATTTCTCAAAGTGGGGCGGTTTTGACCCGCACTGTTTTGGTCGAATCTCCAAATTGATAATCCTTGTTGTATCTGTTTTTCTGCGACCTCAAACACTGCGACCTCAAACAACTTGGCACAGATCCGGGCACACAAGATCCGGGATCAAGACCCAGATTTTGTGGGTTGTCGATTTGGAGATTCGCTTGAATGTCTACTGAAGATGGGTACTTGCAACTGACAAGTTTCCGGTACGCAGGTGCAGACGGGAAATCTAGACTTGATTGTGAATCTGTACAACGAGATTCTGCAGACGCTGCTAGAAGTTGAAAAGCCTTTAGTGCAGCAAAAGATGGAAAATATTGATAAGGTGCTGCAGCGAGGGTTGGTGCACATGAATTGGAAAAGCCACACCATTACGGACTTCATTTCGCAGTGCACAACTATTGTGAAAGAGGTGCATGGTATCGTACAGGCGATCAAGGGTAACGTGACACAAACACGCAAAATCCTCGAGTCGTGGTCTGAGGACCTGCTGCTCGATCGCAAGCTCACCCGGACATACACGCCAGAGGAGCTCACGGTGCTACAACGTGAGCTTATGGATGCACGATACAGTGACATCATACACGGAAGTGAGCGAATTCACTCCTTCCTGGGACTCAGTCAGAAGACGCTGCGAGCGAACCGCGGCTCGTCGAATTTCAAGGCATATATTGATCATGTCAACCACATTGTGATCGAGGGGTTAGCACAAGCGGTATTGGCAAACTGTCAATATCTTCTTTTGCAGGTCGATCCTGTGCATCTGGCCAAACATGATATCAACCCCCTTCTTGAGGTCCAGCTACGACTGCAAGGTGATCTTGTTGTGTTTTCGCCAGACTTGGCGCGCACGAGCCATGGAGAAGGTATTAGTGACCTGGTATTCAGGTGGATCAATTCATTTTGCAATATCGGCATGTTAGTGAGGAGAATGGACACACCCACTCCCAGCGGCAACTACCTTGCAGATATTCAGGAAAACCGCAAGGTCAAACACAACATATCTGTCATCAGTAGATTCATCACCGATAATACCGCGCAGTGCGAGGAATTCCGACAGGCCTTTGAAGACTATTCGTATCTTTGGTTACAAGACGTTGCGCAAAAATTCCAGGATTTCCTCCTCCAGGAAACAAATCCAGGTGAAGCCATGCCGCCTGTTTTTGCATTTGAGGAGCACATTCACACATTCAGAGTTCTCAAAGACGAAATTCGCGAGCTGCCGGGCACTAAAGTGGTTGGCTGGCTCAAGATTGACGTGCGTCCCTTGCGAAATGCCCTCTTGAATTATGTGAGCAAATGGAGCGACGTCTTTCAGCACTACCCCTTGAATCATGTCATAAAGAGTGTCAACGAATTAACAACCTTTGTTTCGAAAGCTGAAAAGGGCATTATGCTCGATGTCATTGATACCGAGTCGCTCATTCTTGTCCTGACCCATCTGTTGGCGATCAGGAAGCGAGAAAAGGAAACTGATGTGTGCTTTGACCCGCTCAAAATCATTTTGCACATGCTTACAAAGCATGAAGTTCAGGTTCCGCCTGATCTCGGAAAGGAGCTCATGGCGTTGCAAGAAAGCTGGATTGCCATGAAACAAAGGGCAGTTGTCATGAAAGACCGGCACGCCGCCATCACGGCCAAGGAGGCCTTGTTGTTAAAGGAGAGAGGCAAGCAATTCGAGGAGAAGCTCACAGAATTCCGTGATTTCTTTCTCAAGACTATGCCCTTTCATTACTCGGAGAATGTTGAAAAGGCATATGCAGCGATTGACGATTTGCACCACGGCAAATCAGTCGAGCATACAACTGTTCTTGGCATCATTGTCGAGATGCTTGATCTTAATCGCCTCCAGGAGTGCTTTGAAATCGACATTTTGAGTTACGAGGATGTAGAAATCTGCCGGCACGAGTCGGTGATGTTGAAATTTGTGTGGGATGCAATCTCACTTGTGCTTGCGGTCTATTCCAAGTGGCGCCATATACGCTGGGCTGATGTCAAAGTTGAGGAGCTGCAGGAGATTAATGACCTTCTGCTGGAACATGTACAAGCCCTGGATCCTTCTGTCGAAAAGTGGCATTGCTACCAAGATTTGATGAAAGCCATCTTAGACACACAAAAGACGCTACCTTTACTCGAGGCATTGAAGCACCGATCCATGCGGCCGCGGCATTGGAAACAGCTGATGCGCGCTACAGGAGTTTCGTTTGAGATAGACGAGCGTTTGTGCCTTGGAGATCTGACTACTCTCACATTGCACTTGTACGTGCAGCAAGTCACAGCAATCGTCGACAGCGCACAGAAAGAGGCTCTGATTGAAGTTCAACTTGGTGAATTGGACAAGGCATGGGGGCACTTGAATCTGCAGTTCGAATTATATTTTGATGATCCTATGACAAATGTGATCCGTGTTGATGAATCGCTACTCGACAATTTAAGGCAGCATATTGCCTTGCTACAGCAGATGCAAACTTCCAAGCACGTTCAGCAAAATACATACTTTTTGGACAAAGTAATGATGTGGCAGTTGAAGTTGGGCATGGTTGATAACACATTTGCAGTCTGGATGCAAGTTCAGACAAAATGGTAAGACAATCTGTTTTATTGTGTAGGTATTGTGATGCGCCTCACTTGTTTGCAGTGCATCTGTCTGTCATTTGGGGTCAGTTTCTAACCGATGTATTCGTTCTGTGTGAATTTTTGTCAACAGGTGCAACCTTCGCAGCATTTATATCGATTCATCTGACATCAAGGACAAGCTTCCTGACCAGACTAAATCATTTATGGAAATTCATTTGGACTGGAAGGCGCTTATGAAGGAAGCAGCGGCGGAGCCGAATGTCATCCGTGCGTGCAACACAGAGGGGCGGCTGCAACGACTGGAAGTGATGTTGTCCGGCTTGGACCTGTGTGAGCGAGCGCTATCAGATTACCTCGACAGCAAGCGAGTCACATTCCCGCGCTTCTACTTCCTGTCGGACCACGATTTGCTTGACATTTTGAGCAAAGGCAAATACCCTCGAATGATGACCAAACACCTCAAGCCGTGCTTGGATGGTGTCGTGTCGCTGCAATTCGAGGATGGTGACAAAGGACAGGGCAAAACAGCTTTGGGAGTCTTCAGTCCAGAAGGAGAGTATCTGGTGTTCTGGGCGCCGTTTGAATGTACAGGTGATGTCGAAACATGGCTGCTGCTCCTTTCAGAGCACATTCAGAAAACCATCCAAAATACCATTTCCACGTCTGTGCAGGAATTTGCAAAGATACCAAAGCCCGACTTCATGTTGAGCCAGTGTGCGCAGATTGTATGCATCGTGCTGCGTTTGAATTTTTGCCAACAAGTACCAGACGTGCTGGATCTTGTTGAGCAGGGCAATGCCACTGCATTGGACGAGTTTCACCTGAAACTCAAAGCTGGTCTAGAGAGCCTGGGCGAGCTTGCCGTCACTGACCTGGAGCGAGGTGACCGCATCAAACTTACAACTGTTATCACCTTTGAGATCCAGCAGCGCGATCTGGTTGCCAAATTTATTGCGGACCGCGTAGAATCTCGAGATTCGTTTGCATGGTCTTCGCAATTGAGATACAATCTAGATCAAGATTCAGGCAGGTGTACTGTGAGCATCTGCGATTTCGAGCGCTACTATGGAAACGAGTATATCGGCAACTGTGGATGTCTTGTCAGTACGTCACTTACTCAACGTTGCAATATCACGCTAACGCAGGCAGTGCGGCTCTACCTTGGAGGTGCACTCACGGGACCAGCTGCAACAGGCAAAACAGAGAGTACAAAGGATCTTGCCAGAAGTCTTGGTCTGATATACTACATTTTCAATTGCTCAGATCAGATCACTAGTACAAACATTGGTTTTATTTTTAAGGGTCTAGCGCAGCTTGGCGCATGGGCATGCTTGGACGACTTCAACCGCATCGAAATGCCGGTGCTGTCGGTGGCGTCTTCACAGTTTAAGGCTGTCCTGGATGCTCAGAAAGCTCGTAGGGGCCAACTTATGCTTCAAGGAAGTCTGGTCAAGATCAATCCTGAATTTACGTGCACAGCTTTCATCACCATGTACAAAGACTACGATCGGGCGGTGGAAATTCCAGAAAGTCTCCGGGTGCTGTTCCGACCCTGTGCAATGGTGAAGCCCGAGACTCAACACATTGCAGAAGTGCTTTTGACATCTCAAGGGTTCGCACAAGGCAAGACCTTGGCGCGAAAGACGGTAATGCTCTATCACATGGCCGAGACATTACTTTCAAACCAGCACTATTACAATTGGAGTTTGCGAGCTGTAAAGACCGCCATCTTAGTCGCAGGCGAGAATCGTCGACACCAGGCAGAGCTAGAAGAAGAGCAAGTTCTCTTGATGGTGCTACGCGATTTTAACCTGGCACGGCTGGCTCCTGCCGATGTGCGTGTTTTCTTGAATTTGATCCAGGGCCTCTTCCCTAGCGTTAAGGATGACTTTGCCAAGTATCAGCACTCTGAATTCCGGGAGAAGATACAAGAAGCATGTCACAATTCCCAGCTGCAGGCAGACGACGACTTCGTGCTGAAAGCTTTACAGCTCCGCGATATTTTGTCAGTCAGATGGGCTGCATATGTCCTTGGACCCGCAAGTTGCGGAAAGTCAGCGATGCTGCACACTCTTGCCGCTGCCCAGAATTTGGCTGGGGAACGCACCATATATGTCTGCATGAACCCGAAGGCTATTTCGAGAAACGAGCTCTTTGGTCACCTGCAGGCTGATTGGGACTCGTGGAAAGATGGCATTCTGACACACTCCTTCAGAGAGTTTTCGGCGCACAGAGCGGTAGCTGAATTCCAGATGCTCATCCTTGATGGCGATATCGACCCCGATTGGATCGAGTCAATGCACACTGCAATGGATGAGAACAAGACCTTGACGCTCGCAAGTGGTGAGCGAATACCCCTCACACCTACCATGCGGCTGGTCTTCGAGAGTTGCAGCATGCAATATGCTTCGCCCAGCACAGTTTCGCGAGGCGGTGTGGTCTACATGGACGAGTCTCTCGTCAGTTGGGCTCCATATACACGCAGTTGGATCGAGAGTTTGATGCACGAAGGTGAAAAGTCCGTGTTTGAAAAGTGCTTTCAAAAGTACTTGCCGCAATGCTTCGAATTCGTCAATGACATTGCCCGCACACTTGTTCCGCTTCCGCATGTCAATCTTGCAAAATCTCTGTGCAGCATCCTCACAGCGCTGATCGACAATAGCGAGGAATTGCAAATGGTTCTCAAATTCAAGGGCGAGGATGATTACAAAATGGCACTGGAGAGCCTGTTCGTATATGCGACAGTGTGGGGGCTTGGTGGCGCACTAGCTGACGATAAGAACATAAAGTACAGTGTAACTTTCGACCGTTTCTGGAGAGATACCTTCGTTTCTGGCATCGTTTTCCCGGATCAAGGCACCATATTTGACTATTTTTTTGAAAAGCACAACTGCAAATTCGTGCACTGGCAGGACAAATGCGTTGCTCACACGCACGTGCCCAATATCCCGTTCCGCAACATTTACGTGGCAAGCCCCGAGACCTCAAAAGTTGCTCACATTTTGGGGCTGTTGATTCAGCAAAAGGTGCCCATGATGCTCATCGGATTGGCGGGCACAGGCAAGACTGCAATGGTGAAGGAGCGCTTGCGCAGCATCGGCCAGGTGGAACAAGAACAATCCACCTCTTGGATAGAAATCAATATGAACTGCTTCACCAACTCAAGACTACTGCAGAGCATAATGGAATCAGGACTCGAGAAGAAGACGGGGCGTATTTTTGGTCCTCGTGGCTGTAAAAAGTTGATTTATTTCATCGACGACCTTAATATGCCGTCAGTTGACAAGTATGGCACGCAACAGTCGATTGCCTTCCTGCTGCAGCATTTTGCCTACAAATTCTGGTACGACAGAGAAAAGCTGTCTGCGAATGAGGTGCACGATATCCAGTTTGTGTCGTGCATGAATCCAGCGGTCGGATCTTTTACGATAGACCCCCGATTCCAGGCTGGCTTTGCAACGTTTGCTGTGTGTATGCCAGCAGAAGAGACCATTTTCTATATTTACTCGTCAATAGTATCAGGACATTTCAGCTCGTTTGATACCCAAGTCCAAAAGGTGGTGAGCGAAGCACTTATTCACGCAACAGCTAATATCTTCAAATCTGTTTCAGAAACCTTCACGGCAACCCCTGCCAAGCTGCAGTATGTCTTTAATATGCGAGATATTTCAGCTGTTGTCAAGGGCCTCTGCCGGGCACTTCGCCAATATTACAGCAGTCCTCCTGCTGTCATTCGGTTGTGGGTGCATGAGTGCGAACGCGTATTCTGCGATAGGTTGGTTTCCACAACGGATATTGAAGTATTTCAAAAGATGCTTGCAGATGTGAGCATGAAGTGGTGCGACGAGCATGGAGAAATGAGCAAGATTCTTGCAAAACCTCTGGTCTACACGACCTTCTGCAGCGTGACAAGCGATGGCAAAGATCCGCCCTACTGCTGCGTTTCTGACTTTGAGAAGTTGACACACATTGTCCAAGACAAATTAAATGAATATAATGAAGGGCACGCGCTGATGAAACTGGTTTTATTCGATGAGGCCATTCTGCATGTTTGCAGGATCTCACGAATTATCGGCGAACCTGCTGGCAATGCGCTCCTTGTCGGAATAGGTGGTAGTGGAAAACAAAGCCTTTCTAGACTCAGCGCATTCATCTGTGGATACGAGATTCTCGAAAATGCAGTGACGTCGCCATTTGACAAACAACCCTTTTATAAATTATTCAAGGAAACGCAGATGCGCGCAGGGAAGGATCATGGCCGAATATGCCAGATTATTACAGACAAGCAGATTACTGATGAGAGAATGATGGTACTGGTCAACGATTTCTTGTCCTCTGGAAACGTCAGCGAGTTGTACACTATGCAGGAGAGATTTGAGATCTGCGATGCATTGCGTGCGGAGGTTCAGGCGGAAGGTATCATCGACACCATTGACAACTGCTGGGAATTTTATTTGGAAGCGATCCGGCAGAACTATCACTTGTGCTTATGCTTTAGCCCTACGCACCAGAATTTCCGTTCCCGATGCAGACAATTTCCGGCTTTGATCAACATGACCTCGTTCGATTTCTTTCATCCTTGGCAGCACGATTCTCTTTTGGCTGTCGCAGATCGTCAATTGGCGGGTGTTGATCTGAAGAATGCAGAGGGCCCCGAGTCTATTGCGCTGCATATGGCCTTTGTACATACTACCACCAGCAACGCCAGCGAAGAGTTTTTCCAGGAGGAGGGTAGACACAACTACACCACACCAAAGAGCTTCCTCGACTATGTAGATTTGTTTAAATATCTCCTGCATAAGAAGCAAGAAGACGTATATTGTATACGAGATCGTCTACAAGTAGGCCTCGCAAAGCTGAAAAATACTTCGGAAGCTGTTGCAGGACTGCGAGAGAAGCTGACTGGTGACATGGATCTTGTGACTGAAAAAACAGAGGCCGCGGATTTAATCATGAAGGACGTGGAAGAACAGACAAAAGTAGTGGATTCAGAGCGTTTTGCTGTCAGCGGTGACGAAGAGAATTGTGCAAAGATCCAAGCTGAATGTGAGCGGCTGCAGCGCGAGTGCGAGGAGGATTTCAAGTCGTGTGAGCCAATTCTTGATGAGGCCAAACAGGCACTGGAGACAATTGATAAAAAAAGTCTGACAGAACTGAAATCACTGCCATCACCTCCGGCTGGGGTCGAAGATGTCTTGATTGGTGTCATGCTTCTCACGGCCAAGGGTCCCCTTCCCAAGGATTTATCGTGGGCCTCTGCAAAAAAGGTTATGGCGAATGTCGATCAGTTTATGGCAAAACTGATCAACTATGACAAGGAAAGTATTTCTGAAGCGGCAGTTGCACACTGCAAGAAAGTTCTGCTGTCAAAGGATACCTTCAACCCTGACAGGATTCGCACGAAATCTTCGGCAGCTTCAGGTATGTGCAGTTGGGTCATCAACATCTGCCAATTTTTCGAAGTTTTTCAGACCATGCTGCCTAAGAAGCGGCAGTTAGAGGAAGCTACGATTACGCTGGCACAATCAAACGAGGCTCTCGCCGACATACGATCACGCTTAAAGGAACTCGATGACCACCTTTCCCTGTTGACTACCCAATTCCAAGGTGCCACAGCAGAAAAATGCAACGCGCAGTCTATCGCACAGAAGACAGACTTGCGACTTCAGTTGGCAGATCGTCTCGTGCAGAGTTTGACTGACGAGGAAGTTAGGTGGGGTCGTGAAGTTGAGTCGTTGTCGGCTAGCGAATCGGTGCTGCTAGGCAATGTGTTGCTATCTTCAGCCTTTGTTTCTTACATTGGCGCCTTCAACTCAAAATTCCGTGATAAGCTGCTCAAAATGGACTGGATTCCTGATGTGCAGGAGAGGAGAATCGAGGTTTTGGATTCTTTCCACCCCCTTGACCTCTTGATTGACGAAGCAACTATCGCCCGATGGACCAATGAGGGTCTTCCTGTAGATTCCATTTCTCAAGAAAATGCCGCAATAATTACAACATCCCGCAGGTGGCCCATCATTATTGACCCCCAGCTTCAGGCGATCGGTTGGCTGAAAATTCACTGTCGTAAAATATTAGTAAGTCCCAGGATCTCGCCTGTGGGCGAGGTGTTGAAAGACGGAAATCAGGCTATTGAGAAGAACATGGATGACGCTGCAGAGCCACAAACCAACAAAAGTGAGTCTCACGTGAAGGAAGTGTCCATTTTGAGAATGAACCACGAGACTTGTCTTGAGCGATTGGAACGAGCAATTGTTCTAGGCGAGGTGGTTGTGATCGAGAATATTGGCGAGAACCTCAATCCTACCATCGAGTCTGTGCTATCACGTGCAATTATAAAGAGTGCCAACGGCAAGCAGATGCTCATTCGCGTCGGACAAAAGTACTTGGAGTATAGCCCAAATTTTGTACTCTACTTGCAAACAAGTCTGGCGAATCCCCACTTCAAACCCGAAGTCGTGGCGCAAGCATCTGTTGTCAACTTCACGATTACATCAGAAGGCTTACAGGAACAATTGCTGTCGCTAGTCATTGGAAAGGAACGGCCTGATTTGTTCGAACAAAGAAAAAAATTACTAGAATCCAAAAACACCATGCGCGTGCGTTTGAAGGAGCTCGAGGACAATCTACTCGAATCCTTAACATCTACGGAAGGCGACATTCTATCCAATGTCGAGCTTATTACTGGTCTGGAGGACACAAAAGTTACAGCCAGAACAACTGCAGAAGATCAACAGACCTTGCTCTTAGCACAGGACCAAATGTTTGCTGCACTCGAGGACTATCGTCCTATCGCTAAAAAGGGAGTACTGGTATACTTTTTGATAGAGTCGCTGTGGAAGCTCGACGACTTGTATCAGTATTCTCTAGCACAATGCATTCAATATTTTTCAAACGGTCTCAAGCTCTTGCCGGATGAGGACGTAGATGAGGAAGAAGAAAAGCGTCATCAGTACAATCTGCAGCGTCGCAAAGCTCTCGAAATGAGCCTGGGTCAAGGAGAAGCTATTCAAGGTAACTTTTTTGACATGATCATAACTGAATCGCAATTATGGCCTTCATGAATCGCATGTATATGCTATGCGAGATGCTGAATCGCATGCACATAATGAAATAGTGCTTGATTTCCCTATGTTTTGATTTGATTTCTTACTTTTGCAAACTCTGGTAGCTGCCGAGGTGGATGCCGAAGCGGTTGCTTTGCAGGTGCGAGTCGATGCTCTCAAGGACAGTGCAAGTTTGGCAATGTTCCTTGGGGTTTCGCGGGGTCTTTTTCAGCGTCACAAGCTTGTCTTTGCCGCTGAACTATGTTTTCGTAGTTTGATTGAGGCACAATCCTTAGATCCCCTGCTTCTGTCATTCCTCGTGCGGTCTGAAGATGCAGTGCCTGACATGGAGTCGCCATTCAAAGAGTGGCTTGATGCCTCTCAATGGCATTCTGTCATATCCTTGTCCACTTTCGAGCTTCCAGGAGGGGTAGACGAAGAGGGCAACAACGATGTGGAGACGCCATTTGCAGGGCTAGATAGAGACATGCTAGAGTCCTCGAGAAGGTTCCGTGATTGGCATGATCTTGAACGTCCCGAGGAAGCTGCGCTGCCGGGTGACTGGAAAAAGATTCCCGAGGCGAAGAAACTCTTGGTGATTCGGGCTCTGCGGCCAGACCGTTTAATGTCTGCCATATCTGCGTTTGTCAAGAAGGAGATGGGCTACAAGTACCTGGTCGCACGCAGAAAGAAGCTCAAGATAGTCATACAGGATAGTAGCCCACAAGTTCCCATTCTTTTTGTGCTCACGCCGGGTATCGATGCCGTCAAAGACGTTGAGACTCTTGCTGAAACACTGGAAATGACATACGAGAACAAGAGGCTGGCCTTGGTTTCCCTTGGCCCAGGCCAAGAAGCTCTTGCCGAACGGACATTTGAGCAGATGATGGTGGAAGGTGGGTGGTTATTCCTGCAAAATCTCCACCTCCTCAAGCCCTGGACTTCTGCTTATTTGGAAGAAAAAGTCCAAGAAATGTCCAATGCGCACGAGGATTTCCGTCTTTTTGTTACAACTGAAGCCTCATTTGCGCCCATCGCAATCCTCAAGACCAGCATTAAGTTGACAAATGAAGCACCGGATGGGCTGCAGGCTAATATTCTCAAGGCTATGCAGCCTTTCGACGATGAGTTTTTTGAAATATCAAGTTCTGCTTCTGATCTGAAGGCCATTGTTTTTGGCATTTGTGTATTCCATGCTGTTCTAGTGCAGCGCAATAAATTTGGCGCTATAGGTAATTTCTTTTGCTTTCATTTCTTTCTTCTGTATGTATGCGCATGGGTTCCTCATTTGTGACGCGCCGAGTGCCTTGCCGAATGACTTGCCGAATTTTGTGGAACTTGTCAGGATGGAACCAGTTGTATGCATTCAACTTGGGCGACCTCATTTCGTGCTCACAGATTGCTAAACAACAAGTTGATGATTGCGATCGCGTACCATGGCAAGACTTACGGTTTCTCTTTGGCGATGTCATCTATGGCGGACACATTACTGACCCCTTTGACCGAAACCTACTCAGTACCTACCTTGAATTGTTTGCATGTGATGAGCTGATGAGTGGCTTTGATATTCTCCCGGGAATGCAAACGCCCACGAGTTGGGACGACACAATGGAGAATCTCATGGCCCACGTAAGTTGCCCATCGCGTTTGCTCGATCTTGCTCGAGGGTGGACCTTCGCATCAGGTCGACGCTGACTCATTAAGATGACAACGCTGACACATTAAGATGACAACAGGTGCATCGGAGCCATTTTTTTGAAACACCCACCTCGTTCGGGCTGCATCCGAATGTCGAAGTTGGCATCATGCTCCATCAGGGCAACGAGTTGTGTCGGTATACAACTCGTTGAATTATTTTTCCTTGTCTCTGAATATACACTAATACTGTAAATGTATGCTGCCCGTGAGCGTGCAACAGATTGAGACGTGTTTTGGTTTTGTGACAGGTGCATTGACAAATTACACGCCGGCTCCCACGAAACCAGCAGCGGTGCTTCAGTGCAGGTGCACTTTTCACAAAAGAACAGGCTGCAGTGCCCAAAACAAACATATTCCCACATATCCCCACATATCCCCACATTGCATATGGGGATATGTTTGGTAATTCGGGATTTATTTTAAAAATGTTGGATTCTAACCTTTGCGTTGTGATTATTATGCAGGAGCGAGCTGGCGCTACAATTGATGAGGTCTTGGAAAAATTACCATCATCAATGATAGTGCCTGACGCTGCGATGGCCAAGACTGATGAGCCGTCGCCATACGTCCATCTCCTGCAGCAAGAAGTCCTGGCCTTGAACAATCTGCTCAATACTATCCGCGGCTCCATGACAGATCTTCGACGAGGCTTGCTCGGCGAGCTCCAGATCTCAAATCCAATGGAGCAAGTCATGTGTGCACTTGCCGACAACAAGGTGCCACACACGTGGGAAAAGGTCTCGTACCCGTCGCTGCGAGCGCTTGGGGCATGGGTTGCCGACCTCGGCAATCGTGCACTTTCCCTTAGAGAGTGGTGCAACGAGCCCAACCTGTCCTTGCCCAAGGTCACATGGCTACCAGGACTTTTTGCGCCCAAGTCCTTCTTGACTGCTGTACAGCATTTCACTGCCATTCGTAATCACTGGGCCTTGGATCAAACTATTGTCTACACCGAGGTGAGATGAAAACAAAGCGCATGTGCATCGCTATAGCAAAGAATCCATCTCTATGCGCACGCTTGCATGCTCCTGTGGCATCTTGTTGACGTCCCTTTTCAAACGTGCAGGTGACGAAAAAGACTGCGGAGGAGATTGGGGCCTTGGCAAGAGATGGTGCATACATATCTGGTCTCTTTTTGGAGGGGGCTACCTGGGATATCCGAACATCCAGCCTTGAGGTGAATCTTTGCGTGTGTTTGTTGACGTATTGTAGTGTAACTTGTTCAAGTTGAGATCCAATTGACTCTTTCTTGGTTTTTCGAATGGGCAGACTGCCAAGAGCAAAGAGTTGGTATTTGAAATGCCTGTGATACTGGTCAAGGCAGGCCTGGTTTCTAGCCACGATCAAGAGCAGCACGACTTTTATCAGTGTCCACTGTATATAACCAGGCAACGTGGCTCCTCGTACACATGCCTCATGGCGCTGCGCAGCAAGGTTCCCACTTCGCGGTGGGTCATGGGTGGAGTAGCTCTCATTATGGAGCCCTAGGCCCGAAACATTAAAGTCAAAGTAAAACAGATGAAAGATTAAAGCTTCCAATCAACGAATGTAGCAAAACAAACATTGATTGGGGCGTCAGTTTCATTCAATGTGTGTCAAAGGCGCCAGGATGTGTCGCAACCTTGTGAGTGGAGCATGACACTCAAGTTTAGTATCATTGGCACATGGCCGGTTCAAACACCCCAATTTCAAACATAGTTGACGCCATGCTGAAAAGTGATCAACAATGCAAGGAGTTCTACTCCTTGAGAGTGGATATGTCTTCTCAGAGACATGATCATTTCAACAGTGGCACCACAAAACTCAGAGAGAGAGAGAAAGAGAGAGAGAGAGAAAGATAAAAACAGACAAAAATACAGATACAGGGACAGAGATAGAGACAGAGACAGACAAAAGGATAGAGAACGAACTTGAGAGAGAGAGAGGCACCAAAAAGTGCTATAGAAAGAGAGGGAGGGGGGGGCGGGGGGGGGGGATAGAGAGAGA
>Ga0209491_10007339_pt1 | contig 14621 bp, 10 predicted proteins | sample BON02_FD_187213 | JGI IMG/M metagenome (GOLD analysis project Ga0209491, IMG submission 187213) | Freshwater microbial communities from Lake Bonney liftoff mats and glacier meltwater in Antarctica - BON-02 (SPAdes) (version 2) | ecosystem: Environmental > Aquatic > Freshwater > Ice > Glacier...
GTAGACGAAGCACCCAGTTCACATGGAGGGTAGTCAGATATGTGTAGGTGGGTTGGGGGGGGGATTCTCTTGCAAGTCATGGTCTGCACATGAAACATGCACTCGAGCCAATTGGCATATTTCATGTGGGTATGAATGGGAAACATGCACTCCAGCCAATTTGCATATTTCATGTGGGTATGAATGAGATATGGCTATTGGATTTAAAGATATGTCTATTGGATCCAAGTTTCGATGTTGTCTCGTTGGGGGTGATTATAGGTTAGGGTGCATGTAAAGTACACATTTTTGGTAGATTCTCATGCGTACCGCTCGGGATAGGCTGGCCATCTGAATCGAAAGTCCATACGCCTTTATCAGAGAGTGGTGCACCATCCTTTATGTTACTCACGGTCGTCTTCAGATCAGAAAGCCTTGATGTGACGTCATTCAAGAGCTTCTGAGGCGACGAAGTCTTGAGTTCATCTTTGAGGTGCGACACTTGACTCATCAACATTTTCCGCTCCTTGTCCGCACGCTGCCATAGCCCTGATAGCTGCTGCTGGAGCTATACATGTATATGTATGTATGTATACATTAATAATATGTGTACGGCCACACAGGGAGACACGCAGACGAACGACAGTCACAGACACAGACATAGACACAGACATAGGCAGAAACCACCCACCAAGCCACCCACTCACAAACCTACCTCTTCCTCCCTGCTCGAAGCTTCTGAGCGCTGCGTCTTGAGTGCCTTGCGCAGTACCTCCACCTGCCCCCCAAAAAGCTCATTTCGCCAGACAGGTTTCTCCTGAATCACTTTTGGGTGCGACAATGCATTGTGCACACCTGAAAGCTCTCGTCGCTCTCTCTGTCTGCCGTGCGCTTGTCGCCCATACAGAGGGCTCCTCTTCTGGCAGTGCCCTCACCTACCTTGGTTACGTAGCTCTTAACCCTCTTGTAGACTCTCTGCACAACCCTCCACGAACTTCAATAGGATGGAGGGTTCATGACTCTTGCTTTCAATCAACCTATAATTTAGTATAAATACACCTCTGCTGTGGGAGTCGCGCACAAGAGAACAAAGGCTTGGAAGGGCAAGGAAAAAGGAGGCCGCTGCCGATTGAGCTGTGATTGCGGCTACAGGCTGTAGCCGCACCATTTGGATTGCCCCGGCGTATTGCCGTGCTTCTCCATGTACCGCATCTTCCCCTGCTGCTGCTGCCTTTAGGAGACAGAAAAGGGTGCAGGGCAGAGAATAGGCGCTAAAGATGTCATGGAGCACTGAGCTAGAGACGTAGAGCAGCGGGTTTCATCTGCGTGTGAGGGGGCAGGCAGGCGAGCAACTCTGAGCAATTTGTGGCAATCGGTGCGCTGCAGGTAATTATGAACACCCTCAAAAAACACTCTTTTCAGCGGTGCGTGGCTTATCTGTCGCGCCGGCTGTTTTTCGCACGTGCGGGCGACGCCCCTTGTATATTGTAATCTGATAATCCTCCATGGTATTTTTCACTTCTTCTTTCTTTTTGTTAAGACATTGTGCCTGCCTGGGGCTTTGTTGAAAGTCGACTTGCGCAAATAACTCGACTTGCGACAGGTGCACGCCAGAAAGGGGACAGGTGTCAGCACAATGGCGGCATCCATTGTGATTCAATCGAAAGATGATCTCCAGCGGGTCGAACTAGAGGCAAAATCAGGTGCTCAGCGCTGCATCTTCCAATTTCTATCCGCCAGTTCGCGTCAGATGTCACTGCTTAACATCACTGACTGTCTTTGCATTCGCAACACGGCACGGTGTCCGTGTGACTCAGATGACCCCTCGGACGCGTTTGCATGCGCGGAAGAGTTGATGGACTCCATCCAGCAAAACAACATGAGCCTGGGGAACGATGACGTGAGCATCCATTTCGTCTCCATCTCGCTTCCAAGGATGGTCAACGGACTGCTAAAAAGGGGGTGCGTTCCCTCTGTGTCTCATAACCGATAACCTCAGGCGTGTGGAGCCGAGGGGGCAATATTTAATGTCTCCCTGCCCCCTATTTTTCCGGGGAAGAGGGAAAAAAAGCTTACGATGGGAACAGTCATCAGAGGCAACTACAGCAAACCGAAGTTGCGAAACCAGACCCTCTGACATCTTTTCCCCTGCTTGTGGGGGCCTCCAGCCCTAGTGCGTTTCCGCCCCTTGTGCACCCTTTTCCCTCTGTTTCTGTGTCCAGATATTTGAGGCGCCCGATTTTTTTGCTGTGTGCCGGGTGCGTGCAGGTTCGCAAAAATCGGTGCAAACCCCCGAGAAACCACCTTTTTTTTCAAAAATCGGCGGATCGCGGTGATACCGCCAACTATTTGGGAAATCCATGTTTTTTTGGGGGTTTGCGCCGTCTTCTGCGCGCTCCACACTCTCGGTACGCAGCCAAAAAATTGGGCGCCTCAAATGCTTGGGCACAGAAACAAGGGTAAAAGGGTGCCCAAGTCTCAATACACAGCCAAAAATTTGGGTGCCTCAAATATGTGGGCACAGAAACAAGGGGAAAAGGGTGCCAAAGGGGAGGGACTTCGGGTGGAGCGCGGCAGCGTCGGGCTGCCACGCGCCCTCCTGGATTCTCTTGTTTGTGAGGTTGCTCTTGATGGGTGCTCTCGCTCTTGCTCGCACGCTCTTTCGATCTCGCACGCGTGCTGACTTTCTGGTGTTGGAATATCAGGGACCTGGATCAAGACACGGAGGAGCGCGCCTACGAGTTTTTGCGCAACACCCTCATCTTCATTGCACGCTCTCTCGACACAGGTGTCGATGAGCTGGCAATAATTCTCGAGCAGGTTTTTGATCAGCGCACCCAGCCCTTTTACGTGAACAGGTTCAACTCGCATGTATGCATATACATAAACACACATTTGTGTATTAATCATTTTCAAAAGTTTCTAGCTGCATGGGGGCGCGCGGCGGCGTAGATAGTGCAAAGTAGGTCAGCCTACTGTACTGTTCATGTATTTGGGTTCACATTATATTCACGTGTGTGTTTACATATGCGTGTGTCTTCACACACGTACGCACGCGCGCGTACAACACACATGCACACACATATATGCACACACATATACGTATATACATATATACATGTATATGTATATATTATGTATATATATGTATATATGTATATGTATATACATACATTTCATATTGTATTGCATGTTTTGGCATAAAGCTTGCTACTACCAGCGTTGATAGGGTGCACTATTTTTCTGACAAGAATGGATTCCAGCACTGGTGATTTGCACGAAGAAATCGTCAGCTTCCCTGCGACGCGGGAAAAGGACGCCTTTGAGGACGAGGACAAGATGCAAGAAGCCGTCTTTGCTGAGCTTGGTATACCTTTCAACCCCATAACCTCCCTCGCTGAGATTCATGAGCTCTTTGTTTTTGGTTTGCTTGGGCGTGGCGGCGAGGCGCTAGCGCTACAGCTGCCGTCCACCATTCGGGTAGGTCTAACCCCACTTCAAATAAATGAGGACAAAGCTCCCTGAAGAATTCCAGAAAATTGTCCGGGGATCCCTTGGCACGAAACAACACGAAAACACCGGTAAAAACTGGAATAAAATATCCTTCAGGCACAGTGTCTTTCACGCACTCAGTGTCTTGAGGAAATTCGGCACATGGAGCAGCACATTCAGAAGCACGGCAACACGCCGGGACAATCCAAATGGTGCAGCTACAGCCTGTAGCCGCAATCACAGCTCAATCGGCAGCGGCCTCCTTTTTACTTGTCCTTCCAAGCCTTTGTTCTCTTGTGCGCGACTCCCACAGCAGAGGTGGATTGTAAATTATGCTGATGGAAAGCACGATTCATGAACCTGCCGTCCTATTGAAGTTCGTGAAGGGTTGTGCGGAGTTCAGGAAGATCTACAGGAGGGTTGTGAGCTACGTAACCAAGGGTAGGTGAGGGCGATGCCGGAAGAGGAGCCCTCTGTATGGGTGACAGGAAAATGGCCACGGCAGACAGGTAGAGCGTCGAGTGCCACAGCGCGCCACTTGAAAATTCGATTTCCGTAAAAGATATCTTGGACGCTGGATCTGGACTGTGTGCGGTATGTTTTACTTTCTGGGTTAAATACGCGAAAACTTGGACAAAGACGAAATTGTTTTTTGGAATTGACGCCCAGTACGGGATCGATTTTCGGCGGCTTTAGTCATTCGGAAACTTTGGGTGTTCGCTATCCTGAAAATGCCTGATGGTACTGACTTGAGAGATGTGTTGCAGGTACTGGCAGGATTCGACGAGGACGCGAATATCAGGTGGAGGGCCGATTTATCAACAATATAAACGTTTTTGGGCAATTTGCTGGATTTCGACGAATTCGGGATGCCATTGTGCAGCAGCAAGAAGCTCCTTCTAGGTCGTGCGTGAGCTCTCTTTTGATCCCTCGCTTGACCACCCCTCCCCTCTCTTCTCTCTCTCTCCTTCGCTCCTATGTCCCTCCCTTCCTTCCTCTGTCCCCTTGTTTTGACTCGCACTCTCTCAATCGATTCTCCAAATCCTTTCAGTTCCCGCCCAAATATTCCCAGATGTATGGGGGTGAACGACGCACTCACTAAATTTGGACTGACGTCTGCAGGATACAAAAAATCCACTTCCTGCTTAACCCAATGTACAAGGTCAAGGATTATTTAACCACAGAATTTTTGGATTGGTTCATGGAGATATTCCCGCAAACCACAGCCATCATCTTAAATCTGTCAGACGAAGAGCTCAAGACAGAGGCGGCCAAAATTCACGATATTGTCGACATTTTGTGCACTCTTTACAAGCTCACCTCGCACTTGGACTCTCCTGGAACGGTGGACAAATTTCGACTGGACTTGGCGCTGAAAGGGCTGCGCTCTCCGTATATTGAAAGGCGTCTGACAGGACTCAGCGATATCAATGAATTTGTTGAGGTGTGTACAAGTATTGATTTTTCCCCATGTTCTTTTGGTTGTTGTTGCTGCTGAGAAAAATGAAGAGTTGTCTAACATGCTGTGGACTTTGGCAGGGATTTGTTCGTCAGCAGACACACGCTGGTCAGATGCAGCAGAAAAAACAAGGTGTGGCAGACGTTGCACAGGACGGCATGTGCGACTGGCTCATGTCGAACAAAATCTTAGATGAGATTTTCGTGCGCAATGTGCACACGGAGGTACTCAAGCGCAGCATCAAAGTTCTTTTGTTTCTTGCCACCAATCGCCGATTGGGAGAGCTTGAGGTAAAGATGATTTGGGATGCATCGCTGGGCCAGCACGAGTCGATTTCAAATATGATTCACGAGCTGCTTTCCAAAACAGCAAGCCAGCTGCACACACCAGATGTTCTGATGAGGATGCTGTTGCTGATCCGTCAGCAGCCCGTTTCGAGCTTCACTGCCCAACATGTCAATCTTGCCAAGCGCATCGCTACGATTTTAGTGCAGCTTGGCACACAGATTCAGATGCAGGGTGCAGATCGTTTCGGTGGTATCGACTTTCTGTGGGATATCATGCAGGATGACGTACGCCTGGGGCCCGTGGAACTGCACAACATGTGCATAACCGTCTTCACGCAATTGATTGCCATGAACGAGTGTCGTGTCGTGCGAGCCAAATACTTTGAAAAGTGCATCAAAAACGTCAAGGAGCATAAATCAGTGCTACAGAGCCTTGTGGTCATGAATGGCCTGTTTCTTTCATTAGCAAGCAAGCGCAAGAAACCCGATGTGGACTGGTCGACATTTGGGTGCGTCAAGGACGAGCAAGAGCTCCTCTCCCTTATTATTGAAGACCTTGTGCAGTATTGTAGCAGTCTGTCAGCAGAGGGAGGGGACAGCCTATCATGTAGTCGCCACGGTGATTTAGTGGGGACACCCCGTAATCGCCAGGGTGAGGTAGTGGGGACACCACGGGGGCAAATGGTTCGGAGGCAGGATCAGGTTTCAAAACGCCTGGAATTTATCACGAGCATTTTGCAGCTGCAGGGTACGTCGCTTTCAAAGGAGCACCTTGAGGCTTTGTGGACAGCACTCGTGCAGCCAGGTATTGATGAGCGGCAACGAGACGTCTCGTTGAAGTGGTTTCAGAATCTTGTCGAGAATGAGTGGACGCGCGAGGCCTTGGCTTCAAGTCTGGAGGCTTTGTTCCAACTCACTTGCAACCTCGATCCATCCGAAGTGAGTGAGAGTGCTTTTGAGTTGTTCCGCAGGGGGCTTCTGCATGTCAACTTCAAGCAGGGCAAGGTGGTCTACGAAGGTCCAGAGCGCAATCACATGATTGTGGCTACACGCGAAAAGCTACTTGGTACCGATTTCCTGTGGCAAGTATCTGTTTCAGCGCATGTTATTGCAGTAGCAGACTACGCCATCAGTTTGCTCAACGATATTTATCAATCTGTCTCTTCACAGATGCCCAACCACCAGGAAGTGTTGCAAGAAAGGCGGCAGGAGCACATTGCAGCATGTTTAGATCATATGCTTAGTGCTGCTGAGGATTTGAAAAAGGATGATATTGCAACACGAACAGAATCAGCTGGTGCTCGCACAAGAGCACGTGATGAAAACCGCATGAGCCGCTGCATTTGCTTACTGAGAAAATTTCTACATGACTTTGAGCTTCGGGCAGCAGCCAGCCAACCGGATTTCAGCATTCGCAAGCATGGGCGAAAACTGCTTGGAGGTCAAATTCTTCTGAAGCTGCAACAGTTTGGGCAGGTGGCTTGCGATGCTGTGGTGATGCCGATTGATCGGGCAGCAACTCTATCGCTGCTGCGAGAGCTTGTGGGTAAAACACTAGGCGAAGATCCAAAATCGCTCCGAATGATTGCCAAGGGCAAAGAGCTCAAAGGTGATCAAAAAACTGTGTCTGAGTTCCGACTCTACGATGCCGACACAGTGCACTGGACAAAAAAACTTGGAGAAACACAGGGGGCGGCTGACAATGCTATGGATACGGAAGCTGGCCCATCTGCACCGCTCCGTGCAAAGTCGCATGAGTTCAGGTCACCTCATGATATTTTGTCGCAGGATCATTTCGACAAGATTTTTGAATTGCTTGCAATGCCTGCAAAGATTTCAATGCAAGTTTGGGAACTCCTGATGGTCTTTCCAACCAACCAGCAGCTCATGGAAAAAATTCGAGCGTTGGGTCCCTCGCTGGTATCCACGCTGTCCCCACCTGGGTTCTTCACGCAACTTTACACGCTTCAGATTGTCGAGATCCTCCTGTTCGAGGATGATGACACAGACACCAATCCCTCTTGGCGAGAAAATTTCATTAATTCTGGTGGCGTCACGCATTTGCTTGACATGATGTTGAGTAAGCGCTTTTTAAAGCAGGACAGTGACCAATGCAACGAGTGTCTGGCCAAACTGTTAAATCTCCTGTACATCACAATGATTGAGGGTCACAGGCACAAAGGAGATGCTGAAAATGCATCGACGCCTCACATAGTGTCATTTTTCAAGGATAGCAAGCACGTAGAGAGTTTTGTCCATATGCTCCTCGCTATTGTACGGAACTCGGCAGTTGCTGCCAATGTGCTGTTAAGCGCTGCGTCCATCATCGTTGAGACCGTTGCAGGCAACTGCTTGCGTTTGCTTGTGGCTTGCGTGTCGAGGAATCGCCAAATGGCAACTTTCATTTGCACATCAGAATCCACTAGGGACTGGCTTGCTGATACTATTATCCATGCGCAGACAGCAGGCATTCGAGCTGCTGTGTGTCATGGTGTTGTCAAGATTGCATGCCCAGATGGGCAAGAGTGGCAAGCACATCTATCATCGGGCAATAGCACAGACGGCCCCTCGTGCCTTCATCCACATCTTCTTTTCCTGGAACATCTCCTCTCGCTCGTGTGCGATATTAAGCCTGGTACTTCGACGTGCACGGACTTCTTTGATCTCGTCCATCAGATGGTAAACATGACAGACGAGCTCGTCCTCAGCATGAAGAAGACTTCAAGTGCTCCTGATGCGCTACTGCACTCGCTCAATGCTCATTTCGACCGCACAGCAATCGACCTAGTAGCACTTATCAAGGGAAGCTGTGTCTTGGAGGAGCGCAATGGCAAGAGGGAGGACCAAGTATTACTTGGCCACTTACGCGTACTCCGCTCAATTTGCGCCCACCGACCGACGCTTAGGGCCGTGATTGGAGGAAGCGCAACCACCGATCACACAAATCGCTGTGGTCTTGTCACATATCTCACAACAGAATGCCTCTTTGGTCTGCCATCTGTGGAGCAGTACGCACCGCTTGGGCTGCCCAAGTGCAAGATGGTCAAGACTCGTTCGGCCGCTTTTGAGCTTCTTTTTACACTTGCACAGGATTGCTCTTCAAACACGCACGATCTCTTGGCTCACCTGCTCCAACAACATACGCGGCGAGAATACCGTGCTCTTTACATGTACAGGCCCTGGATATATAATAGGGCACCTTGCGGCTTTGTGGGTCTGCGCAACCTGGGCGCCACTTGCTACATGAATTCTCTTTTACAGCAGCTATTTTTCGTATCCGAATGTCGAAGCAGCATGTTGCAGGTCAATGTTCAAGAACGCCAAGGGTTTATGTATCAGCTTCAGCTGCTCTTTGCGCATTTGCAACAGAGCGAAAAACAGTATTACGACCCGTGGGAACTGTGTCAGGTCTACACTGACTACGATGGCCAGCCAGTGAATATTAGTCAGCAGATGGATGTTGACGAGTTCCTCAACGTGCTCTTTGAGAAAGTCGAGCAAGGTCTGAGGAACACGCCGCAAAAGGACATGCTTCGCAATTGCTTTGGTGGCAAGATTGTCCATCAAATCATCTGTAAAGAAGCTGTGACAGTCGGAGACCGCGAGTTTACGGTGCACGATCCCTACAAGTCAGAGAGGGAAGAAAGTTTTTACACTTTGCAGTTGGAAGTCAAGCACAAGCGCAGCATCCTAGAATCACTGCGGCTGTATGTAGATGGAGAGGCGCTCGAGGGCGACAATAAGTACCTATGTGAGGAGGCCAACAAAAAGGTGGACGCTGTAAAGAGAATCTGTATCAAAGAGCTCCCGCAGACTTTGATTCTGCATCTCAAACGCTTCGAATTTGACCTTGACTTCATGAAAAAGGTCAAGGTGAATGACTGCTGTGAGTTTCCTTTTACTCTCGACATGGACCCGTACACACTCGATGGAATTGATCGGCGTGAAAAGGCAGCTGCTGAGGCTATTAACGAGGGCCTAGACGGCATTAAAGCCATGGAGGATGTCGAAAGTGCGCCTGACTCTGAGTATGAACTTGTTGGAGTGCTTATACATACCGGCACAGCCGACTCGGGGCACTACTATAGCTACATCAAGGAGCGTGCTGTGGAACAGACTGCGCACGGGAAAGAAAACTTGCCCAAATGGCACTTGTTCAATGATATGCACGTGGAGCCCTTTGATGGCCAGGAGCTGGGCCCTGCCAGTTTTGGAGGAAGCGAGTATGTCGAGGATAGCGACCCCCCCGATTCAGCAAGACGGCACTCGAAAGTGGTGCCGAGATCGTACAACGCCTACATGCTCTTCTACGAGAGACGTTCGGCAAAGCAACCGGCTCCCTGTGCCTTCACGAGTGAGGAGGGGTTGAATGTGGCAAGATCAGAAGACGTAGTCGAGGCGGCGCCAGCGAAACACTTTGTCCATACTGTTCTGGAGGACAATATTGGTTTCTTGCGAGACAAACACATGTACGACCCTGATTATTTCAGTTTCCTCAAAAGGGTGTGCAGCATGCCAATGAAAGATGCTATCGAGGATAAGGCCTTCATGTTAGCAGTGAACGTGCTGATGGATTGTGTGATACACAGTTGGGACACACAACAAGTAGCACAATGGGTGGAGATTCTCAAGACAAAGCTGCTACCTGAGCCAGTGCACGCGAAACGTAGCACATGGCTCCTTGATTCTTTCACTCATTCGCAGGAAATTGATGGGCGTGTGTTTGGGCAGCACTGGTTGAGGAAAGCGCTTCTGACCAATAGGGTGGTGGAGTGCAGGACGTGCATAGTAGAGCTGCTGATGCATGCCGTAAAGAATCTAGTGCCGTTTGATCGAAGAGGCAGTGGCGTCCAAGGCCCTGTGCCGTATTGTGCTATTGAAGAGGGCGAGGACTCCGAAATTCAAGTGGTTGCAGACGGTCAACTTGTGCCCTCGCTCCTGTCCGACCATCCATATGCACGTGTGCTCGAGTATCGCGGGTGTCCCTTTCCGCGCCCTGTCACCACGGTGGGCAAATTCATGGAGAACGTACTGGATCTACTGACAGAAGTGCCACGTTATTGGCGCTATTATGGCGAGTATTTCCAGCTGCTCGCCTGCTTCGCCAATATTGGAGATGAAGAAAAGAAGTTTCTGCTGTCCCGGCGCACAATTTCGCGCAGTATTGACAGTGTGTTGCTGGACGAGTCAGTGGCGGGGGGGCATGCGCCACGCTCGCGCAGCAATCTAGGCGATCAGTGTGGTGTGCCCGACTGCAACCACCTGCTAGCGCTCATCTCTGTCTTGACTAGAAGTGTCAAGTTGGAGCGAGAAATTGAAGACACTGACAACCCACCCACACAAATGTGTGATGCTGGGCCGATGGATCCTGCTTGCTGGGCATATATCAAAAAACCTCGGTTTCTCTCCAAAGCCCTGTCCGATGCGATGAATCCCGCGCACACCGTACAGTTGTTGCTGCATATGAGCTGGAATAATTCACATCTGTCGACTATTCTCATTGATACCCTGGTCGCTGTCATCGACGATGCGCATGAGGACGAGATGGATATTTTGTTGAAGATGCTGGACAAGCTTGTGTCGATGAAGGACAAGTGCCAAGAAATGCGTGCTAATCATATGGTGGGCTTGTTGTTACGAATGGTGGTGGACAAAGGGCTTTATGCACACATCTGCACTCTCTGCCTCGAGTTCCTCGAGAAACTTGTGTCACGCAATCCACATGTGCGCTTGGCTGCCTTGAAAGTCATCATCCAACCACAACACGAAGATGATTTGGAGCCCAGGTGGTTTGAGAGATGCCTCATTAACTGCGAGATGGCCAAAGTGCAGTTGGCATGGGAAAGTTTTGCGCGCGTCCTCCTTCTGCCCGAAATATACACGCTGAAGCTTGCTGCAATGCAGCAAAGCAAGACTGAAGGACGCATGCCGCCTATTCCAAGAGTGCACGGCGACCACTACGCACAAGTCTTTTTTGAAAATTTGGTGCGAAAGAACGACAAAATTGTGATGATGGGCTGTCAACACCCGCGTAACACGAGCTCCTTGAAGTACTACTTGAAACTCTTAAGTTTTGTGCTGGAAAACACCGACGACGTGTTTTACAAGCACACTTTCTTCGAGCACTTCCATCTTTTCCACTCAGTGCTGAAAAAACTCAACGAACATGAAGGGGAGACTGACTGTTCGAAGGCCGAGCTTCTTCGGCTCATGCTATTGGCATGTAACGGCAGTGCAGAGATGCTGGATGTCTACACAGCCGAGGACACTTGTGTTCGTCAGACGCTAGTAAGCAACTTTATCCTCATCCGGCCTCACCGAAACAACGTGATCTTCAATCGACAGCACCTGCCCGGGTTTTACCGTCTGCTCTTAGTATGCTGCCAGCATCGGACATCCTTTATCGAACATCTCATGAAGGCCGACGAGTTTCATTGGGCCATTACGCACATAATGTGTAAGTCGACGAAATACCCTGAGACTGCGGATGTGATGCTGCAAATAATTGACGTCATGCTGAGCAGCAAAGCAACGCCTGACTGCGTGGAAGAGTTCCGCGAGCGGGTGCTCGATGTATTCTTGCGTGCAAAGGATCTCTCTGCCAATCCCCAGAGCGCGGTGGACCTGAGCATGCGTCTCGTTGTGCCGTTGCTAGAAGAAGCCGACAAGAATGAAGGGCTATTCCGAGTGCTAGAATCGTGGTTGATTGATGCACTGCTGGCGGCGGTGGGAGCGTGTCATACACAGCATGCACTTCAGGGGCAGCGCGTGCACGCACAGCCAGAGGTTCGAGCATTGGCGGTGGCGGTGCAGGCCATTGGGGTTCTGCACAAGATTATTGTGAATGTCAGACCGAATGCGGCGGAGGAGGATGAGGATGCCAAAGAGGCTGTAGGCTATCTGAGGGATGCGCTGTCAAAGAGCAAGATGGCGACTTGTGACCATCGGCAAAAGGCGCTTTCGTCTATGTTGCTGCAGGTGCTGCCGGCTATTAGTGTCATATCGATAGCCGACCGATTGACGACTCTGAAAGTAGCCAATGCCCTATGTGCCTGTGATGCTCAATGCAGCATCGCCGGCGTTAATGCTCTCATAAGGCTTCACGATGAGACAAAGCTAACGCCTGTCGAAATATTGCGGCGTGAGCATCTGCAAGGCACCTCGCTGCCTGATAGCAAGGCAATCCGCGAGGCAAATGCTGATGCGCTCACAGGCCCCAAGACAGGAGAGCAAGAAAGAGAGGATACAGGAGGCCATATGGCGCCATGTGAAGCGTGGGTGCATATGGAGCGGCGCGCTCATGTGCAATCGACAACGCGCGTCATCATGTTAGGGCCAGCATGTAGAGCAAGAATAGGTGCACACGGCACGGTGCAAGAAAATATGGAGATGGAGGCAATGTATGCTACCTTTTCGACGACTCTGTGTAAAAAGTTTTTGGCGATCGCGAATAGCGCGAAAGAACACATGCCTCATGCTGTCCATCTGATCCTAAGATGCGCTCTCGATCTGCTACCCTTGGCAATGCTTCCAGGACTCTGTGCCATTCAAGAGTTGCTGTTCAATTGTGCAATAGCATCGCCTCGAGCAAACAATGTGCAAGGAGGAAAGGCCAAGGATGCAGGCGCTGCTGACTCTACTGGCGAGCAGTTGGCTGCGCTCCAACAAGAGAACCTCACATTCGACTGGGTCGAACGAGTCATGGTGTGCTATAAAGAAGTCCTCGAGAAGACAACGCTATCAAATGGATTGCGCATGCTGCTGTGCAATGTGGTGCCCAGCTGGCCGAAGGAATTGGTGCAACGCATCAACGACACTCTGGTTGCTGACTTGACTCAGCTTGCCACCGCTACGGCCACGTTGACGGATGCGCCAGAGATTTCAGCTAGCGATGTAGAGAAGGCAGAGACAGTGGCACGTGCGGTCCTACGTGAACTCAGACCCTTGGTGATTGTGGATGAGGTTCCTATCATGCTGGCTGGACTTGTCGAGAACCATGGCGAGGCAGCGTGCGTGGCGGCAGCAGAGGAGGCACTTCAAGCTGTCAACTGCAGACAACTGGCGGGAGACTCAAGCAATGCGCCGCTAGCAGCCTGTCTGTCTGAAATTGATAGCATTGTACTGGGACACCAGGAGGCTATCAAACGCGCAAAAAAAGCGAATAAGCCTCAGCTTTAAACGCACTTCTCCACATTTTTTGCTTAAGCTTTTTGGCATCTAAAAATATTTCGCGTCTGCGATTCCTACAGAAGATTGAAGACTTGTGCTAAAACTCAGAATGTCTGATTTTCCCGCCTCTGCACATGCCTTTGCTGAGAATGAGCGTGTTGAATCTGTCCGCCTGCTCCTTGTCTTTATGTGCATGCGGGACGAGTACAGATGTGTGGTCTGTGACCCCTCCCATTCGGCTCCATTTTGATCACAAGGACCCACCCCCATCGGCTCTTTGGGGTTTTGTTACTTGGCATGTTTCGGTTCCATGTGGTGAATAAAAGGAATCCATCGTAACACTAGTACATCTTTTGGATGAAATTTGTCCTGGGCGCTTCGAGGGATTTCTAGACAAGACCCCCCTGAATTTCTCAGTATGCTGCGTGGTTTGCAGCGGCTTTCCAATTTCAAATCCTCAAATTTGATATCAAAGTTGAATAATCAAACAATTTTTCCGCATGAAATCCTAGAGTTGACTACTGAAGCCAAAAATCTGGCCGCGGGAAAGTCTGCATACGTGGATGCCCTCACACGTAAAATTATGAGGATATATTTAGTCTGCGTACTCAGGATTCGCCTCAACTTGAAGAGGAGACGAAATAGAGACAAACCCCATTGACACATGTTGCACGACATATGTTATAAAAATGAACGATAATGATGATCGGTAGAGCTGTTGTAGTAGTGTATTGATTCTTTCATGTAGAAAAATAAAGCTAATTTGCGGCAACGCAATTAAAATGTGCTGCCATGGAGCACGCACAAAAGAACCCATATTCCAAATTGACGCAAAGATTACACACACACATGCACACACACACACACACAACAACACAAACGTACACACACACACATACAAATACACGTGAAAATTGTCAGCGGCGCGGGGGGGGGCGAGGCAAATTAAGTGCCTTTTTGGCACGAGACGACATGGCTTTTTTGCCCATTGAGTCGATTTTCTCCCGTTCCAGCACAGTGAGGGGCCCTTTCTTTTTCCAGATTGGCACTGGAACTTTAATTTTTGTGGCGGGTGTGGTGCGTAATGATTGCTCGATGTCTCCTGTTGTGTGTGTGTGGTGTGTGTGTGTGTGATGTGTGGTTGTACGTGAATGTGTGTGTGTGTGTGTGTGTGTGTGTGTGTATGTGTGTGTATTTGTGTGTGTGGTCTCTCTCTCTCTCTCTCTCTCTGGTGG
>Ga0209491_10007340_pt1 | contig 14621 bp, 17 predicted proteins | sample BON02_FD_187213 | JGI IMG/M metagenome (GOLD analysis project Ga0209491, IMG submission 187213) | Freshwater microbial communities from Lake Bonney liftoff mats and glacier meltwater in Antarctica - BON-02 (SPAdes) (version 2) | ecosystem: Environmental > Aquatic > Freshwater > Ice > Glacier...
TGAAGGGGCTGGTAATGACGTCGATGAAGTAGTTCTTCCAATGCCGGATGTGTTGGGGCAAGGGTCGAGTCACAAAGGGCGGCAACGGCGTGCCCACCGCGAACAAGACCCCAAACACCCCACCCAGCCCCCCCGTATCCCCCTCCTCCGGGTCCATCAACACGCCCACCGTCAGCTTGACACACTGGCCCTGCGCATTGAAGGTCACCGAGATCCCTTCCGGGCCACTGCGGTACTTCCCCCCATTGGGCGGCAACGAGTTCTTGCCCTCTCCGAACGCTCCCGTGAACGTCCCCTGCGACTTGACAGTGAACCAGACCCGGGCCGGATCATAAGGGTCCACACGGAAGTCATAGGCCTGGTTGTTGATATCGGGGAAAGCACGCTTGAGGTTAAAAGACGAAAATGCCTTCACAAAGGTATCGCGGGGCAAGGGTCCTACCAAGGGACCCACGAACTTGAAGTCCTTCGCCAGCAGGCCGGGGTCAGCCGCGCCAAAATCGGAGGCTAACAGACCCTTGGCCAGCCCAATCATGACCGCCTCGGGGAGCGGGGAGAAGACGGGGGGCGCCTCCGTGGAGGGCTTGAAGGTGCGGCCGAAGAAATCTTGAAACACCTTCTGGGGCGGCGTGTGCTTAAATGCACTCACGGGTCGACCCAACGCAGCAGCCACCCCATACACGCCCCCAAGACCCCGCGAATTTCCGACGGAGCGGTCCAAGACAATGCCGCCGCCCACCGCCCGCACCACCTTGCCGTCCACGATATTCACGCAGTTGGCCTCAGGCGGCAGCTGCATCTTGATGCCCGTGGGCGCGATTTCCTCCCCGGCCAGCGTCAGCGGGTATTTGTGCGTGCCCAGCACCCGGGTGGTGAACCAGACCTTGGTCGGGTCGTCTCGGTCCACGCGGAAGTCGTGCGCCCTCAAATCCAGGTCCGGGAAGGCCGACTGCAAGTCCAGCTTCTCCAAACCAGCCAAATAAGCCTTCTTGTTCTGCGTTCCACGCAAAGGATCAAGGAACTTAAAGTCGTCCGACATCAGGCTCGGGTCCTCCAGGCCGCAGCCCGACTGCACCCATTGCTTGGCTACCTGGATGGTGGCCAGACCGGCCGTTTGAGACACGGCTGCTCGTCCGTTCCCAGCCATCGCATAGAGTGCGCCACGACTTCTACTGCTGCCGCTCTCCACCACGCCTGACTGTCTTTGCCCTAGCCTGTGTGTGTTTTATTTGAAAAAGAGTCGTGAGAATGTGGGTTGTGCCTAGGTGTGGGGTCGCGTGGGTTTGATTTACGTCTCACCGCACGAGCCATTGCCGAATGCCCTCCTTTTTCCACAGAGCAATACAGACAACCCTCCCCATGCCCCTCCCGCCATACAAGCCACCACTCACGTACCTTTCCGCAGGTGTGTCGAGAAACGCGGGCAGGGTGAAGGCATGGGCGGTCGCCACGAGGGCCAAGAAGGAAAGCGTCCTCATCTTGTTCGTAGGTGGATATACTACTCGTGAAGAAGCCTGATTGGATGAAGGCCTAGGCTCGTATTAGCACCAAGAAGCAAAGACGGAGGAGGCCACAGACGTGCTGCTTCCATGTGAGTGTGTGCGAGCGGGTGCGTGGGCATCATTAGTAGTTATTGTATGAGACGGATGGGATGAGTAAGAAGAACAAACGCGAGGCGTGGAGGATCGTCTAGAAGCAGGCAACAACCGACTTGTGGCCTCGCAAAGAGAGACTAGGCGCCAGCCCATCCACGTCCACAACCTGCAGCATGGGGCCAGGGAATGAAGGGTGTTTCCTTCTTACGCATTTCGACCTTGTCGGGTCGCGTGGCATGCGGATGCGGAGCCCGCGGAAGATGACGACGAGGTCTGTCCGCTCATTATTCATTTCATTCACGCATCCAATCTGCATCCAATCTCGCCTGGCCCATGACCCAATTCATCAATTCACACGCACACATCGGCGCACAAACCCCACCCCCCCACACACACGCAAAACAGGGCAACAATAATGATGCAGGCGGGGCGGCAGCCGGCCGCACCACCACCACCACCAAGAAGTGTCCGCGACGACATTGGCAAAGACAAGCTCTATCACTCCCCCAGTGCCACGCATAAAGCCAAGTGGGTGCTTCTGAGTCTGGTCGTGGGCACGTTGGCAGGGGCTCTGCTCGGCAGTATTGGGAGCGCGGCCCTCTGGACTTTTGAAGCAAGTAGGAACGGCGTGCCTTCATTCCATTCGAAGTGAGAAAAGGAGGGCTGACCGCACAATTGGGCTGCTGAAATATGATGACCCACAACCCACGACTCCTTCCCTACCCACACCCAACCCACTCCCCGGACCCAGGTCTTTTCAGGACAAATTTGGTACGTACAATGGAATCGAAATTATAAAACATGCCGACAGCATCTGAAATTTCCTCCTCCCCTTCTTCACCAGGCCATTGTCAAGAAACCTTGGACGACGTGACCCAGCGGTGGGAGAGGCGGCGCTTTGAGGAGACGCGGGAGCTGGACAGGGCATGCGACGGCATGGTGCAGCAGCTCAAAACGGACGCCAGCGACGCCTTGGCACAGCTACGAAATGATGCCGCCGCTTCCAACTCTTCTTCCCCCGCCCCTTCTTCAGACGTCCTCGCCTGTGAAGGCGTGCTGGAGGAGCTGCGTGCCACACCAGCCTTGGCCCCGCACGAGCTTGTCAACAGCGACACGGGCATCGAATCCTTGGGCATTTTGACCGAGGGACAAAGGACCGCACACATCTTCCTACAAGAGGGGCGAGCACCCCTGCACGCCACGCCCAATGGGCTTCTGTTGGGGCACGTGCATGGGTACGAAGGGCCTCCCTTGCGTGTGGGCGCGGACCTGTCCATGATGGAGTTAGCCGACTGCGCCGAGACGGACGTGTTGCTCCTGGAGCCTGGCCGGTATTACGCCTTGGTGAGCAGCGATACATACTTGCCGGCAGGATCCATCGCTGAATTTGAGTGGGAGGAGGATTCGGAGACGTGGCACTGGAGGCCGCAACGAGATGGCGCAGCTTCAGTACCTCCTGCGTTGCCGGCTATGGAGGCGCATGAGGGCAAGTTGCGGCGTTTGTTCGATGCCCTCCCCGAGATTGAGGCCTTGCTTGAGTACGTTATCGGAGGGGTTGGAGGGAGAAGGGTGGAGAAATCTGTTATTTCTGAGTCATTCATTTCTTTTATTTATTTATTTATTGTTTTTCTGACCATTCCCCCAACACCCTTCCCCTCCATACAATACAGGCCCCTCGTTGCCGACGCGGTGCCCGAAGGCCCTTTGAATTTTGAGCTGCTTCCCGACCTACCCGACCGCAGCCCCAGCGGGGCGGGACTGGCCGTGGTGTTGGTGGTGGGAAGAGGCCAGCACGAGGCGCTTCTGAACCAAGCCTGTGCCAAGCAAGAATTGATGGGCGTCAATAACCAAGGCCGCATCCTGGTCTTTGCCGAGGACGAGGCCACGGCTGCACTGGCTCGGGCTTTGGGTTACAGACGCGTCGTCACTCACCCCGTCTTTTCCAGGAGCGAGGAGCTTGGGACTAGTACGGCCGAGGAACGGGCCCACACGTCGTGGCTGCGCCTTCTCGCCGCCTGGCTAATGGTCCGGAGAGGGGCAGACGCCCTCATTCACGGTGTAGAGTTCGTTTGGTTACGGCATTGGTCCCATGCCCTGACCGACGGTGGAGCACTCGATTCGTGGCGGCACGACTTTGCCTTTATGCCGACGGACGACAACGACGCCGCAAGCAGACGAGGCGGGGGCTCCTTTCCACCCGCACCCTCAAGGGCTTTGGCACGTGCACGCGAACCTGCGCTCTTTGAATTTCTTTCAACAGCTTCTGTTTCAGCAGGACTACACCTTGCTCCAGGAAGACGCCGCGGCAAACGCGGCACATATGGTCATGGCCCAGGTTATGGAGGACTTGCAGCAGCGGATTAATCTACACCTGCTTCGCCTCTCTCCACTGCACTTTCCCTCTTCCTTCCGGTGGGGCCGGCCTGGTGCATTTGGCCGGCTCGTGACAAGCGCCAGGGACGAAGAAGAAACGGGGCATCAGCTGGACTTGGGGTCGGTGTGGGGTGTGGAGGAGGACGCGTGCGGTACGTCGGCCAAGGCAGCCCAGGTGTTGCTTGAACGCGGTCCCAAGGCTTGCTGTGGTGGGCAAAAGGAATTATAAATAGGAGGAAAGGACTGAAAACACCGGGACAAGGCGGCCCATGTGTTGCTCGAACGCGGGTCTAAGGCTTGTTGTGGGGGCAAAAGGGGATATGAGTAGGAAGGATAATGACTGAAAACCCCAAATGTAAATATTTAAAAACGTGCTCAACGTAAAGCAAAAGAAGGACAAAGTATTGACTAGAGCCTTTAGTGCTTTTCGGGACCTCTCCAGTTGTCCAGCAGGTCGACCTCCCCACCCTTTTACCTCCCTTTTACCTCCCCGACTCTTGGATTATTTGGGTGGGGATATCAGGATATTACTGCCTCCCTCTCTCTTTACCCCCTAGGTTGTGTGCCCGTCCACCGCGCCGAAAAGGTGCCCATTTCGTGGCCAAAGGGCGGCGAGATTAGCAACAACGAGTCCTCGTTGCGCTGCGTCGCCTCATCGCATCATCACTCAGCACTCGCTGAAGCGGAGCCTATGTGGCCTAGAGATGCCCATGTCCTCCAATCGTTCATTCACGCCCCTCTATCTGAACACCATGCGCGGACGATGCCGACTGCTCGCTCTACGCCTTGTCTCGGTGCTCGGGGAGTGGCGTTCGTTATTTGTGCCGGCTTCCCGGCTCTAGGATTCGGCGCGAGAGACTCTTGAGGAACAACAAGCCAGCAGCGTCACGCGCGCGGCCCTTTTCGGGCGGCGGAGGGCGTAGAGACGCCCACCTTTTGCCCCACCGCGCCGCCTTTCCACCGTCCGGGCAAGGTTGGCCCTGGACATTGTTCTTGTTTAGGCGTGGTGCGGCCCTTGGAGTTTTGGCCTCAAAAACCTCTCCTCTCCTTGCCATCTTGGGTCTTGGCGGATAGGCCGCTGTTAAAAAATTGTCAATGAAAAGACCGGTTTCAATCCCTACGTTCTGTCCACTCACATATTCCACCACACAACACACCACACAGGGGTCGTGGGGTTAGGTCGTCCGGGGGGAGGCCGTGGAAAGGGTCGGGGTAGCGAGGGCACTAAGAAGGGGTGGGAAGAAGTGGAACCAAGGGATTTTTCGCAGGACGTAGGAACGTCTCGTCGCGGAGGCCTCATGTACGGACAAGACAGCGGGGGCCACCTTCCTCATCACGTGCAACAGCAGCAACAGCAGCAGCAGCAATTATATGCCCAATTGCCAATGCTGCACTCGCCGCACCACGAGCAGGAGCAGCAGCAGGCGGGTGGGGGTTTGAACGACGGCGCCGTCTCCACCATAATGATTCCAAGTCCTACAGTCTCCTCGTCTGGTCCCGTGGCTGCTGCGACTGCTGCGGCGCAAGCTGCCGCGGCCGCTGTTGTGGGGAAGCGCAGGGTGAGGAAGCTGGGTGGCGCCAAGCAAATTCCCAGCACTCCCGCCCTGGGAGCCGGAAATGCGCCCGGGGTAGGGGTGGGCGGGGTGGGTGGCGGCGCAGGTGTTGGACGTGCTCCGGTGGTGGTGGCGACGGAAAAGAACGCGCAAGTACTGGCGGCGGCGACGGCAGCGGCGGTGGCAGCACGGCAGCAACAGTACAAGCAACAACAGCAGCTCCTCGGCTCTCAAGTAGCGACGCTGGCCGAGAGCATCTTTCGGCGGTGGGGCGCGGAGGGCGTGCTGCGGGAAGACGTGGTGACGCGCGTGCTGCAGCACTGGTACCTGATGCAGAACTGCTGGGGCACGGACCGGTCCCGGGGCCTGCTCGAGAAGTTTATGGGGCTGACGGCGCTCTCGGAGGCCGCCCTCAAGGAGGCAGCGTTGGGGGGTGGGCCGGAAGCGCCCCTGCAGCGGGCCACGCAGGCGCCCACGCCCCTGCCTCCGGTGCACCCGTTCCTGGCCGTGCTGGACGACTGGACGGCGGCGGTGGCGCTGCACGTGTCGGACATGAAGGAGGGCGTGGAGCGGATCACGGCCAACGGCCGCTTCGAGGAGACCTTCATGGGGGCCAAGGAGGCCCTGGAGCGGCTGTGGGGCGAGCAGCTGCCCTTTGCCTTTTTGCTGGCCGGCCTCGTGGCGCCTGAGGACCGGCAACGCCTACTGGAAGAGCTGCTGGCGCTGACCTTCCGGTCCACCAACGCCCTGGAGGACCGGCACATGGTGCTCAAGTGCACAGACAGGCACGGGCTTACCTTCCTGGGCATCGTCCGCATCCGCACGCACCGGGACCTGGTACGGCAATACGACTCCACCATCGTCTCCCTCCAGCCCTTGCCGCTGGTCGTACCCCCACCACCCTCCTCGGGGCCTGTCCTGGGCACCTCCACCTCCTCCGCCTCCTCCTCCTCGGGCTCCTCCAGCAGCGGGGGTCCACCCTCCCCCTCGCCGCCCCCGCCCAAGCCCGTGTTGAGCTGGCGGCCGACGCGCGACGGAGGCCGGTGGCGGTACGCGGAGCTGACCTTGGCCCAAGACACGAGCAATCGCGTGTTGGTGCTGGAGCGGTGGGGCGGAGGCTTGGTCCGGGGGGACGGGTGGGGGCTGCGCACGCTCACCACGGGCACGGCGCTGTACGTGGAGGGCTCGCGCGTCTTGGGGGTGCGTCCACCCCCCGGCGAGGGGGCAGCCGCGCTGATTGCGCCACAACAGCAGCAGCAGCAACAAGAGCAAGTGCCGGTGCTGCCCTTGCCGCAGATGGTGCAGCTCCAGCCGCAGCAGCGCTACATGCCTTCTGCCTCTCCCTCCTTGCTGGGGAACAGCGGCGGGGTGACCAAGCGCATCTTTCCTCCCACCTCCACCGGGGCGTCAACATTGCCTCTCGCACGCCAACAACAACAGCAACAACAACCCCAGCAGCAGCACCAACAACACCAACAACACCAACATCAGCAGCTGCAGCAGCAGCAGCAGTACCATCCCCAGGCTCTCGCCAGTCCCACACCAGGCGGCGCTTCAGTCATGTTCCCCTCACCAGTGGCGCACGACGCGTCTGCTTTCGGGTCGCCAATCCTATCACAGCACCAGCAGCAACAGCAACAGCAAAAAGCCTACCAGGTGCTGCCCCACCAACAACCCCAAACGCCCTTCTACGAGCCCCCCTCCACCCCCTTGCTCAACCCGCCCCCCGCAAGCTTCACAACCCAATTGCCGCCAACGCCGTCCCCACGGGGAGGAAGAGGTAGGGGCCGAGGACGAGGAGGAGGGAGGGGCACGAGCAAGCGTGCCCGCACCACTCCCCCACCTGTGCCACCGCCGGCAATGCTCCCACCGGCAGCCGCCCCTCACGCCGAAGCCGACGTGGGGCTCTTGTCCACCTACGCCATCACGGCCGCCGAGACGCTGGCCGGCTGGGCGGGAGGAGAAGAATCGCCCGCGGCCTCACAAGCCCTGGCGGACCTGCTGCAGGTGAGCGGGTCCTTGCCGTCGACCTTCTTCGAGGCCGCGGACGGAGAGCTGGCCCAAGCGGCGGCGGCTGCCTCCTCCTCGCCGGTGGTTGGGGGCGAGGGAGAGTCGTCCATGCCCGAGTGGCAAGTGTCGGCCCTGGAGCATGAGATGGAGCACCACGGCCACTTCTCCCCACACCATTCGCCGGCATCACCGCAGCAGCAGGACGGGCACCAACAGCACCACCACCACCAGCAACAGCAGCAGCAGCAGCAGCAGGAGATGATGGCGCCGCCTGTGCAGCAACCCAGCATCGCGCCCATGCTTCGGAAGACCGAGTCCACCAACGCGGCCGCCACCATCCTCATGCTCACGGGCGGGGCGGGCGGCGGGGAGAAGGGGGCCATGCTGGAGCGGGCACTGGGAGGAGGAGGAGGAGGAGGAGCTGGTGGGGGAGAAGGGATGGAAATAGAAGGAGGAGGGGAAGGGATAAAAGACGAGCAGGCGAAAGAGGGGCATGTCGAGGACGAGGATGACCACCTGCACTTCTTGCAATAAGAGGGCCGAGGGCGGGCGTCGGTGTGTGAAGAAAGAGACGAAGAGACGAGGTTGTGTGTGGAAGAGTATGACCGTGCGGGAGGGACGGGAGAGACAGGGAGAGAGTCAGGCAGCAAGGAAAAGACGTGTTTGTTCATTTAGATTCCGGAAAACAAATTCAAAATCGAAGACCAGCAGTAACAACAAAAACTACCACCACCAAAGAATAAGTTTTGATTCATAATAACTGAAATACAAAGACAGAAAACAATGCGACGCCGGCGCCATAAATTGGTGCGGATCTTTCTTTCATTTCTTGGTTCATTTTCCACTAGACAAGTCTTACTTGATTAGCTGCCTGCAATCTTTCTACATTTTGCCCGCCGGTCCCTTCCTCGTGGCCTCCCTCCCACAAGCGATTGAGGAGAGGAATAGATCCGTTCTCATTAGAACAGCATGGCAGACAAGAGCTGAATGAGGTGTAAGCTCTCGCTCGTGCCTTGTGCGCGGCAGGCATCGAGTAAGGGGCCACAGACTGAGGCTAAGGTTTGCTCGTCCCACCTCACGGAAGAGAAGGCGCGCATAGTAGTTTTGAGCAAAGCAGGCACCATTTCCGCTCGCTCGTTCACGCCGATGGGTCGGAGGACGACGTACTGGAGGAAGGGGAGGAGGATGCGATTCGCGGCGACCTCGACTGGCCGTCCGTCGCCTCGTCATCATCATCATCAGTCCTTCGTCGTCGCAGCCGATAACATGCTCCATGAAGCTGCCGCTACCGTCGTCGTCAAAACGTGTGTTATGGTTACCCCAGCCTTGGCAGCAGCTGCGAAAACTGAATCGGCCTCCACGGGATCGATGACCGCGGCCTCCTGCGTTGCTTCGTCAATCAGCAGGTACCCATAGTTATCCTGTGCGATGGACAGGGAGAGGAGGCAGAGAATTAGAGAGATGAAGGATGGCTAGAGGAAGAGGCCCTCCTTGTCAGCCTACTCTCTCCCTCCTCCTTCCTTCTCCCTCTACCTGGATCCACCTCGAACCTGGGGATGTCCTGGACCAGCATGGTGGCGTGATGGTGGGGGAAGCAAGCAAGTCGTAGGGCTGCTGCGGGAAGCCCTTGGCCTTGGCGGCAGCTAGCGGCAGTGATGCAATGGCGCTGCCTGTCCAGGGTGTGTGGGGGGGGAGAGTGAGCGCCTGGGTTGCTAGAAATGTGTTGCAAAATGTCTGCAAAACAAAACGCTCTCTCTCCATCTCCAGCGACGACCTCCCCTCCTTGATGGCGATGGGTCGCAACAACAAGCCAGATACGCAAACAAACAACCACAACTCTGCCTCCCGCGCCTCACCCACGTCTTCATACACATTATCAACAGGGTCTGAACTTGCCGCCTCGCGTTCTGTTGAGGTTGGGCCTGCAAGCGCCTTGCCAGGAGAGCAGTAGCGGGGGCCTAGCTAGGAGAGCACGCACAGCAGCGCGGACCAACAAAAAGCAGCGCGGCGCTTCCATTCGCAAGTCAGCAGCGCTTCCATTAAGGAGCAGAAGAGAAGTAGAAGAGCAAGCACATGTCTCTGTTGCGTAAGGTCCGGCTGCGCGTGCCCGCGGGGACGGCCAAGCCGGGGCCAGCCATTGGACAGGTCCGTTGAGAGGGAGGGGGGGGAGGGAGCGGGAGGCGACGCCGGCCATCGTCACACACTAGAGTGGTTGAGTAACTTTTCTTGCCCCCTTTCAATCAACAGGCGCTAGGTCCGCTTGGGCTGAACATGATGGAGTTTTGTAAGGCCTTCAACGCCGAGACGGCGGCCATCATCCCCAACACGCCCATGCAGGTAAGGCAACATGTGGGACTCGCCGTGAGGTATTCTGTGTGGCAGTGTGTCCTCCTTGACTGCGTCAAACAGGCGCAAGCCTGTCACCGCAGTCATAACCCGATCTCACCCACGTACGTGGATTCCCACATCCTCAACCCGTCGCGCAGGTGTCCTTGGCGGCCTACTCGAACCGGACGTTTACTTTCAAGATCAAGAGCCCGCCCACCTCCTGGTTCCTCAAGGTACGTGCGTACACGAGCTTTATCGTCTTTCCTATCAAACGTTTGCCCCGTTGAAGCTGACCAAACCCTTATCGCTCGCCTTCCCCCTCATCCCACACTCACTAGCGCTGCGCGGGCGTGGAAAAAGGCGCGGGCAAGACGGTGCACGAGATGGTGGGCTCTGTGCACGTGAAGCACATTTACGAAATCGCCAAGGTCAAGCAAAAGGACTACCACCTCAGTCATCTACCGCTGCGGTCCATCTGCCGCATGATTTTTGGGACGTGCGGGACCATGGGTTTGAAGGCAGACGGCCTCAAGGATGCCCCACCAGTGTAAGGGCAGGGGGGAGGGGAGCACCGGCAGAAGCACATAAAAAAAAGAAAACCCAAATTTTGCGATATATTCCCCAGGATGAGAGTTTTGAATTATTTTTTGTTTGTCTGCTTCATCTGGTTTGCATGCGGCGCTGAGTTGATCTACAATTTGAGGATGCCCGCTACCTGAGTAGTCAACCTCCTACGCATCTTTGGGGCGGTTGGGGTAGGGAGCAGCACGGAATGGGGGTGTCAGCCGGACCCTGTGTATGTGTATGTAGACTTTGGATGTAGCTACTTAGTGGCTGCGTGGGTTGTGGTTTTGATTGCGGCGGAGAAACTGCCATGATGCACCGAAACGCTTCGCTGCTCCTATGCCTTGCTTTCCTTGTCCTGAAGAAGACTTCCTAGCGACGGCGCCGCGAAGGCCCGCAAATTGCCTCCTTCCCTCTAACGATATGCATCCCTCCATCTCGCTTTTACAGGCAAGCGTTCAAATGCCGCAGGCGCTGTAAGCGAAGCAATTACGGCATGCTGCTCCACGATCATGACAACCAAGACACCTCCTCCGCTAGCCACGGGCAACAACAAAAAGAGGCAGCGTACCACGCGCAGGCCGCTCGAAGTGCATGTCGTTGAGGACCATGCGGACGTCCTCGAGCACCTTTACGACTCGATTGGGGTGAGAGGAGAGAGGGAGAGAGAGAGGGAGGGGGAGAGAGAGAGAGAGAGGTAATGCCTCTGTTACGTGCCTCCATCTCACCTACACCCATCCACCTGCCACACAGGCGAAGCGCACGCCCTTCTCCAACCTAGGCTGGATTCATTTTGACAGCCATCCCGACTTGACCCTGCCCCCTGCCCTTGATGCCTCCACCGTGCGGGACCCCCAGGCGCTGTATGAAGTGCTGGATGGGTCGCGCGGTGGGAATGCCGAGTTCATCTTGCCTGCCGTGTTTGCGAAACATGTGACAAAGGTCACCTGGGTGCGACCCCCTTGGGCGCGACAGCTGCCCGATGGCGTGCACCGCTTCCATGTAGGCGTGGAGAAGGCCAGCGCCTGCCTGCGCGTGACCTTGCCTGCCGTCTATTACCTGGACGAGGGCTTGCATTGCGCCCTGGAGGACATGATTGCCGACAGTGTGGCGGCCCTCGAGCTCCGCGTGTGCCCGGTAGAAGACTCTGAGACACTCCTTCCCAAGCGACCCGCAGCAGAGGGGAGCGGCGGGTGGTTGTTGGACATCTGCTTGGACTACTACAGCACAGGAAACCCCTTCCTCGAGGCCGTGGAGACGGTGGCAGGAGGACGAGAGGCGCGGGACGCAGTTTGTAATTATTTTGAGGCCCCACGATTCCGGCGGCAAGAGGATTTGGGGGAAATTTCCCCAGAGGTGGTCAAGCGTGAGGTAAGGACATGGGTGGGGTAGTTTTGAGATTCAAATCATTGCTGTGCTGTGGGTGACTCATTTGATAATTCGGGTGGGCTGCTTGTGAGCATGCTGGTCTTTAAGAGGGCTGATTAAGCGCGATAATCACATCTCTTTCTTTCTTTCTTCCCCCCTTTTTTCCCACACCTACCCTCCCTTCCTTTCTGCCCACATCCTGCAGATGGCGACCTTTCTACGTCTGACGAACGAACTGATCGATGTTGCCACAGCCTCGTCTTCTTCAGAGACGGGCGGAAGTAGGGTGAGGGACATCACGGAGGCTCTCCTTCCTTTGCTAGCGCCCGGCAACGAGGCAGACGGCGCCTTGTCTGTCGTCACCACATTCGTGCAGTTGCTCCAAGAAGGCGGAGCTGCCCTCCTCGATTCGGTTCGACGCCTGGGCGGGCATTGCGCCTGCCTCCCGTCGCACAAAAGTTCTTGGAAGGAAATGGAGGCGATGATCAGCGCGACAGCCAACGCCGTCGAGGCCCTCTGCCAAGGTAACAACGTCCTCGATTTCTCGTCTTCTTGTGTCTTCTCCAGTGTTTTCGTTCCCGCTCACCCAGTGCGCTCACTCACACCTGTACACAACACACAGCGCACGGCACACCGCCTTCCATCATCCTCGTAGCTCGTTCTGCGCGTGACGGCTATACGCCTCCGAGCATTGTGGATGCGCTGCAGGTGTGTAAAGTGTGGAGGCGGGAGCAAGGGGGTCTGTTCTGAATATGATAATACTCTACTACTACTGATATTAGACCCCCATGCTCCCGCCTCGATAATACTCTACGAGTACTAAGAATAGACCCCCTTGGCGGGAGGGAGGGCTGGGAATGCGCGGCACCATTACACAAAGGGAGGACGGCGCTCATACTCCGAGGCCTTGCTCGCTCCCTCCGAAACCACCATCACATTCATCCACGCAACACACACTCACCCACAGGAAAAAGTACTACGGGCCCTGAGCGGCATCCACGCCTTGGGACCGTTGCGCGTTGTGGCACATTATTCAGACGAGGAGGGGGATGGTAATGAGGGGGAGGAGGAGGAGGAGTGAGGAGGAGGATGGTGATTGATCGAAGGCAAATAGTAGACTATTGGTACTGTCGACTGTGCCAAGTCGCTCAGTGCAAATCAAAGAAGAAATTAACATGTAGTGGCAGTGCCGTGGCGGCTTTGGTGTGCACGCACGCTCTCGTTATGCTGGTTTTTTTTGGTGAGTGAGTGAGTGAATAGAGCCGTTGAGTAAGATGCCAGACAGCGAACACGAACAACACCGAATTTATACCGGGTTATGGGCCCGCTCTGCTGCTCTCCCCTCGCCAAAATGAAATTTGCTGCTGCTTGTTGTTGTTGCTTGCTGATGGGCCCTGCTTGTTTGTTGTTTTTGTGCCGCCCTGGACGCGCTACTGCCCTGTCCTCCGCGGCAACACAGGCGGCACACTCCACTTCACGCATGTTAGTGCCTGCACTCGCCCTGTTGGGTCCGGAGGTGTTGATTGCCAGGCGCTTTGCCCTCCCTTCCCGGCACTCCCCCCCTGGTTTCCCCGATTGTGAAGTGCACGCGCCCCCCACCCCCCACACCCACACCATGGCTGTCCCATGGCGCTGCCACACCCGCCATCACAGCCAGCAGCCCTAGTGTCAGCAGCCTGGTGGTCTGCCTGCGCGTGCGTGCCTCTGCCCCTGGCGTCTCCTCTGTCTCGCGTCGTCCAGGGCCCCTCCCCTACCCTCCTCCCATGGGCGCCGGGCCATGTGGCCCAAATGTCTGTCCCAACCCACCTGCCCCTGACAACACTCACCCCCTACGTCCCACGGCACTCCCCACACACGTGACAGGCCAGGCGCGCCGGTGCCACCGCGGGCAACACAGCGCCGCCCATGGCTGCACATGCACGAGCGACGCCCACGCCCACACGAGCAGTGCCCATGGGTCCCCCCAAATTCAAGCCGGCACTAAAACGAGACCCCTCCCCCGCACACCAACACAGTACACAGGACACCCTCCACCACCACCAACATCACTCAATTACCATGCGTTCCATGAAGCTCTCCCTCATCTGCTCCCTGGCCCTCTTTGCTGCCTCCGCCCTGGCCGCGGAGGAGAGCGTCTACACCCCTCCCCCTTACCAAAACACGGGCGCGCAAGACGGGGACGTCGCGGCGGTGACCGAGGCCCCAACCGCTGCCCCTACCGCCGCGCCCACGGCTGCACCCACCGAGAAGGCTGTGTACACGGCTTCCCCGACGCCCGCCCCCACTGAGGCCGCCTACACGCCCAAGCCCGAGCCCCAGGAGCTGCCCACCGCGGAGGTGACCCTGGCGCCCACGAACGCGCCCACGCCCGCACCCACGAATGCCCCGACGTCTGCCCCCACGCCCGCCCCTACGCCTTCCCCGACGGGTGCCCCCACACCCGCACCCACGCCTGCCCCCACCACGGCGCCCACGGCTGCCCCTACGGCGTCTCCCACGGCCGCTCCTACCCCCGCGCCAACGGCTGCGCCCACGGCCGCCCCCACGCCGGCTCCTACTGCTGCCCCGACGGCCGCCCCCACCGAGATCGTCTACACCCCTCCTCCTACGGCTGCCCCCACTGTGGCGCCCACGGCTGCCCCCACCGCTGCTCCTACTGTCGCCCCCACTGCTGCCCCGACTGCCTTCCCAACGGCTTCCCCAACGATGGCGCCTACGAGCGCGCCCACCAACGCCCCCACGCCGGCTCCTACTGCTGCCCCGACCGCCGCGCCCACCAAGCCGGTCTACACCCCTCCCCCTACGGCTGCGCCAACGGCCGCCCCCACCA
>Ga0209491_10007344_pt1 | contig 14615 bp, 15 predicted proteins | sample BON02_FD_187213 | JGI IMG/M metagenome (GOLD analysis project Ga0209491, IMG submission 187213) | Freshwater microbial communities from Lake Bonney liftoff mats and glacier meltwater in Antarctica - BON-02 (SPAdes) (version 2) | ecosystem: Environmental > Aquatic > Freshwater > Ice > Glacier...
ATGTTCAGACTGCCATGGCTATTCGGAAAATGGACGCATGTATATCGCCTGAGGATGTCTTAAACACTAGATATAAGAGTGTTTCGAGCACTGTGTGTGTCTTGTATACGAGTATTTTGTGATGTACGATAGAGCTTAAAAGTGTCAGAAATGACACAAAACCGTGTTTCGCGAGCGTATTAGTTGGCTGGCATTTCTCTGGTGGTGGTAGCATATTGCTAGCTGCACCAAATCCCATTGCAGCCCGACCAACTTTCCCCAAAATGTTTGGCAGATCACCCGACGAGTCCGACCACTGTCGGAAATGTTCAGACTGTCATAGCTATTCGGAAAATGGACGCATGTGATGTGATGAAGAATATGATCTCAACGCGAAAGGAGTCGTATGTTGATGCGACGAATTGCATTCTATTTAATAAACATGAATCGGAATACGCTTTTTTCGAAACTGCTGTGTGCAAGTGTTACTCTGTGAATGTCTCAACGTGGGCAAGAACACAAAATTGGAAAAATAAACAGGACATTCCTGTGACTCTGACACAGATTTGGTCTAGATGGTGAAGAGTGCAAGGTGTATGCGTATTTTGTGAATGGCTCGGTCTATATATGGTCTCTACGTTGACCAGTGCGTTGGGTACCGATGTTGTTCGTCGACATGATCTGTGTACAATGGCGACACGCCGGGAAAAAAGGACGTATCGTTGTGCGCGGTACCAACAATGTTCTTTTGTTTGAATGCACCCTCGTGCCGCAGCTCTCTGGGCCCCGGAAGGGCCTGAAACACGCATCTACAAGCACCATGTCACATGACGCCACAGACAACTCGGGTATTTGTTGCTACCACCACACACAAAGTTGTCGAGGCGATCTACACCACCACGGCAAAAACAGTGGCAAAGAGCCACGCGGCACATCGTATGCCGTCTCGGTGGGCCTGGATGTAAAAGAGCATCCCATTGTCACCATATTGTACCAAGAGCGTTTTTCGGAACAAGAGCACAGTGTTGGCACTGTCGACGTTGAATACAACAAACTCCTTTTCAAGAGAGGCTTCTTCGCCGACAGCGTTATGCAAGCCCAAGGCTACGGCGTGCTATTCCTCTGCCATAATTTGCGAGAAAACCCCGATGGACAGACCAGGCGGGCGTTTGTCAATTGGCGACAATGTGACCAGCTGATGCGCCAGCACATCCGAACCCTGGCGTTCCAGACCGCCCCGCCCATCACTACAGTTGTGGACACACAAGACCACAAAAAGAGCCCGGAGCAAGTCGAGGTGTCAGACAAGCGTGTTGGTAGCACGAGCAGTGATCGGCAGTGGGACATCAGTCTCTATAAGTCTTTGAAAGAAAGCGTGTCGTCCACCTTCAATCTTCTCTTGTGAATGTGGTCACGACGACCCGGCTCCAATCCGTTTCAGCATCCTCAGTGGAGATAGGGTTCCCGGTTCCCGTAGGTTGGTTGTCAGTGAGGTGGAAAAAAGATACGTTCCGTCGTGCCGCCCTCCCCCCTGGCAGAAATGGATGCGACAGAGTACACACTCGGGCGAAAATACAGTGTATTTTTGACATCTCAAAGGCGTTTTATGAACATTTACATGTGACATAAGCAGTATCATGACCGAAAATACGCCGTGTTTATAGAGCACTCTCACTGCGCAAAATGCCTTGATATCGCACGGCGGAAGCACTATCAGGCAAAATATATGCACCCATTTTTTGGTTGCAACAGTGTGATCTGCTGGGCTCGGCTGGGTTGGTGATTACCAAAATATTTTGGGAAAAGTTGGTGACAGTGAAATGCAGTATGGTGGGGTCGATGTACATGCTCTTGAATCGGGCGAAAATACAGTGTATTTTTTGGTATCTCAAATGCGTTTTGTGAACATTTACATGTGATATAAGCAGTATCATGACCGAAAATACGCCGTGTTTATACAGCACTCTCACTGCGCAAAATGCCTTGATATCGCACGGCGGAAGCACTATCAGGAAAAATATATGCACCCATTTTTTGGTTGCAAGAGTGTGATCGGCTGGGCTCGGCTGGGCTCGGCTGGGTTGGTGATTACCAAAATATGTTGGGAAAAGTTAGTGGCAGTGAAATGCAGTTTGGTGGGGTCGATGTACATGCTCTTGAATTGGGCGAAAACACAGTGTGTTTTTTTGGCATCTCAAAGGCGTTTTATGAACATTTACATGTGATATAAGCAGTATTATAACTGAAAAAATACACGGTGCATACAGCGCTCTCACTGCGCAAAATGCCTTGATATCGCACGGCGGAAGCACTATCAGGCAAAATATATGCACCCATTTTTTGGTTGCAAGAGTGTGATCGGCTGGGCTCGGCTGGGCTCGGCTGAGTTGGTGATTACCAAAATATGTTGGGAAAAGTTAGTGGCAGTGAAATGCAGTTTGGTGGGGTCGATGTACATGCTCTTGAATTGGGCGAAAATACAGTGTGTTATTTTGGCATCTCAAAGGCGTTTTATGAACATTTACATGTGATATGAGCAGTATTTTAACCAAAAAATTACACCGTACATACAGCACTCTCACTGGGTAAAATGCCGTGATATCGCACGGCGGAAGCACTATCAGGCAAAATATATACACCCATTTTTTGGTTGCAAGAGTGTGATCGGCTGGGCTCGGCTGGGCTCGGCTGAGTTGGTGATTACCAAAATATGTTGGGAAAAGTTAGTGGCAGTGAAATGCAGTTTGGTGGGGTCGATGTACATGCTCTTGAATTGGGCGAAAATACAGTGTGTTATTTTGGCATCTCAAAGGCGTTTTATGAACATTTACATGTGATATGAGCAGTATTTTAACCAAAAAATTACACCGTACATACAGCACTCTCACTGGGTAAAATGCCGTGATATCGCACGGCGGAAGCACTATCAGGCAAAATATATACACCCATTTTTTGGTTGCAAGAGTGTGATCGGCTGGGCTCGGCTGGGCTCGTGATTACCAAAATATTTTGGGAAAAGTTGGTGGCAGTGAAATGGAGTTTGGTGGGGTCGATGTACATGCTCTTGACTCGGGCGAAAATACACAGTGTTTTTTGGCATCTCAAATGCGTTTTATGAACATTTGTCGTCTGAAGACGTCCCAAACACTCGATATACGAGTGTTTCGAGCACTGTGTGTATCTTGTATACAATTTTTTTGTGATGCATAATACAGCTTCAAAGTGTCGGGAAATGACAAGAAATGTTGTTTATTGGAATCCAAATGGAAGATAAATTGGGAAATGACACAACCGCGTTTCGTGGGCGTATTCGTTGGCTGGAATTTCTCTTGTGCTGGCAGCATATTGCTAGCGCTGCACCAAATCCCATTGCAACCCGACCAACTTTCCCCAAAATGTTTGGCAGATCACCGACGAGTTCGACTACTGCCAGAAATGTTCAAACTGCCATACCTATTCGGAAAATGAACGCATGTGTATCGCCGGAGGATGTCTCAAACACTCGATATACGGGTGTTTCGAGTACTGTGTGTATCTTGTATACAGGTATTTTGCGATGTATAATACAGCTTCAAAGTGTCAAAAGTGCCACAAATTCGTGCGTCGTGAGCGTGTTCGTTGGCTGGCATTTATCTGGTGGTGGCAGCATATTGCTAGCGCTGTACCAAATCCCATTGCAGCCCGACCAACTTTCCCCAAAATGTTTGGTAAATCACCCGACGAGTCAGACCACTGTCGGAAATGTTCAGACTGCCATAGCTATTCAGAAACTGGACGCATGTGTATCGTCCGAGGATGATAAATGCACTCACACAACACCACGCATAATGTCCAAACCAACACTAGAATCTCGGTCAATGTCGAATATGTTGCCAGTAGCCGGGAATCGAACCCATGTCACAATACAAAAAGTATTTTACGACGACAGCTCTTGACCACTGTGCTACAGAAGTACTGATTGAAAAGTATTTTAGTACTCGAGTATTGGTATAATAATATTGTCATATAATTGTTTCGGTAACGTAACGTGGGTTCGATTCCTGCCGACTGGTAAAAGATTTTCCATGGAAATTTAAAATTGGAGCAGGTTAAGAAAAACCTTGTTGTGTGTTGGCTAGTTTCGTATAAAATATACGACTATATGAAGAGTATTATACCACAAAAACACAACGCATAGTGTCCAAACCGCATTCGAATCGTTGTAGATGTGGTATGTTGTGCAATTTATATGCACTCAGTGTTTTTGGACTTATTAACAGGCCTATAAGTCTGGATGTATATGAAGAAGCCGGACCACACATATGAACAAGCGTGTTTGTGACATGCCATCAGGGTGTTTAAACGTGTATCGGCTGAGGATGTCCCGAATACTCGATATAAAAGTGTTTCGAGCACTGTGTGTGTCTTGTATACAAGTATTTTGTGATGTATAATACAGCTTAAAATGTCAGAAATAGTACGAAATCGTGTTTCGTGAGCGTATTAGTTGGCTGGCATTTCTCTGGTGCTGGCAGCATATTGCTAGCGCTGCACCAAATCCCATTGCAACCCAACCAACATTCCCCAAAATGTTTGGCAGATCACCCGACGAGTCGGACCACTGTCGGAAATGTTCAGACTGTCATAGCTATTCAGAAAATGGACGCATGTGTATCGCCTGAGGATGTCCCAAACACTCGATATAAGAGTGTTTCGAGAACTGTGTGTGTCTTGTATAAAAGTATTTTGTGATGTAGAATACAGCTTAAAAATTGTCATATATGACACGAAATCGTGTTTCGTGAGCGTATTAGTTGGCTGGCATTTCTCTGGTGCTGGCAGCATATTTGCTAGCGCTGCACCAAATCCCATTGCAACCCGACCAACGTTCCCCAAAATGTTTGACAGATCACCCGACGAGTCGGACCACTGTCGGAAATGTTCAGACTGCCATAGCTATTCAGAAAATGGACGCATGTGTATCGGCTGAGGATGTCCCAAATACTCAATATAAAAGTGTTTCGAGCACTGTGTGTGTCTTGTATACAAGTATTTTGTGATGTACAATGCAGCTTAAAAGTGTCAGAAATGACACGAAATCGTGTTTCGTGAGCGTATTAATTGGCTGGCATTTATCTGGTGGTGGCAGCATATTGCTAGCGCAGCACCAAATCCCATTGCAACCCGACCAACGTTCCCCAAAATGTTTGGCAGATCACCCGACGAGTCGGACCACTGTCGGAAATGTTCAGACTGCCATAGCTATTCAGAAAATGGACGCATGTGTATCGCCTGAGGACGTCCCAAACACTCGATATAAGAGTGTTTCGAGAACTGTGTGTGTCTTGTATAAAAGTATTTTGTGATGTAGAATACAGCTTAAAATTGAAATATATGACACGAAATCGTGTTTCGTGAGCGTATTAGTTGGCTGGCATTTCTCTGGTGCTGGCAGCATATTGCTAGCGCTGCACCAAATCCCATTGCAACCCAACCAACGTTCCCCAAAATGTTTGGCAGATTACCCGACGAGTCGGACCACTGTCGGAAATGTTCAGACTGCCATAGCTATTCAGAAAATGGACGCATGTGTATCGCCTGAGGACGTCTTAAATACTCGATATAAGAGTGTTTCGAGCACTGTGTGTGTCTTGTATACAAGTATTTTGTGATGTACAATGCAGCTTAAAAGTGTCAGAAATGACACGAAATCGTGCTTCGTGAGCGTGTTCGTTGGCTGGCATTTATCTGGTGGTGACAGCATATTGCTAGCGCAGCACCAAATCCCATTACAGCCCGACCAACGTTCCCCAAAATGTTTGGCAGATTACCCGACGAGTCGGACCACTGTCGGAAATGTTCAGACTGCCATAGCTATTCAGAAAATGGACGCATGTGTATCGCCTGAGGACGTCTTAAATACTCGATATAAGAGTGTTTCGAGCACTGTGTGTGTCTTGTATACAAGTATTTTGTGATGTACAATGCAGCTTAAAAGTGTCAGAAATGACACGAAATCGTGCTTCGTGAGCGTGTTCGTTGGCTGGCATTTATCTGGTGGTGACAGCATATTGCTAGCGCAGCACCAAATCCCATTACAGCCCGACCAACGTTCCCCAAAATGTTTGGCAGATCACCCGACGAGTCGGACCACTGCCGGAAATGTTCAGACTGCCATAGCTATTCAGAAAATGGACGCATGTGTATCGCCTGAGGATGTCTTAAATACTCGATGTAAGAGTGTTTCGAGCACTGTGTGTGTCTTATATACAAGTATTTTGTGATGTTATACAATTTAGGCGACCAAGACCTGTTTTTTTCCGACAATCAAATTCGAAAAAGCGCACAGCTACACGAAGGCAATTTTTTGATCCGTGGTCGTTCAGATACAGAGGTGCCGAAGCATGACAAGAGCACTATGCCTGCGCGTGGGTTCGGTTACTTAGAAAAATTCCGGACAGACTGGGAAGAAAATCACACAGAATATCAGCTCAAACACGTCAACGGTAAAGTCGTGGTCGCTTTTGCCTTGCAATAAATTTCACAAATCTCATAGCTGTCCGACATTTGTGTTGATCGGTGTAAGTGCCTTTGACCTGCGGAGACATTGGGTCAAAGTCAACGACAATTCTGAGATCGATGTTTAAGCTCCATTTTTTTTCGTGCGCGTTTCAATTTGACCACCGCCCGCCCAGCATGACGCCCGACGTTTTTATTGGCGGCTTGCTGTTTGTCAGTATCTACTGTCTGGTCGTGTTTATCTTGCTTCTTTTCAGTCCAAGGTATCACACAGACGAGTGGCACAATATTGTGCCGAATGCAGACCCCCTACACACTGCCAGAATCTGCAACACAACTCCGACACTTTACGGCAACATCGGATCCCCACGCGGTGGGCTTCCTTCTAGCGGCAACCAGTGTGTGTAGCAGAGCACGCATGAAGTCGACGCTGTTGGTCTCGGGCGTGAATTTCAGACCGTGTCGTGCGGCGACGACCAAGACTTCATACACGCTGTGGTGGTCGGCACCTACCAACCACACAACACAAATCAGAGCCCATTTCCGCACGTCAAAGTTCTTGAAAATGCGCATGAATGTCAAAAGCGCGTGTGTGTGTCCAGAGGGCCCAGCGACCATATTTTCCTTCCGGCGGCATGCGTGAATAAAGAAGGAGCTCTCGTGCACCATGTCCCAGCACATGCGCCCCGTTAGCCATGGCAGAATGCAAGCGAACTCGTGTGTTTTTTGGAGAGTCGCTTGTGGTTGCGTTGAGATTGTGTGCACCGATGCACTTGGCTGCTTGTGGATTTTTCTGTGCACAAAAGCGACACTCCCCACGGCCCCGGTCGAGACACCCTCGGGTCTGCGGCCAGTACACCAAGCGCCTCCACTGCCGCTGCGGGTTGTTTTGGCATACACTTCCCGGTGTTTCTTGGCAGGGTCCAATCGTTTGTTGGCATGCATGGGTGGCTGGGAGTGGTGTGGCATACAGTTACGTTCCTCGGACGACAGCGGCAAATGCGCACGTTCCTCGGACGACAGCGGCAAATGCGCCAGACCATTTGCGCGAAATAAGAGCAGAGAGCTCCTGTTCTGCGTCTCGTGTATCAGCAATGTCTCGCGGAGCGACAGACACGGGACTGCAATGTTGGATGGCAGAGCATACATGTGCTGCAAAAGCAGCGGTCGCACCACCCTAGTGTTTTTACGAGGACAGTTCACGAGCTTGCACAATGCTTTGCGTATGTCTTTCTTGGGTATCACGTCGCCCTCCCCGCGCGATCTGACGTCGCACAAGCCTAACGCCTGCTTGTATGCCATGACTTGGACGGTGTTGACACACAGTGGCAGTATATCGTCGGGAGTATCGACAGGGTCAAGCCCGGTGAGGTCTTGAATATCGTCCATGATTTCTGTCTGTCTGGCTACGTCGTTGTCATCATCGCTGCCGACAACGGCTGGCTCATTAACGTGCTGTAGCACCCATTGCATAATACAATACTTCTTGTCATGAGACAGCATGTTCATGAGCAACGCACACCGCTCGCGGATGTTGCCGCGTGCAAACACCCCCTGTATGTCACAATTTCGCACAGATCCAGGATGTGTGCTGTTTTGAGTGGTGCCGAGTTTCATGAGAAAGTGTAGCGTCTGGTTGTACTTGTAGGTGCGAGACGCTGACTTGTTCGGCGTCTGCGTCTGATTCTGTGAGGCTCCTGTTTTCAAACACGTGTACAGGCACATGCTGTGAATAATATCATTCAGGTCGTCGCATACCTCTTTCAGATACTGCTGTACTTCTCCATTCGAGTCGATTTCGTGTAACAACCGCTGTGTTGCCGCATCTGCCATGCGTGGGACATACAAATACCCAATCGACACGATATCCATGGAAACAATACATCTTATATACTCTTGCAACCCGGTCATGTTGTTGTTGGGTTTGTTATGGCATCTTGTATCAACCATTCAAGCTAGCTATGGTGGTGCTGACACCAATCCGTGCTTCGACCAAGCTCTGATTTTCGTTTTGGCGCCTGGCGCTTGTAGATCTGAAGTGCTAAAAGTTTCGAAAATATCTCATACAACAATGATAAATATCACTGAAATTGCATTCCATCACATGCAGGAATCCTCTCATGGAGACATAGCAGATGGAGCATTAGGTCTTGTTTTCCCAGATTCACTTAGACCTGAATACAAAAACGAGTACGTGACAGTACTGTTTGTATATAAATGATACCATTTTTACATTCAGTCCAATCCGTGTATTGGCAATACGGCTTCAGGAAGGGTCAAAATGAAGACTCCAGACGCGTCAACACTAACGCCCAGTAATTGTAATATTTGCTCGCCAGACGTATCTGCTGCTGACGTTTGCGCTGAAATGAAGAGGTTGTCCGTATTATCCCGTGGATCCAACCGTCCGTGCACTGGGATCGGCAAATTCCGCCCTCCAGTGCACCGTACAAGAGCACTACGACATCCGAGACCATTGGAGGAGTATGAAAATTCAACACAAGGAAAACAGCGGACAGACGGTAGACTGTACAAATTGGCAACAAACACAATCCGATCTGGATTTCGATGTATTCGAGAAACACGAGCACGACCAGATTGACCGGCAGCAAACTACACTACGTTTGCAAATTGAAAGCATTGAGCAACAAATAGATATGACAGAAGAGGACCAGGACCGAACACTTTACTGTTTCTGTAGCAGCGACATTCCAGGCGCATGGCAACAGCACTATATGTGCCATGCTTTAAACAAGGGCCTACCGACAACGACACACACACACACATACACAGACGCACAGATATAGACATAGACATAGACGTCTGTGTCTGTGTCTGTGTCTGTGTCTGTGTCTGTGTCTGCGTCTGTGTCTGTGTCTGTGTCTGTGTCTGTGTCTGTGTCTGTGTCTATTTCTAGGCATTGTGTGGGTCTCATTCACATGAGTTATGTGCCAATCCTGTTACAACGCATGGAAGCGACAGGGGCCCGACAAGACTTGTCCGTTCTGTAGAGCCCGAATGAACGAACATCCAGTCCGCATGACATGGACAAACAAAAATCACATTTGACCTCTCTAACTTTTTGAAGAGTCGATACATTCATATATATACATCGCATAGGTAATTTGTGCACCGGATGGCTGTGGCTTTGGGATTCAATTTTACACTTGCTGTCGACGCCGACGGGAATATCCATGTATTTGGATCAAATAGTCAAGGCCAGCTGGGTCTCGGCGAACCGCACATGCAACATGAGTTGCCACAGCTTCTGGACAAAGATATTGTGTTCGATCACCAAGAGGTTGTCATGGTGGCAGCAGGTCTAAAACACGCGTGTTGCGTCACAAAAAATGGCTCACTCTGGACATGGGGACATAATGTATGGGGTCAACTGGGACTGGGTGATGATAGCGCTAATTTTATTTTGAGCCCACACCTCGTTTGTATACCGCACACTCCGAAATTTGCCCGTTCGCCAGCACTGATGGTGGCGTGTGGAGAGGACCACACCGTCGTTCTTACAGTTGCCGGACAGGTGTGGACCTGTGGTGCAAATTTTAACGGCCAATGTGGATATGGTAATAATGACCGTTTTGATTTCAATCAACTGACGCTAGTGAACCCGGAAATATTTGGGACAAGCGCGCCGATCGGGATGATAGCAGCAGGTGACGAACACACCATGGCCGTAGGCCGAAACGACAAAACACTTTGGACGTGGGGATCCAACATTGACGGCCAATTGTGTCTCGGGAATACAGTATTGCGTGTATATGTACCTACACAAATACCTGCCGCCACGTTCGGCGGTGCCGCTGTTACAACAATGGACGGTGGTACTGATTTCACAATGATCGTCACTGCCGACGGCGTGCTGTGGGCTTGTGGACACGGTAGCCTGGGCGAACTAGGACTTGGCAAACGAGAGAATTTCCACACAGTACAGCGCGTCGGAGGCGAGGACGTGTTTGATGGACAAGGCGTGCGCATGGCAGTGTGTGGTATGGCACACACCATAGTTGTTACAAACGATAACACAATGTGGACTTGCGGTCGCGACGTTCTTTCGATCTTGATACACCCTCAGAGGAATGTTCTGAGCTTTACTCGTATTGATACACCACGCAACGCCGTTGTGATAGCTGCCGGGCTATTTCACAGCGCCGCTGTGACTGAAGACGGCACGCTCTACACCTGGTCGGCTGGCCGCCACCTTCAGGATTCTCACGGTCTCGGCCGCGACATGTGGATGGTCCATCATATTGAAACGCCTGTAGCGCTCGCCACTGAAAGCCTCAATGGCGCACGCATTGGCCAATGGCACAATTTTCGTCCCGAACACACGCTTGCGTTTACCATGTGTACACACAACCGGCTCGGTGAACATACAGTGGCCAGCGATTTTCCAGACGAAGTCATGCGAACAATGTTTGAGAACATGTTTTTTGTGCCTCCAACAGACATCAGTGAGGGACACCGGTCCATACTCGGTCTGCATCAATTTTAATTGCTTTTATTACTGGAAACAGTAGTTTAGAATCCTTGATTGAGAGTCTATATGCTCAAATCCAGGTGAATCTGAGGTGACGTGTTTTCGGCCGGAATAGACAACCCACCGCGACAGTAGATCGTTCATTAAACGTTTTAATTATAACTTGCATTGTAAAAATCATGGGTCAAAACCCATCAACATCCGCAAGCCCGGACCAGCGTGGGGCGATGGCTCAAAACACACAGCGTCGTATATCACACGCACAAGCTCATTTGGTGTGTGTTGTAAACCCGAAGTCTCTCCGAGACGCATGTGACTCGCCATAGCAAACCCCAGAGCCCTGTCTTGATCACTCTGCCGCCATCTTCCGACGCGCTCGTCTTGTAATAGCGCCATGGGAACAACCTTCGGAAGATGAAAGACGTGAGCAAAAAACCTGTCATCCCGACTATGTCCCAAAGCTCCAGCAAACCCCCTCCCCATGGTATAAAGTCGACCGTGCTCAGTCACCAAAGCAGTGTGCTCCACACCAGAAGCAATGCAAATGAATCCAACGTTTTGAAAGTCGTGAGTGTCTGGAACTATCAACGGCGCCAGAAAATCATGCCCACAGACCCAGATCTGTCCTCTTTGGCTGAGGATAATGCTGCAATTCCTCTCACATGACACCATGCGCACTCCCCCGGTCCCGAATATGTCCTCCCCTCCGATTCGCTGCAAAAACTGGATATCGCGTGCTTCCCCCAAACCCAGTTGCCCACGCTCATTGTGGCCGCAACCCCAGACAGACCCATCGTTCATGACAGCAAGTGTGGTACAATCCCCGCCTGCCATGGAAACAACAGACAGCCCTTGAAATGTGTCTTCTGCAACCCGACCAGGTACTGCAAACTCTGCATCTGTGGAGCCAGTACGGCCCAGCAATCCGCATCTATACGAGTTCTCGCCCCAAGTCCAGAGATGCTTACCCGAACCACCAAGGGCCATGGCGTGGTCAAAACCAGCTGCTATCATTGTAATATGGTCGTTATCAAAGAGCAGCGGATTCATACGTGACATTGAACTCTGATTTTCGAAAACACCGTTTCCCAGTTCGCCCAAATCACCCTTTCCACAAGTCCACACTTCCCCAGCAACTGTCAATGCCATTGTAAAAAATTGCCCGCAAGCCACCATCAAGACTTTCGAACTACCAAACGTTTGATTGGGCAATCGCACTGGTGCGAGCTGCATGTTGTTCGGTTCGACACGTCCGGTTTGGGAATGTTTCGACCCCCCCCACGTCCACACAGCACCATCATCTGTCAGACAAACGCAATGTTCATGACCACACGCTATCATTGCGGGATCGGCCCCACCGAAAACCAGCTCGGGTTGCAGTACACAAGAATGTACAGTCTGTGAGGAATGCCCTGCATCGTTTATCACTTCGTTTCTTGTGTTGGACCCAAGTTGCCCTACATTATTTGTCCCAAAGCTAACTATATGTCCATCCTCTGTAATGACGTGTGTCCCTGCAAATCCGAGAGCGACTGCCATTCACCGTGTACATTGCTTCCATTCCCTTTATACTAAATGACGTTTCAACAAAATTCTCAACTGTGTCTCTCTCTCTCTCTCCCTCTCTCCATTATCTTGTTAATCTTCCATCAAATCAGCGTCATCTGGTCTCTCCTTTTGACAAAACTGGGCTAATCCCTGCTTTGCTTCCTCGAATGTCCGGTATGATCCTTTATACGCGTTTTTGCTGTTGATAGTCTTACGCCAGCTGAAACTGCCGTTTGCGAAAGAGATGTTCTTCGACACGATTTTCGTTTTTTTGCCATTTTTTTTGCATTTGCGTTTATTTGAAGAGTCGGACTGCATCGATGCAATCCGTTTTTCAAGAAGCAGCCCCTTAGCCTCGAGTTTATTGTGTCTATTTTCGAGTTGTTTTTGTTTGGCCGAAACCGCCATCACGTTGCGATCGACATATTCTTTCATTTCGTCCATTTTGTGCACGATGACACTCATTGCACTGTCGTGGACCTGCACCAAGGAGTTGGCATTGGTTGTCGAAACCGTCACCAACGCACTGGTAAGATCTTTGGCGACACGACTCAGCTCTTTCCTGGTAGCCATCTTACCGACAATGCTAGGTTTTACAGTCTGCTGTACCTGTTGTACCAAAACCTGTTTTCCATCCTCGCTTATCGCTGCTCGCTCAACGACACGCTGTATCCCAGCGATGCCATTCGCGTCGACAATCGCAGAGGTATTCTCACTGCTTTCGCCACCCATAATCGCTCCCTGACGAAAGCCATGCTGCAGCATACGCTGTCCCTCCGTCGGGTTGGTAGCAGCCTCGATCGCACGTGCAATTCCAACTGCACTGCCCGTCTCTCTTTGCACGTATGCAGTCGCAGCCTCCGCCTGCAAATATTTCGCCTTTGGTTGCCTCATCAGAAGCCCAATAAGATCGTATGAATCCACTATGGCCAATGTCCCCCCCTGGATATTTACATGAATAAGACAGAAATAAGTTGACTAACATTGAACCGTCGTGATTTCTTGGGGACAAAATCATCCCCAAATACTAAAGATTAAGTCAACTGTTTTCAACTCACAGTGGAACTACCGTTTGTGACCCACGCCAGGCTCGGTGCAATTTCCTTGTTGCACATCTTTTTATCGTTGCTCATCCTCCGCGCGTGTGCGTTGTCATTTGTTGCGACAGCACGCAATACGTCTGAATAGACCCATTTTCCACTCGCATCCTCACCATTCTCGTCGAGCTGCCCTTTGCACATTTGACGTAAATTGTTGCCTTGTAGATGGTTGCCGTCTAAATTTTCGAGGCCAACAATCTGTTTCAGCACTACCGCTGATACTTTGATCATTCTTTGACTTTTTGTCACATTACTGTCAGCCGCCGGCGCCGGCGCAGAAAACAGAGGAACAGGAGGCAACTTCGACATCATGTTGTCGCCACTCTGTTTCGACATCATGTCGTCGCCACTGTGTTTCGAAATTTTATTTTTGCCATAACTTTAACTCGCTGTCACTCAGTCAACCACCAAAAAGTGGCACGCTGCAGCAAATCTGCGTGGCACTCAAAACGAAACTTTTGCAACCAAAAAATGGCTACATATATTTTGCCAGATAGTGCTTCCGCCGTGCGATATTAGCGCATTTTGCGCAGTGAGAGCGCTATATGCACCGTGTATTTTTCGTTTATAATACTGCGTATATCGCATGTAAATGTTCATAAAACGCATTCGAGATGCCAAAAACACTGTGTATTTTCGCCCGAGTCAAGAGCATGTACATCGACCCCACCAAACTGCATTTCACTGCCACCAACTTTTCCCAAAACATTTTGGTAATCGCCAGCCCAGCCGAGCCCAGCCGATCACACTCTTGCAACCAAAAAATGGCTGCATATATTTTGCCAGATAGTGCTTCCGCCGTGCGATATCAAGGCATTTTGCGCAGTGAGAGCGCTGTATGCACCGTGTATTTTTCGGTCATAATACTGCGTATATCGCATGTAAATGTTCATAAAACGCATTCGAGATGCCAAAAAACACTGTGTATTTTCGCCCGAGTCAAGAGCATGTACATCGACCCCACCAAACTGCATTTCACTGCCACCAACTTTTCCCAA
>Ga0209491_10007345_pt1:0-7500 | contig 14614 bp, 8 predicted proteins | sample BON02_FD_187213 | JGI IMG/M metagenome (GOLD analysis project Ga0209491, IMG submission 187213) | Freshwater microbial communities from Lake Bonney liftoff mats and glacier meltwater in Antarctica - BON-02 (SPAdes) (version 2) | ecosystem: Environmental > Aquatic > Freshwater > Ice >...
TCGGCCTGGCGCTGCCCGAGGTGCCGTTCGGCGGCATCAAGGACAGCGGCTATGGCTCGGAAGGCGGGCTGGAGGCAATCGAGGCCTATCTGAACACGAAGTTCGTAACCCAGGCGGGTCTCTGAGTCGTTTGGGCGATTTCAGCCCTTGAGTGAGCTGGTGGGTCGGGCGGCGGCTACAGCCGTTGGCCGTCCTGCCAGACTTCCAACACGTTCAGGTCGTCGTCCAGCACGATAAGGTCGGCCCGCGCGCCTACGGCGATGACGCCGCGGTCGGTGAGGCCGAGGCATTCCGCGGGCGTGGCGGTGGCCATGCGCACGGCCAAGGTCCAGTCCACGCCGGTGAAGCTCACCAGGTTGCGTACCGCCTCCGCCATGGTGAGGTGAGCGCCGGCCAGGGTGCCCCCGGCGTTGGTCAGCCGACCGCCATCCAGCGTGATGTCCACGCCGGCAAGGGTGAAGCCGGTGCTGTCCGAGGCCGCGGTTGCCATGGCATCCGAGACGAGGAACAGCCGTTCGGCGCCCAGGCAGTGCAGCGCGATGCGCAGGTTGGCGGGGTGCACGTGGTGGCCGTCGGCGATGATGCCGGCATAGGCGCGCGGGTCGTCCAGCACCGCGCCAACCATGCCCGGCGCGCGGGTGGCCAGGGGCGACATGGCGTTGAACAGGTGGGCGGCGCCGCAGATGCCGGCGGCGAAACCGGCGCGCGCCTGTTCCCAGGTGGCTTCGGTGTGGCCGGCGAATATCGTGACCCCGGACTCGACCAGCGCGGCGATGACGCTGTCGGCCACGGTTTCGGGGGCGAGGGTGACTATCAGCGGGCCGGGGAAGGCGGCAGTCAGCATCGCCACGTCGTCCGCACCCATGGCGGTGACGGCTGCCTCCGGGTGGATGCCGCGCCGTGCGCCGGCTATGAACGGGCCTTCCAGGTGCAGGCCGAGCACGCCCGGCGCGCCGGCGGCGAGCGCGTCGCGGATTGTTGCCATGGCTTGGGCCATGTGCGCGCGGTCGCCGCTGATCAGGGTCGGCATGATGGCGGTGGTGCCGGTGCGCGCGTGGGCGGCCGCGATGTGTGCCAAGCCTTCGGCGGTGGTGGCGTCGTTGAACATGATGCCGCCGCCGCCGTTCACCTGCAGGTCGATGAAGCCGGGTGCAAGGATCGCATCCTCGTGCAGTTCCTCCACCGGAATGCCTGCGGGTACGTCGGCGGAAAATCCGGTGATGCGACCGTCCTCGATCAGCAGCACCGCTTCCTCGTGCTCGTTGCGGCCGTCGAACAGCCGGCTGGCGCGCAGGGCGATCATCGGGCGATCTCCTTAAGGACTAGGCGCAGCTTGTCGCCTGAGCGCTGCAGCAGGGTTTCAGCTTCCGGGCGGTCGAGGCCGTGCAGCAACAGGACCGCCGTCTTGACCCGGCCATCGGCGGCGGCGAGGGCAGCATGGAGGGTGGCCTCGTCGGCGATGCCGGTCAGGTGGTGCAGCATGTGCACGGCGCGGCGGCGCAGCTTCTCGTTGCGGGCCTGCATGTCGACCATCAGGCCCTGGTGGACGCGACCGAGCTGGACCATCAACAGCGACGAGAACAGGTTCAGCACGATCTTCTGCGCCGTGCCCGCCTTCATGCGGGTGGAGCCGGCGATTACTTCGGCGCCGGTTTCCACAAGTATCGGATGCGCCGCGGCCTGCAGCACGAGGCCGCCCGGAGCGTTGGCGACGCCGATGGTCAGCGCCCCGCGGGCAGCGGCGGCTTTCAGAATGGCGACGGTGAAGGGCGTGCTGCCGCTGGCGGCGATGCCGAGCACCACGTCGGCCGCGCTGATGGCGTGGGCCGCGATGGCGGCGGTGGCGGCGGCGTGGTCGTCCTCGGCGTTCTCGACGGCGGCGGTGAAGGCCTTGGTGCCGCCGGCCATCAGCAGGACGAGCCGATCATCCGGCCAGTTGAAAGTGGGCGGAAGTTCGGCGCCGTCCTGCACGCCAATGCGGCCCGAGGTGCCCGCACCGGCATAAACGAGGCGCCCCTGGCCGGTTGCGAGGCGGGCAGAGGCGGCCGTCGCGGCAGCGGCGATGGCTGGCAAGGCGGTTTGGACGGCGGCGGCGGCGGCCAGCTGGCCTTCCCACATCGCCTGCAGCACGGCGTTGGAATCCCACGCATCCAGATCGCAATAACGCGGATTGATCGCTTCCGTAGCGCTAGTTGGAGAGTTCATTGAGTGCAATCCAGCAGGTTTGGGAAGCCAGCACGGTGCTGATGGTTGGGCGGGCAGATGCCTGTGCTGCACGGGCGCCCACTTGCGGGATGGCGCCGCTGATTTTCGGGCAGTCGAGATAGGTTTGCGAAAGAAACCTTTTGCAACGTCGTATATCCACTGTTAGGACGCCAGTTGTTAGTGATGTCGGCGGTGTATCGACGATTCGCGTTTGTCTGCACGCCATAACCTTCAACCAGAGGATCGAAACCCTCATGTCCAAAGCCTTCATTGCCCGGGTTCTTCAGGAATCGGCGACACTTACCGGCACTGCCGCCAATCGCGCGGCAGGCGATCTGATGGGTGCCATCGTCAAGGAGTTGAAGAAGAATGGCAAGTTTACCCTGCCCAGCTTCGGGACTTTTACTGTACGCAAGACCAAGGCCCGCAAGGGGCTGAACCCGCGCACCGGCGAGGCGATCAAGGTGAAGGCCGGCAAGACGGTGCGCTTCAAGGCGTCGCCGACGCTGAAGAAGGCGGTCTGAGGGCGGCACGGCTTCGGACATGGGGCGGCCGGCACGAAGGGCAGCGTGCCGGCCGTTGTCGCGTGTGGTCCAAGGTGCGATCCGGGACTGGCTCACACATCGAGTTCCTCGGCGCTGCGGGCGTTTTCCTGGATGAACTGGAAGCGCAGCTCGGGGCGCCTTCCCATCAGGCTCTCCACCAAGGCGTTCGTCTCGGCGCGGTCCTCGGGTGCTGCCACCACCTTCAGCAGGGTGCGCCGGGCCGGGTCCATCGTCGTTTCCTTCAGCGCCGAGGGAGGCATTTCGCCCAAGCCCTTGAATCGGCTCACCTCGACCTTTCCCGACTTGAACTGCTTGATCTTGCGTTCGCGGTCGTCATCGTCCATTGCATAGACCGATTTCGCGCCCTGGGTGAGGCGGTAGAGCGGGGGTTGGGCCAGGAAGAGGCAGCCCTGGCGCACCAGTTCCGGCAGTTCGCGATAGAAGAACGTCATCAGCAACGAGGCGATGTGGGCGCCGTCCACGTCGGCATCGGTCATGATGATGACGCGCCCGTAGCGCAGGCGGGCGCGGTCGAACCGTTCGCCCACGCCGCAGCCCAGCGCCTCGACGAGGTCCTTCAGTTCCTGGTTCTGGCGCAGCTTCTCGGTGCTGGCACTGGCGACGTTGAGGATCTTGCCGCGCAGGGGGAGCACGGCCTGGGTGGCGCGGTCGCGCGCCTGCTTGGCCGAGCCGCCGGCCGAATCCCCCTCCACCAGGAAAATCTCGGTGCGCGCGGCGTCTTCCACCGAGCAGTCGGCCAGCTTGCCTGGCAGGCGCAGGCGCCTGGTGGCGGATTTGCGCGCGATGTCGCGGGAGTCGCGCCGGCGCAACCGTTCCTCGGCACGCTCGATGACGAAGGCGAGCAGGTTGTCGGCCTGGGCGGGGTCGCCAGCGAGATAATGGTCGAAGCGGTCGCGCAGGGCGGTTTCCACCAGCCGGCTGGCCTCGGGGCTGGTTAGCTTTTCCTTGGTCTGGCCCTGGAATTGCGGCTCGCGGATGAAGGCGGATAGCTTGGCGGCAAGCCCGGCGAACAGGTCTTCGCCGGTGACCTGTGCCGCGCGGCGGTTGCCGCGCTGTTCGCCCCAGGCACGCAAGCCCTTCAGCAGGGCGGCGCGAAATCCCGCCTCGTGCGTGCCGCCCTGCGCGGTGGGCACTGTGTTGCAGTAGGAATGGACGAAGCCCTCGCCCGTTTCCAGCCAGGCCAGCGCCCATTCGAGCCGCCCGGTGCGCGCGCCGTCGGCGGCGGTGGGAAGGTTGGCCTCGCCCGACCAGGGCTGTGCCACGCAGGTGACGGCGCCGATATCGGCCTGGAGGCTGTCGCGCAGCCCGCCGGGGAAATGCAGCACCGCCTCGGCTGGCGTTTCGTCCTTGGTGGCGGCGAGCAGCGCGGCATCGCAGCTCCAACGGATGGTCACGCCGCGGAACAGGTAGGCCTTGGAGCGGCATAGCCGGTAGAGGCGGGCCGGGCTGAAGGCGAGAGGGCCGAAGATCTGCGGGTCCGGCTTGAAGCGGAAGGTGGTGCCGCGGCGGTTCTGGACCGGGCCGGCATTCACCAGGGGGGTAGTTGGCGTGCCGCGGGCATAGCTCTGCTTCCACAGCACGCGCTCGCGCGCCACCTCGACCTCCAGCACCTCGGACAGGGCGTTGACCACGGAACTGCCGACGCCGTGCAGGCCGCCGGAGGTGTCGTAGACCTTGCCGGAGAACTTGCCGCCGGAATGAAGCGTGGTGAGGATCACCTCCAGCGCGCTCAAGGTCTTGAACTTCGGGTGGGGGTCCACCGGGATGCCGCGGCCGTTGTCGCGCACGGTCAGGAAGTTGCCGGGCTCCAATGCCATTTCGATAGTGCTGGCATGGCCGGCGACCGCCTCGTCCATGGCATTGTCGAGGATCTCGGCGGCCAGGTGATGAAGTGCAGCCTCGTCGGTGCCGCCGACATACATGCCTGGCCGGCGGCGCACGGGCTCCAGGCCTTCGAGGACCTCGATATCCTTGGCGGAATAGGTTTCCGCCTCGCGGCTGTTCTTGCCGGCTCCGAAAAGGTCGTTCATGCTGTGTTCTCCGGCATCGGCGGCACTGTATCCAGCCCCGCCGATGCCGGGCAAGCGCGACGGCGGTCTCGTTACGTGTGCAGATGCGCTTCGATGAACCACAGCCACTTGTCGAGGTCGCGCGAGACGCCGGTCAAGATGTCGGCGGTGTCGGCATCGCCAGCATCGTCGGTCTCGTCGATGTTGGTTCTCACAGCCGCGCCAAGTTTGGCGATTCGATCGGCCATCGCGTTCAAGTGGTCGGGCACGGCGTGGATGTTGGTGGGGTAGGGCGGCAGGGTGGTGGCCTTGGCGGTGGTCTGGGCGGTGCCGAGGGCCACGCCGCCCAAGGCGGCCACGCGTTCGGCCATCGTGTCCACGTGCTCGTCCAGCGTATCGCGCAGCTTGTCGAGCATTTCATGCACCGCGATGAACTGCGGACCGCGCACGTTCCAGTGGGCCTGCTTGGCGGCAAGTGCCAGGTCGATCGTATCGGCGACGCGGGCGTTCAGAAGGTCGATGGACAGGGCCTTGGCGTTTGATTCAAGTGTGTTGCGCGTGTGCATACTAAGTCTCCTTGCATGGCAGATATGGTTTCGCCGACAGCTTGTGCCAGGGCTGCCCTGGCGTGGCTGCCATCCTACCCAATGCTTGAATCGCGCTTGCGGTGCGGCGATACCGCAAGAAAGCGGCTGGGGGCCAGCGGTTTGCCGCGATGCAGCGCCATGGCACGCAACAGAACGGCGCGGTCTGCCTCGCTCATTCGTGACGCCTCGCGCAGGTGGTCGGTCCAGTTCTCGACGGTCCAGACCTCCATCCAGCCATCGGCGTGGGCGATGTCTTCATAGAGTTGCCAGTCTATGGCGCCGGCCCGGCTGCGGACGTGGCGCACCTCGGCCATTACGTCCAGGAAGGCCTGTCGGTGGGCGGCGTCGATGCGGTAGAATTGGGTTTCGAGCACGTGACTGCGGGCTTGGCGCACGACGGAGACCAGGTCGGGGTCGACGGCCTCGGGAGCGGGCAGGGCGGTCTGTCGGGCGGCGGCGGCGGCCGGTTCGTGGTCGATGTCGAAGCGGCGGGCCAGCACCGCGAGCACGAAGCCGCATCCGGCAGCGGCCAGGAGGGCGGCCTGCAGCCCTATGCGTGTTCCCAACCAGCCCCAGAACAGGGTGCCAGCGCCCAACGCAAAATTGAAGCTGAGCTGGTAAAGCGACAGGGCGCGCGAACGTACCCATGGCGGGGCGGCAAGCTGGGCCGCGCCCTGGGCGACGGATGAGGATGCCACCCACCCGACGCCGAACAGCAGCATGGCCACCGCCGCGAGCAACAGATGGGTGGACAGCGCCAGCAGCGCCATGCCGGCGCAGGCGCAAACGCTGGCGGCGAAGACCGTGGCGCCGCGGGACAGGTGTGCCCTGACCTGCGGCAGCAACATGCCGGCCGTGACACCGCCCGAGCCCATCAGGCCGAGCAACAGCCCGAAGGCGCCGGCGTCGAGGCCAAGTTGCTCGCGCACCACCAGCGGGAGCATCGCCCACGGCGCGGCGGCGGCGAAGAAGAACGCGGCGGTTCGCGCCATCGCTGCCCGCATGATGGGCGAATGGCGCACGAAGCGGACTCCGGCCCGCATGGCCGAGACAAGGTGCTCGCGCGGCATGCTGCTGGTGCGCACGCGCGGCCGGCGCCACATCAGCAGCACGGCGATCACCGCGAGATAGGAGATGGCATTTAGCGCGAACGCCAATTCGGGGCCGCCAGCCAGCACCAGCACGCCGGCGATGGCGGGGCCCACTGCGCGGGCGAGGTTGAAGCCGACGCCGTTCAGCGCGATCGCCTGCACCAGGTCGCGCCGCGGCACGGCCTGGCTCATCACCGTGCCCCAGGCCGGGTTGTTCATTGCCGAGCCAAGGCCGATGGCGAAGGTGAGCATGAGCAGCGTCGCCGCGCCCGTCCATCCCGCGTAGGTGAGCACCGCCAGCAGGGCGGAGGCGAGCAGCATCCATGTCTGGGTCGTGATGATGAACAGCCGCTTGTCGACGATGTCGGCCAGCGCGCCGGCAGGCAGCGCCAGCAGGAACACCGGCAGGATGGTGGCCGCCGACACGAGGCTCACGGTCAAGGCATCGGGCGCCAGCGAGGTCATCAGCCAGCCCGCACCGGTGTTCTGCATCCAGACGCCGAGCGACACGACCACGTTGGTGATCCACAGCATCCGGAAAACTGGATGGCGGAGCGGGACAAGGGCGGCAGGCAGAACCATTGTATATCCTGGTGCACGCGGCGGGGCGAAGGGAAGCATGCTCATGGGCGCGGGCTGGTGCGGATTGCCCACAGCCGTATGTGTGGCGGCGGATTGCGGCGTGGTGCCGGGGTGCCGGTGCCGAAGCCCGTTATGGCCGATCCTGGCAAAAGTGGGCTAACAGGTTGTTTCACTGTGCGCTATCTGGCTGTGTAGGCTAGTAGGCTGGGCAACAAGGAGGCGCTAATGAGGACATTGCGTGGCAAGGTCGCACTGGTGACCGGGTCGACCAGCGGGATCGGCCTCGGCATTGCCCATGCCCTGGCGGCCGAGGGTGCCGATATCCTCGTGAACGGATTTGGCGAGGCAGCGCAGGTCGCGGCACTGTGCTCCGAACTGTCGGCGCGGCACGGCGTTCGTGTGGCCTTTTCCGGCGCCGACGTCAGTGATGCCGCTGCGGTGAAGGCGATGGTGGCGCAGG
>Ga0209491_10007345_pt1:12500-14614 | contig 14614 bp, 8 predicted proteins | sample BON02_FD_187213 | JGI IMG/M metagenome (GOLD analysis project Ga0209491, IMG submission 187213) | Freshwater microbial communities from Lake Bonney liftoff mats and glacier meltwater in Antarctica - BON-02 (SPAdes) (version 2) | ecosystem: Environmental > Aquatic > Freshwater > Ice >...
ATCCTGTCTGAACATGGGGGGACCACCCTCCAAGCCTAAATACTCCCTGGTGACCGATAGTGAACAAGTACCGTGAGGGAAAGGTGAAAAGCACCCCGATAAGGGGAGTGAAATAGACCTGAAACCGAATGCCTACAAGCAGTCGGAGCCCCTTATGGGGTGACGGCGTACCTTTTGTATAATGGGTCAGCGAGTTTCTGTTGGCAGCAAGCTTAAGCCGCTAGGTGTAGGCGCAGCGAAAGCGAGTCTGAATAGGGCGTTCAGTTGCCGGCAGAAGACCCGAAACCGAGTGATCTAGCCATGGCCAGGCTGAAGGTGCGGTAACACGCACTGGAGGGCCGAACCCACGCCTGTTGAAAAAGTCGGGGATGAGCTGTGGCTAGGGGTGAAAGGCCAATCAAACTCGGAGATAGCTGGTTCTCCGCGAAATCTATTGAGGTAGATCGTCATGTGTTTACCCCGGGGGGTAGAGCACTGGATGGGCTAGGGGGTCCCAAAGACTTACCAAACCTAACCAAACTCCGAATACCCGGAAGTATAGCGTGGCAGACAGACGGCGGGTGCTAAGGTCCGTCGTCGAGAGGGAAACAGCCCAGACCGCCAGCTAAGGCCCCCAAATGATGGCTAAGTGGGAAAGGATGTGGGGATTCCAAAACAACCAGGAGGTTGGCTTAGAAGCAGCCATCCTTTAAAGAAAGCGTAATAGCTCACTGGTCTAATAGAAACCCTGCGCCGAAAATGTAACGGGGCTCAAGCCATCTGCCGAAGCTGCGGGTTTACAGGTGTAGCAACCTGTAAGCGGTAGCGGAGCGTTCCGTAGGCCTGCGAAGCGATACCCGTGAGGGGTCGTGGAGGTATCGGAAGTGCGAATGCTGACATGAGTAGCGACAAACAGAGTGAGAAACTCTGTCGCCGAAAGTCCAAGGGTTCCTGCGCAAGGTTAATCCGCGCAGGGTGAGCCGGCCCCTAAGGCGAGGGCGAAAGCCGTAGTCGATGGGAACGGGGTTAACATTCCCCGGCCTGCTGGAAGTGACGGACGTGAAGTTTGGTGTGTGCTTATCGGATTGTGCATGCCACTGGATCGTCCCAGGAAATAGCTCCAGCGTATAGACCGTACCCGAAACCGACACAGGTGGACTGGTAGAGCATACCAAGGCGCTTGAGAGAACGATGCTGAAGGAACTAGGCAAATTACTCGCGTAACTTCGGGATAAGCGAGACCCACTCTTGGGCAACCATGGGTGGGTGGCACAGACCAGGGGGTAGCGACTGTTTAGTAAAAACACAGGGCTCTGCGAAGTCGAGAGACGACGTATAGGGTCTGACGCCTGCCCGGTGCCGGAAGGTTAAGAGGAGGTGTGCAAGCACTGAATTGAAGCCCCGGTAAACGGCGGCCGTAACTATAACGGTCCTAAGGTAGCGAAATTCCTTGTCGGGTAAGTTCCGACCTGCACGAATGGCGTAACGACTTCCCCACTGTCTCCAGCATCGGCTCAGCGAAATTGAATTCCCCGTGAAGATGCGGGGTACCCGCGGTCAGACGGAAAGACCCTATGAACCTTTACTGCAGCTTTGCAGTGGCATTAGGAGGGGGCTGTGTAGGATAGGTGGGAGGCTTTGAAGCATGGGCGCTAGCTTGTGTGGAGCCAACCTTGAAATACCACCCTGACCTCTTCTGATGTCTAACCACGATCGGTCATCCCGATCTGGGACCCTGCATGGTGGGCAGTTTGACTGGGGCGGTCGCCTCCCAAATAGTAACGGAGGCGCGCGATGGTGGGCTCAAGCCGGTCGGACATCGGCTGTTGAGTGCAATGGCATAAGCCCGCCTGACTGCGAGAGTGACAGCTCGAGCAGAGACGAAAGTCGGCCATAGTGATCCGGTGGTCCCGCGTGGAAGGGCCATCGCTCAACGGATAAAAGGTACTCTAGGGATAACAGGCTGATCTCCCCCAAGAGTCCACATCGACGGGGAGGTTTGGCACCTCGATGTCGGCTCATCACATCCTGGGGCTGGAGCAGGTCCCAAGGGTTCGGCTGTTCGCCGATTAAAGTGGTACGTGAGCTGGGTTTAGAACGTCGTGAGACAGTTCGGTCCCTATCTGCCGTGGGTG
>Ga0209491_10007349_pt1 | contig 14610 bp, 15 predicted proteins | sample BON02_FD_187213 | JGI IMG/M metagenome (GOLD analysis project Ga0209491, IMG submission 187213) | Freshwater microbial communities from Lake Bonney liftoff mats and glacier meltwater in Antarctica - BON-02 (SPAdes) (version 2) | ecosystem: Environmental > Aquatic > Freshwater > Ice > Glacier...
CTCCTAACGAGGCGGCAAAATCGGGGGTCGAGTCGGCGGTCGATTTCTGTGGCAAGGGCAAGGTCAGGGAGGGGTCTGTGAGGCAAAACAGGTCATGATGATGCCAGGAACGCAGTGAGAACGGGCGCTGTCTTTCGACAATGTAGGCACAAGCCTCCAAGAAAATGGTCAGGCAACACGTCAGCGAAGGAGCCGTTGCTCACGTCATCGAGAACAACCGACACAAAGAGAGGTGGTCGAGAGTCAATCAATCGCTGCATTTATGGTTGAGGACAGGCAATACATGTGTAGGAGCCGCACAATGCCCCGAGATGGCTCAAGTGCATAAGACCTGAGCACCCTGCCCATGGGGGTGTGATGCTCTGCACGGTACAGTGTAGGCCTGCTTCGGCATGCGCCAGAAAAAGCCCTCCCAGAGGGTGCACTCTAAAGAAACAAGACTCTAAAGAAACAAGACAAGACAAGATTATCGTACACAGACGCGAGAAAGCAACAGAAAAATAGGGTTAAAAGGATAGAAGAAAAACAAGGCTCTAATTTCTGGATCGAGCATGCCAGTTGCGGTGTAATACGGCGCTCTGTATTAAAGGAAGGACAAGCTCTGGCCCATTCGCTTTTCTTTTCGCGCTCACTCACAAGGAAGAAAGGCCACGCACTCTCACCCAACATCCCTGCCTCCCTTTCATCACTACCTACATACACAATACCACAACGCGCACGCCCGTCGCATCCACTTCCCAAAATACCAAATTTCTTGTACATTTCACGTCTTACTTCGCCACATCAGCGGCCGCCGCTGCGTTCGCCGCATTCGCCGCCTTCATCTTCTGACAATACGCCAAACCCGCATCCACGCTATTGGCCCGCGCGGCCAAGGTGCCTACCCCCGTGCTGCTCGCCGCATAGTAGGGTTCAAAATACACAGAGGTGGCGACGTTGGCCATCTTCTTGGTCTGGGCGGGACGGTGCTCATTGATGTCCACGTGGGCAAAGTCGGGCGTGCCGGCCTTCTTGGCCAGGAAGTGCGCGATGTGGGACTCGAAGGCCGTATCGAGCTGGTCGGCCGTGGCCGTCCGTTCCTTGATGGCGTGCTGTAAGGGGTTCTGTTTTGAGGAAGGGGGAGAGGGAGAAGAAGAAGGGGGAGGATGATAATGAGTGTTTGTGCGTGGTATGAGGAAAATAGGATGTGGATGGATGAAGGGCCGCCATGCAGGGGCAAGCGGTAAGAATGGAATGAAAGGGACGTAGATAGAGTAGGGAGCTTTACGTTTGGTCAGGGAGTGCCGGGGACCGTGGTGGCAAATGTAAGGGATGCCGAAATGTGAAGAGCAGCAAGCTCAGCAAACGGTTAGCCGAGCCTGCATAGTACAGCCACGGCGTCCACAATAACCTCCAGCTTAACGGTCAAAATCAAGGACCATGTGAAGGTGCATGTAGTGGGAGGGGAGAAGGGGGTCCCGGCGGAGGTAACTTAGAGTAAATGGTGCTGCTGGTGACCGCGCTCTGACAAAGGTCGAATGATCCAAGAGGCGCAACCCCATGGTGATCATGGCGGACGCGCACTGACCTTACCAAGAGGAGCAGGGACGCCTCCTTCTTTCGACACGCTACAGATGCTCAATGCTCGTCTGTACTGCATCTTCAGGCCTAGGCGTAGGCGCTCGCACAGCCAGATGCAAGGAAAGCAGGGACGGGGCAGCATGGCTCGTTTGGAAAGGCAACGACAGGCACACCACACACAGCATCAGCGCCCCCGGCACCGGCACGAAGGATACATTACACACACATTCACGCTCCATATGGCTGCCTCTATAGCCTGCCACAGGCCGTGCCTCTCCACTTACCATGTTGCTGGTCGTGCTAGTGCTTCCGATGATGATGGGGAGATCGTGCGGCGGTGGTCTCCTAAACCCTTCGCTGTGCGTTGGAGGACATGACGATGAATATGAGGACATGTAGAGTGTGTGACAGACAAATCTAGGGCTATCCGAGGGCCAGGAGGGCAAGGCAACGTGCGTGGAAGCACCCAAACAAGGGCATTGATTTCCACTCGTTCGGGGAAAATCCTCGCGATCGAGTTGTTTCTTGCGCTCGCTCGTCTTCACGCCTCCTTCCTCTTGCTTGCTTTCCCTTCCCACTCCCAACCACACCACGACAACCACCACGTCTGACTCAGCCTCCTTTCCCTGCTCTTTACAACCAGGCGAGCACCGTCCGTCCCCTTTCAAAGGAGGAAGGAGCAGCCAGCACACGCAACGGAGGGCAAGCACCTCATCATCTGATCCACCTAGCTGAGACCAGCCATTAGCCTCGTTGTCCTGCAACAATGGTACGTGCACACGTGTAGGGAAAGGGGCGACGTTGTCTAGAGCTGCTTGCTGCCTGTCGCTCCGCCTTGTCCTGGCCCCAAGAGGGGAGGTTTGGGGGAAAGGCAGGCCTCTCCCTGCTCCCTGCTCTCCCTCTCAGCTCACTGTACCCACTCTTCCCACCACATAACAACACACAACAGTCCTCAGGTTTTGGTGCCAAGGGCTCCGTGGGGCGGTGTTATCCCATCTGGTCTGCATTTGAGAAGTGCTTGGTAAGTGTGTGCCTGCCGGGCCTGGGATCTCGGGGGCACGGGGAGGGAGCATTCCTCTAACTTCTTGCCTTCCTAATCAATGCCTTCTCCATCCGCTCACGTGTCTCGTGTTCTTTCTACATCATCATTACCATGACTACCAGGCGACGGCTCCTCATTTCAAAGAATGCATGGATTTCCGTGACGACTACGTGGAGTGCCTCCACCATCGCAAAGAGGTATGTGTGCTTGCTTTCCCTTGCTCTCTGTCCCCTCCAGTCTTTCTTGCCTCGTCCTGCAAGTGTAGATGATAATGGTGTTAATGTCTCCTGGGTGAATGTAAAGCCAATTCTTGTCCTGATAACCCTTGATCGTCGTCATTCTTCTTCTATGCTTGTGAGGATCATTACTCATCAACAGACTCGCTTACCCTTGTCTCTTCCTCCCTCCCTCCCTCCCTCCCTCCTTTTCTCCCATCCTCCCTCCACTCATAAAACAGTACGCACGCGTGCGGGCCATCGAGAAGCAACGCGCGCTGATGGAGTGCGGACCAGGAGAGGAGGCAGGGGGGCATGGCGGTGGGGGTGGGCACTAGCACTCAGAGAAAGAGGATGAGACAGAGAGGAGAGGAAATGGGTGGTTAGTTCGTCACAAGAGTGGGATGAAATTGAAAGAAGCGAGAGAGGTATAAATAGAGTGAAGGAGAGAGGAGAGGCCTTGTCGGGTCTGTGATAGCAGTGGGGACGTTGGTGTCTGTAATGTTTGTTTGGTTGAGGAAAGGGGAAAACAAAACAAGAAGAGCAAACAGTTATTAAAAAATGCGTAATAGGAATGGATGCTTCGCGTCAAGTGTCTCTTCTCTCCGTTGCTTTCTCATCGTCCCATTCACGTTGTTCTTGTCTCTTGTCTTCGCGCATCGCAGCAGGCTGCTCCAGCTACTGCTCTAAATGCCACCCAAGGTTCACGCGATGATGACCCACCCCTTATGCACTCTCCTTCTCCTCACCAACCCACGAGGAAAGCGAAGGATGCGAGGTGAGGAGAGTGGGGCAGGGGAAGGGGACAGTACTCCACGCATATTGCATGACGGCTGTATGTTGGTTTGTGCCGTACATTCACTTGTGCTTCGCGTGCTAGTGAAGAAAGGAGGTAAATGATCAAGTATGTAATGTGCATCTGAGCAAATTAAAAGCGTGTCACATGTATCTGTCTTGGGTGTATGTGTCACAACGCGAAATGAGAACCGGTGGATGCATCTACCAAAACGCATTTTATTTCTTATCCACACACTTTCTTGTTTGCCCTCTTTCAACGTCTCTTAGCGGAGCGCAGCAGGCTGCTGCTCTAAATACTGCTCTAAATACGAAGACCACCTACTCCCATTATTGACCTCCACCTCACTACTATCACCCCCTCTCCTTCTTATCATCCCCACCACTGACGGCAGCGTGTCATTCCCCAGCGCCACTGCCGCTTCCTCCTCCTCTTGCTCCATCCGCGCCAGGGCCTTTCCAGGATTTTCTGCTAGCTCTCTGAGTCGCGCGAACCTCCTTGCCCTCTCTACTAACAACCCCCCTACATATGCAATCTTCTTGTCCAATCTCCGGATAGCTTCCTCCCCCCCTTCTTCCTCCTCTTCCTCCTCTTCTCCCTCCTCCTCCTCTCCCTCCTCCTGCTCTTCCTCCTCCAGTTCATCCTCTTTTCTTTTCATCGGGTTCTGCTCCTCTCCCTCCTTTTTGGCTTGCCCTCTTCTTCTCTTGCGTCCTTTCTTCCTCCTCGATCTCGCCTTCACTCTCCTCGGCTGCTGCTGCTGTTGCTGCTGCTGCTGCTGCTGCTGCTGCTGCTGCTGCTGCTGCTGCTGCTGTTGTTGCTGCTGGGGCGGTGGTCGCTGTTGCCGCTGCTGCCGCTGCTGACCTTCCTCAACTAGCGCATTCAGGCGTGTCTGGAGATCGCCTCTTCCTGGCCCCGTCTCTACTTCCACATCAAACACCCTCGCGCGCTCCCGCCAGCGTGCCTCCCCACCTCCCTCCCTCGCTTCATTTTTGTTGTCGTCATCGAGGACCTGGCATGGCGTGACTTTGTAGTCGATGATCAAAGGCTCGAGGGGCGAGAGATGCTCTGAAGGGAGGGAGGAAGGTGAATGGGAAGAAAGAGAGGGAGGGAGTGAGGGAAGGATGGATGGAGGTGAAATTCGTCAGGCTTCTTTTTTATCAAGCAGGCCAAAGTGTTCCTTCTGTTCTACCCCTTCCTTCATCTTCAACCACGCCCACCACCCCTTTCGCTGACCCCTCCTCCTACCTTCCAACCTCCTCGCCAACGTCGACATATGCAGCTTCCCACCACTTCCTCCCCCTCCTTCATGCCTTTCGCCCTCCCTCATCCCCTCCTCCTCCAAGCCCCTCCCAAACAATTTCCACAAGTCGTCATCACATTGAATGAATCCCGGCTCGAAAGGGAGGAAGAGCTGCCTCGTTTCTATCAGTTCTAACAGCGCTGCTTCCACCGTTTCTTGCCTCTCCTCCTTTCGCAGCTTCAAGACTTTGCTCGTCTCCGGTGACAGCCGCCGTCGTCCCTGCTGCTGCTGGTGCTGCTGGTATTGACGGCGGTGCAGGAGGATACGGACTTTAAAGGTGGCACCTTCGGCGGCGGGGCCTTGGAGGGGCTGGGAGAACTCGAGACCGTCTGTTTCCAGCGTGTCCGAAAGACGGACCCACTACATTCAGGGGAGAATGGAGAGGGGGAAGGGGAGGGAAAGTGAGGGGTTGCGAGGATTCGAAACCGTCTGTTTCTTGTGTGTGGGCTGGATGAGGAAAAAGAAGGAGGTAAAGAAGAGGTGAGGCCAACAAAAACGGATCATCACCACCAGAGCACACGACCCGCATTTTCCCTTTTTCCTTCTCCCTTCATTCAACCCTCGTCAGCCTCAGCCCGACATACCTCGACTTCGTCGCCTTCTTCCCCCGTCCCACCACCCACTGCACCGCCACCTCTGCGAGGAACAACCTCCTGCTGCAGCCCCATCACCGTCACACGATCAAAGAACTCGGTAAAGTTATAGTGTGGATTTAGACACGGTCCACCACCACCACCAGCGCTTCCTGCCCCTGCTGCCGCTTGCAGTACCCCTCCCTCGATTCGCAGTGCCCACGACGGCCCTTCTCCTCCTCCTCCTCCATTCCCACCATTGCCGCCACGGCTACGGCTGCCGATTCCACTTGCTCTTGACGAGGAGAATAAAGAAGAAGACACCTCAGAGCGGACAAGACGATGATGGACGTATATGCGTAAAGTTTGCGTGGCAGGGGCGACGTCTGGTCCCACCATGTGCTGTGTACTCAATCTGCGTTTCCGCGCCAATTTGTGCTGCAAGTCCTGCTCGAGCTTGTCTAAGCGCGCCAGTCGAGTGGCCTGCGCGGGGAAATGCTTCTGGAGCTGTGTGTGTGCGAAATATGGAGACGTAAGCAGGAGTACGTGTCCGACGGGGAGGGGATGAGACGGAATGGAAGGGGGGGAGGGCAGCCAAGCATACCTACGCAAGACAACGACAGCACCATCCCTCCTTGCCCCCGCACTGTCCTTAAGGTACTCACCACTCTCCAGCATTCCTCCTCCGCCTTGTCACACACCAGCAGCAGCGTCTTGCCTTGCTCCTCCATGTGCCCTCCCCGCGTTTGCCGCCCGCCCCCTGCTGTCCTGCAGCCCCTGCTGGGCGAGCTCCTCCCTGTGTTGCTGATGATGAAAGGAAGTCAATTTGTTCAGGTATTTGCGAGCCACTTGAGGCCTATTTATAAAGCAAAGGCTGCTTTCATGACCTTTGTCACCCGCGTGCCCTCGCTCTGCGAGTCTGCGAGTCCTGAAGAAGAAACCAGGCCCGGCTGCCCGGCTGCTTTCCTTTTGGCGCGAGGAGCCAGGAAGAAGGAGAGAGTTCTTCTGCTGATCCATGGTCTTCGACAAACACAGGCCATACAGGGGCTTTGATGCCGTCCCAGCGGCCACCTCGCCCTGCCTGAGAGCATGCGGCGTGATGGGTATTTGTCTTAGAGGGCGGGGCGTGTACACAAGCTGTCTTTGCGAGCTTTCTGTCCCCAAAATCTTCTCGCGTGGCTGCCATCATCATTGCTTATCATCATCCCTTCATACGGACCACACCAAACACACCACAAACAGACGCCACGCCCTCCTCCACCCACCAGCCCTTGCGCTCAAACACCTAGCCATCTCGGGCGCGACTGGGGGGGATGGTGGAGGACCGGAAGGAGCCATGGCCAAGCACACGAGGGGCCAAATCATGAACAGAAAAAATGGCCTGCTGCTTCTTCTTTTGGGGCGCATGCGTGCAAGCCTTAGCCTTTGTTACGCCCGCCTATGTGGCCTCCGCTTCCACCGCTCCATGTATGGACGGCGAGGAATGCTCAGGAGGCGCGGCCGCGTGTGGAGCTCAAGGCGGCCGGCCACGGACATGTGTCAAAGTGGACGAACGAGGATGAGGACGCAGGCTCTCCCCCCGCCGCCGCGCTCCTGACATCACATGCGGGCAAATTTCACGCAGCATCATCCACTCACCCATCCCTCTTTCCCGCACCACGCACACTCACAACCTTACAGGGGTCCCTCTTTTGCTGGAACAGAGCAAGGGGAAGAGCGGCTCGGCCCACGCGCGTGACGAGTGGAGGAAGAGGAGGAGGAGGCACTCTCGACCACCACCATTCCGCCGAAGGGAAGCACCACAGCAGTGCTGCCGTCCGCCTGAGCGCCCGCGCCAGCGCCCCGCCGCCGGGTGAACGTTTTCCCCCTTCTTGCCGCCGCGCCCGCAACCATAGAGGACCAGCCGTTGTACCCGCAGGCGGCGCAGCAGTTGGACCTCCCGGACGGGCTCGTCTCGGGACTCCTCGGCACGACCGGCGGCGCTCAGAGCAGCAGCCGGCACGCCCAGGCAGGACAGACGTCGTTGTCTGCCCAGCACGCAGGAGGAGCCCTGCCGACCCCAGGTACGGGGGCAGCAGCCGCAGCCGGAACCGGCGGCGGAGGAGGCGCCAGCACCACGGCGTCGTCATCCGCAGCAGCAGCGGCGGCGGCCTCGGGGGGGATGGATTTGCGCGTGAACAAGAAGTACCGCCTGAGCAGGAAGATCGGGAGCGGCTCCTTTGGGGATATCTATCTGGGGGTGAACGTGACCACGGGGGAGGAGGTGGCCATTAAGCTGGAGAGCGTCAAGACCAAGCACCCGCAGCTGCTGTACGAGTCCAAGATCTACCGCATCCTGTACGGCGGGGTGGGCATCCCCAACGTGCGCTGGTTCGGGGTGGAGGGCGACTACAACGTCATGGTGCTGGACCTGCTCGGGCCCTCCCTGGAGGACCTGTTCAACTACTGCGGCCGGCGGTTCAACCTCAAGACCGTCCTCCTCCTGGCCCAGCAGCTGCTGTCCCGGCTGGAGTTCCTGCACACCAAGAGCTTCATCCACCGGGACGTGAAGCCCGACAACTTCCTGATTGGCCTGGGGAGGCACCACAACACGGTCTACATCATCGACTTCGGCCTGGCCAAGCGCTACCGCGACCCGCGCACGCACAAGCACATCGCCTACCGGGAACACAAGAACCTGACCGGCACGGCCCGCTACGCCTCCATCAACACCCACATCGGCATCGAGCAGTCCCGGCGCGACGACCTGGAGTCGCTGGGCTACGTGGTCATGTACTTCCTGCGCGGCTCGCTCCCCTGGCAAGGCCTCAAGGCCAACACCAAGAAGCAGAAGTACGAGCGCATCCTGGAGCGCAAGATGGCCACAAGCCCCGAGCAGCTCTGCAAGGGCTTCCCCTCCGAGTTCCGGTCCTACTTCGAGTACTGCCGGGCCCTGCGCTTCGACGACCGGCCCGACTACTCCTACCTGAAGCGCCTCTTCTCCGAGCTCTTCCTCAGGAAGGGCTTCACGGACGACGCCATGTTCGACTGGACCATCCTCAACATGCAGCAGGAGCGCAGCCGCCAGCAGCAGCAGCAGCAACAGCAGGCGGAGGGAGGGGGGGGAGGGGAGGGAGCGGGGGAAGGAGGGAGGGAGGAGGACGTGGCGGCCTTGGTGGATGGAGGGGGAAAGGAGGGGCCGTCGGCGGGGGAGGAGGGCGGGAAGGCGGGAGGGAAGGAGGGGGGGATGGCGCGCTTAGATAGCAAGGGAGGAGGAGAGGAGGAGGAGGGGGAGGATGGGGGAGTGGGTGCGGGGGTGGGACGGCGGCGGGGCATTTTGTCAAGGCAAGACGATCCTACTTAGAGAGATGCTTGGGCTCATACGCACACACAACGCCGCGTCGTAGCGGAGAGAGCGAGAGAGAGAGAGAGACGAACGTGTGTGTGTGTGTGTGTGTGTGTGTGCTCGGCAGTGCAGGCAGGAGGAGGAGGAGGAGGAAGGTGAGAGAGGGTAGCAGCCGCCAGCAGCAGCAATCAGGCTCGATCGGCAGTTAGATAGAAGGAAAAGAGACGTAGGGGGAGGAAGAGCAAAAGGGCAAATTTTAGGAGAAGGAAGAGAGATGGAATTTTTGTGTCTTTGTGTGGTGAGAGTGTTTTGTGCGTGTTGCAAATGTTATAGAGGAGAAAGGAAAAAGTCATCTTATATTACTTCTCGCTCCTTTTTTTGGCTGCAAAGAGAGAGGTAGATAGATAGAAGGAGGAGGAGAATAAGAGAGAGAGTGAATCAAATGAGAGAAGAAGCGGGCGCGGGCATCGGCTGTCACGTCGAGTGGAGCGGGGGGCCGGAGGGATGGACGAAGAGGAAGGAAGCTCGTTTGCTTGCCTTGCTTTGTGGGGGGGAAATTCATAAAATAATGACGACACACACCATGCATGCATGCTCGCTACTCGCTGCTGCTGCTGCTGCTGCTACTGCCTCTCCCCCTCCATACCGAGGAAGGAAAAGAGAGAGGGAGGGAGGGAGGGAAGGGGACCGCAGGAACCGTAGGATAGAGAGGAGGGGAACCCAATATGAGGAAGGTGGAATGAGCCTTAATTTCATGCCTTCAGGCCAGTAGACGAAGGAGGACGAGGACGAGAAGGAGAAATAAGACGTGGAGGAAAGGGAGGAGGGTAGGGTAAAGAAAGGAGGAAAAAGACTCACTTACTGGCTCAGTAGGCTGACAGACAAAAATGGCAGGTTGGGAAACCGCCCAAACGCAAGAGAAGGAGGGGGGAGGGAGAGGATATGAGTTAGAAGTGAAGTAGAAGGAGATGCGGACAACTAGGGTGGTGTAAAAAGGAAGGGCGGTGGGAGGAACAACACGCAAAAGGAAAGAACCAAGAAGAGAGAAAACAAAAAGACCCTTGCTGCTTCCTCATTCATCGATTCAATCTTTGCCCTCTTTCTTGGTGGTGGCAGGGCTGCTGCTGCTGCTGCTGCTTCTTTCTCATCACTATTTCTCGTTTTCTTCTTGTTGTGGGTTTATATTGTACGGGGGAAATGGGAGGGCTCTCTCTCTCTCAGTCCGTAGGGGATGGGGCCATAAATGGACACGACCCCCTCTTCTCTCTAAACTCTACTCCTTCTCTTTACTTTTGCATTTGCTTTTCTGCCGGTGCTTCTTGGGTGCTTCCTTGTCTGCGTACCACGCATACATAGGCTCTATCTCTTCACGTCTTTCCCTTCTCCTCTCGCTTATTTAGATCCTAAGCGCTGCCCGCCCTTTCCCCCCTTCCCCCCCGACGACGCTCCCAAAATATTCGAAGACGACGTTTCAGTCGACGACAACAAAGCCGATTGACTCGTGCTCCTCCCTCCCCCTACTGCTGCCGCTGCAGGCGCTGCAGACGGTGCTGCCTTTCCTCCCAACCGATGCCCCTTGCCGGCTTCCATTTGGGAGAAAATACTGCCTCCACCAGCAGCAGCACCAGGTCCACCCGTACCAGCGTTTGCTGCCGTGCCAGCCCCGGCCCCTCCCCCTCCCCACAGAGAGGCAATCCTCCCTCCGGCCGTAGCACTCGCCGCGCCCACCCCCGTGCTGCTGCTGCTGCTGCTGCTGCTGCTGCTGCTTGAGGTGGCGACCGGCTCGCTGGGGTAGTAGTGAACGAACATTGGGTGTCTGGCCGCGTTGCCCGATCGAGCGGCCTTGAGCACCCCCCAGGTGGAATAAAGGATGAAAAGAGCCAGGAAAATGGTCATTGTGTAGTTAGCCGCCCCCTTGGCGAAGGCCCAGAAGCCATAGCACAACAAGCCCAAGCCGATAGGAATAGAGATTCCTGCCGTGATGAGCGCCGCTCGATTGACCTCGACTTTACAAAGCGCGAAGAAATCGACGAGGATGCGGGAGGCATCCAGGGGGTAGGCGGGAATGAAGAGGTTGAAGAGGAAAAGGCACAAGTTCAGGAAGCCCGCAGAGACGCAGACGTTGGTCCAGAAGCAAGGTTGGGAGTGGAGGAGGTCGCAGGGGATGGCTGAATGGGAGGGGAGGGAAAGGAGGGAGAGAGAAGTGGATGAGAGAAGGTAAGCATTGCATAAGTGGAGCTAAAGGAAAGAATACACACGAAGACACACCTCCCCTGCTCGCCAAGCCTCTTCTCTTCCGTACGTACTCATGATATTGAAGGGTCCCCGCACAACCGCCGCGGCAATGCCATACCAAATCGCGCACATGGGCACGTGCGTAAGCGGCCCAGCAAACGACACCCACAAATCTTCCTTCGGGCCCTTCTCATGCGTGACTTCCGCAAACCCCCCCAGAGGCCACAGAGTAATACAATGGCATTTCCCACTGTACTGAATGGCGGCGTAGCTATGCCCGAGCTCGTGGATAAACACCGTCATGAACAAGATGAGCACATCGATGATGAATCGAAAGCCAATGTAAGTCCCTCCATACGCCAGGCCAGACAGCAAGCTCAAGGCCCAGAAAATGGGAAGGAGGAAATGGAGCTTCACGGGCACCACTTGCCCCTTGAGGTTAATCGTGCCCATTTGCCACGCCCATTGCTTGGGGAACGGGTTGTCGGCCACGCCGGCCGGGTTGTTTCCCGTACCAGTGCGGTTCATGATGAGGGGCGTGTTGTTGGCCGTGGTTGACTAAGCGTGGGTGGACTTGGGGGCGTGGTGTAGCGTGGGAAGTGATGCAGAACACGACGAAGCAAGGCTTAGACGCGGCCTTCCTTTGCTTTTTGAGTGCCTGTGGAGCGAGTGTGCGGTGGTAAGAAAGGGAGGGCATCAGACTTCTCCAGCACGACAAAGACATGCTGGTCCTGACGATGCGTGAGCTAGAGGCTGGGCGGGGTGTGGTGTGTGTTGCTGGCTGTGATGTGTGGGAATGCAGCAGCATTTGAATGATGATGAGCAAAATGCCGTGACGTTCACATGTCCGTTGCCAAACTTTTTCTTCCACGCCCTTTACCCGACGTCTAAACCACACCCACCCCGCTCGTCCACCACTCACAGCACAGACACAGGGATCGGGCCCCTATAGCTGTGACGTGCGCAGAACCTGCCGCCAGGCCAAGGCACGGGGTCCCAAACAGCAAAGCTTCTCCGATCGCCAACCGCAATGCCGCCTCAATCCAGCACTCCCCCTACTAGCAGCCTGCACTTCGCAGCCCCCACCCACCAACCACCCGACGACGACGACAACACCCTCGAAAGCCCGAGCCGCGCTCTGCTCCGTCATTTCCTAGCCCGGGCCACCCGACACCTGGTACGCGTAGTACGAGTGTCGGCCCCCTCAAACGTCTCGGCCCATGCTCATTTCCCCTTCCTTTCACCCCCGCACGCGCACAGCGCCTGGCCCAGCTCGAGACCCCACCAAGAAGACAGCAGCAATCGCCACCGTTCCACTCCCATCCGGAGCCGCAGCAGCCGCACCTCTCACAGCACCAGGACGAGCCAGAGTAGTCGTCGCGTTAAATGCGATTTATGTATGTAACACGGGCGGGGTCGTCTCGTTCGTCGTCAAGAAGCGTGGCTATGACAGACAATGTCGCACAGAAGAAGTCGCGACAAGACACTCTCAAACCCAGCCGGATAGGGAAATCCAAGGACTGAACTTTCCAGCTTTCCTCTCGACAAGTTTCAAATGGTTTGTCGATGCAGAGACAGGCACTGGTAAAATGTGGTGAAATGAAGCAAATCAATGCTATGCTCATCAAAAGACGCAAAGATTCATTCTCAATTTTCCATTCTTTGTTACATTTTTGTTATCCAATGGCCGTGATGGTGGCGCTGACGTGCTCTGTGAGGCGGCGATTTCCTCCTCCCTCCAACTAATTGTACAATCCCAGCACAAGCACCTTACACCCTATCAAAATCATCATCACCCTCTCCCACCACCCCTACCAGCGCCGCTGCTTCCACCCCTCCTTCCCTCCCAATCTTTTCCTGCTCCACTGTCTCCTCCCAAGCCTGTTCGAGCTTTTGATCCGTGCACGCATTTATTAGGGCCCTCCGTGCCTCTGCCTCGAAGTCCAACTTGGAAAGAGCCCACAAATAAAGCAGACTAATCAAAGCCAGACCCATCACGAATCCCCACCAGATCCCATAGACGCCTAAATCGAACGTAAAAGCTAGCAAGGCGCCACCTGGGAGTCCTAGAACCCAGAAGCCACCCAAGTTGAGCAACGCGACGCGCGTCTGTCGCCCCATCCCGCGGAGAACGCCGGCGGAGACACCCTGTTGTAAAGAAGAGGGGAGGGGTTTTGGAAATGGGAGAGAGGTGGAGTGTGAGAAGAAAAGGTAAAAAGACGGGAGGAAACAAAAGAGGATTGAAAATTGTCTCTTCACCATTTCCGTGAACGACCCCGACGGAGACGCCCTGGAAGGAAAGGACGCACTCCCTCCGTCCCTCCCTCCCTCTCCGCTAGACGAGCTTACCTGGAAGCCATCAAAGACCTGGTACAAGGCCATGATCGGACACAGCTGCGACACGATCTTCACCACCTTCGCGTCGGGCGTAAATATTTTGCCGAGCGAACCCCTCAACAACACAAGCACCATCCCACATAGCAACATGGTCGCCACGCCAATCACCAGGCAAATTTTGGCTGCCACTTGCGCTTGCTTCGGTCTTTGCGCCCCGAGCAGGTTGCCCACACGAATGGAGGCGGCGATGGAAATGGCCAGGGGAACGGTCAGATAGGTAAACGCCGAGATGGACATCATCGACTGGTGGGCATCCAATGCCTCCGTCCCAAATTGAGCCGCAAACGACGTAGTGAAATCAAAACTCCACGCCTCGAGCCCCACCATGAACCCTCCGGGTATGGCCAGGCACAAGAACCGCCAGAGGGCTTCTCTGAAGGGGACCTTGCCTGCAGCAGCAGCAGCAGTGTCTGCAGTGAGGACTGAGGGCGGAAGGGAGTCGGGGACGGGGGAAAAGGCGGCGGAGGAGGACGGGCCGTCAGACGAGGACAACAAGGGTTGTCGCAACGAATCTCCTTCGGCCGCCGCCTTCTTCTTGCTGCTGTTGCTGCTGCTGCTGCTGCTGTTGCTGCTGCTGCTGCTGCCGTTGCTGCGGTTGCTGCTGCCGTTGCCATTACCATTCATCCCACCCCCATGCTGCTGCTGCTGCTTCCCCACCAAAACGTCCTCCGGTTCCTCCCCCTTCAGATCAACCTCCGGACAAATCTGCCCCTGCACAGCATGCGGGTGCGCTTTGGGCATGAAGCCATAGTAGTAAATGGCGGTCAATAAACAGGTCAGGATCCGACTGGTGGAGGTGGCGAGAGGCGAACCCCGAAAGCCCATATCAAGCGCATAAATAAACAGATAGTTTCCTCCGACATTGAGGAAATTGGCTAGGAGCATGATCCACAACGAGGGCATGAGCACGTTCCGGGCTTGCATGCTCTTTTGCATCGTCACAAACATACACAGAGGCCAGAGGCCGGGAAGAAGGAGTTTGGTGTATTGGCCAGCAAGGTGGGCGAGGTGTTGGTCTTGGCGGAGGACGGTGTGCACGACCCATTCGCCGTATTGGAAGATGATCATGGCTAATGAGAGGGGAGGGAGGGAGGGAGGGAGGGAGGGAGGGAGGGAGGCAGGGGTAAGATTGGCATTGAGAAAGAAAGGAGGGAGGGAGGGAGGGAGG
>Ga0209491_10007353_pt1 | contig 14597 bp, 13 predicted proteins | sample BON02_FD_187213 | JGI IMG/M metagenome (GOLD analysis project Ga0209491, IMG submission 187213) | Freshwater microbial communities from Lake Bonney liftoff mats and glacier meltwater in Antarctica - BON-02 (SPAdes) (version 2) | ecosystem: Environmental > Aquatic > Freshwater > Ice > Glacier...
CGACCAACTCGCCTTCCTCCTTTGCTCCGAACTCAACGCCACGCAAACCCATTATCCGGGCACCTCCCTACGGCTGGAATACGTCACATTGAGATCATCCTCTTTCCCCGCACGTCAGGATGTCTGGGGCTGCGCAAACCCCCAGTGTATTCCCGCTATTTTTTGAGTTCCCGCGATTGGCAGTCCAGACAAACTCCGTGAGTGATCGGTGGGCCGGTGTTTCGCTTCCCGAAGGTTTCATTCTTTTCGTCATACCGCGTGTCGTCGTGGACCTAGTGGCACCAAATCCAAACCGGCAGCACCCCGGGCAGCGGCTGCACTTTACTGAGGCCGCCTTGAGGTAGGCATTGACCTTCCCCAATTCGCGCCTTCTGCCGAGTGATCTCGCGCAGCGCTGTTCCCAGGCAGAGGATGGTGGCGAGGACAATAACCGCGGAACAGAGGATGGCCACCGCCGCGACCAACTAAAAAAAAGTTACTCCATGCCGATGACCGCGATCGAAATGAACGTGAGTGCTAGGCAGACGGCGACCGCTATAAATCCTCCGACGAGGGCGGCTCTAGCAGGAGCATGACGTTTGAGGAGAGAGGGGTGGATAAGAACTGGATTTCAGTCGGCAGGGAGAAATTGAGAATATGGACATCAAACTCCAGCCGCTCATGCTCGTAAAATACCAGTGACTGCCAACGCGACGGGCTTAAGGTTGAATCCCACGTGCACTCCGTCCCTGGGAATTTGAATTCATTTTTACTGGGTCTCAGCGCGATCAAATTACACCGTTTCGATTAATCATGATGCACCCCGCCCTTCTGTTGATTCTTTCCTGCTCGTTGCTGTGCTTCCAGACGTCTTGGGCTACGGATGCATGGGAGTCGGAAATCGTCGACAAAAACACTTACCTCGAGGAAATCGTCGAGCTCCTCGAGCAAAAGTGGCCACAGAATCGGACGATCAATATTGTCTGCCATGGGCATAGTGTGCCCGCGGGTTATTTCAAAACCCCAATGGTCGATACATTCAACGCCTATCCCCATCTTTTGCATCGAGAACTGAAGCAGCGTTTCCCGCACGCCGTCATCAACGTGATCGTCACCAGCATCGGCGGCGAATCATCGGATCGTGGCGCCGCGCGGTTTACCCGAGATGTTATCACCCATCGTCCAGACGTCGTCATTATCGACTACGCCTTGAATGACCGTCGCATCGGTCTGGACGCGGCGAAAGCGGCCCACTCCTCCATGATCGATGACGCCAAAGCCAAGGGCATCAAAATCATCTTGCTGACGCCGACTGCCGACTTGACCGCGGAAAAAGGCAACCCAGCAGACCCGCTCAACCAACACGCTCAACAGATCCGATCCCTCGCCCAGAAGCATCAGGTCGGACTCGCGGATAGTCTCGCCGCCTTTTACACCGCCGCCGAGAAGAACGGAAATGTAGCGGACCTGATGTCACAACGCAATCATCCCAATCGTCGGGGCCATGAACTCGTCGCGAAAGAGCTGATACAATGGTTTCCGAATTAAAGCCCCCCGGAGCTCAGCCAACTCGTCGTTGAGGTTGGTTCGAACATTTGGTGGATAGACTTCGCCTGATTTTTCACTTTCGTCTCAATTGAGATCAGCCCCAAAATCTATTCTACCCAATCGACCTCCATGCATTCATCGTTTAAAACTGGCCTCCTCTCTCTCGCAATTTTGATGACCACAGGCGAGGTCGCTTTCGGCCAGGAGCGTGACAACGTAAACCCTCGGACTAACCGCAATGCCGCCGGCTTACCGCCAGGCAGTCGGGTTTTTAAAGACGTGGTTTATGAGCATGTCGGAGATCGCGAATTACCATTGGATATCTACTTGCCGGCTGATGCTGAGGGCCTGCTGCCCCTCGTCATCTGGGTGCACGGTGGGGGCTGGCAAGGCGGATCTAAGAACGGTGCGAATCGCTTCAGCGGCTTGTTGGATCGGGGCTACGCCGTCGCTTCAGTACAATATCGCCTCAGCGGTGAAGCCATCTTCCCCGCGGCTGTCGAAGACTGTAAAGCAGCGGTCAGTTTCCTGAGATTGAACGCCGAAAAATACGGACTCGATCCGGACCGTTTTGGCGCGTGGGGTTCCTCCGCCGGAGGGCATCTGGTCGCCATGTTGGGCGTCACCGGCGACTCGGATATTTTTGATACCCATCCCGTCACGAAGTTGGCGCCCTCCACGGTTCAGGCCGTGTGCAACTGGTTTGGCCCTTCAGATCTCTTGCGCATGAACGATTTCCCCGGCCGGATGGATCATGATGCGGCGGACTCACCCGAATCGCGCTTCATTGGCGCACCGATTCAGGAGCATCCCGAACTCACGCAAAGGGCCAACCCGATCGCTTACGTGACCGCGGCCGACGCTCCTTTTCTCCACATGCATGGCGATAAAGATGGCCTGGTGCCTTACAATCAAAGCGAACTCCTGCACGCGGCGTTGCAGCAGGCAAAGATCTCAACGGAACTCTACCAAGTGAAGAATGGTGATCACGGTTTCCGCGGTGCGGACGAAAGCGCTGAGGTGTTATTCGAACGCGTCGTCCAGTTCTTCGACCGAGAGCTGAAGTAAAGCAGACTCGTCACGCGAATCCTCCTGATGAATCCACGTTGGACAATCCGTGAAGAAATACCCGATTAAATTCGGATCGTTTTTCATTCGCGCGCATTGATCCCGCGCTACGTAGTCGCACCAATCGGCAAACCCACGAGAGCGCAAATCGGGCAACCGCGTTTTGACCTCCCATTGGTGCGATTCGATGAATGGCAAGAGGTGGCAATACGGCATGTTCAGCCATTGGTATTCTTCAAAAGTAAAGCTGCGGGAGTGGCTGCGGTTTTGGTCATTCCACATCACCAGTTCCTGATTCCAACCGAGGGTGTTAAACCCCCAGCCCGTGAGGTCTGCCTCCACCGTCTGGAGCCATCGCTCCATGCTGTTGCCAAATTCTGCGGACCAGACTTTGCCGCTATCGGCATAACGCAGCGTCGCGGGATCGACGTGATTCATGCCGATCGACCAAAACGGGTTACCCGGTGGATCGCTCAGCCAGTGCCGACCGCGTTGCTGCATCACCGAAAAGAACCCGAGTGCGGAGCGCGCCTCCTCCGCGGCCAATCGACTCAAGTTTATTCCGACAGCTCCCCATAATCCCAGCTCTACAAAGCGTCGTCGATTCATCGTGCCTGAAACTGACACCTTTGAAGCTCACGAAAAGCAGTAATGGCGAAGAGCCCCTCCACCCGCTTATTTTACTTCGGCGCCAGCCGCACTTACTACCGTCGTTAGCTCCAGCCGTAAAACCCGCCACGTGCCGACGGCCAAGTCTTCCGGTAAAGCAATCTTTCCGATACTTTCACGGTGGAGGGCGACTACCTGGTTTCCCACTCGACGAAACATCCGTCGCACCTGCCGATAGCGACCTTCGCGTAAGGTCACGCGGGCGGTGTTTTCGGTTAGAATGACTAACTCGCCCGGCTGCGTCACGATGTCCTCCGTCTTGAAATAGAACCCGTCGGCAAACTTCGCCGCGGCATCGAGCGGGATCGGTTCCTGCGTGGTCACATGATAGACCTTCGGCACCTTCTGGTCGGGATGCATGAGGGCTTTGGACCAACGACCATCATTGGTGAGAAGAACCAACCCCGACGTATTGATATCCAATCGACCCACTAGGTGCAGCGAGTCCTTGTCATGATCGTCGATCAGATCGAGAACCGTGCGGTGCTTCGCATCCTTCGTCGCACTGAGCACGCCGACTGGTTTGTTCAACATCAGACAAAGTCGACGCGACGCCGGTTGCACGTCAGCACCGTCCAAGGTCACCGCCGAAAAACGATCGACCTCTTCACGCCAATCCGTCGCGATCCGCTCCCCGACGATCACTCGCTTCCCCGCAATGCACTCCCGTGCTTTGGATCGCCCCATCATCCTGAACTTGGCTAGCAATCGTTCGAGTCTCATTTCCGCCTAGTTAAGAGAACGGAACGTCTCGGCGTCAATTATCGCCCCAACACTCTGTGTCGTCTCCAAAACGAATTGAAATCCAAGCCATACGTTCGTCACACTACCGGGTATCAAATATTTAGGATCGAAGCATCACGGGGGCGAAGCTAGTCATATTCACCGGTGGGCCAGCCCACTCACCTTTTCATGAGCCAATCTTCCACCACCTCTTTATCCTGCTCCAAGTGCAGTCACGCCCAAGAATTCACGACTTGGAATTCAATCAACGTCGCCCTCAATCCTGAGAAAAAAGGCGAACTCCGCAACGGCTCACTCCATCGATTCACGTGTGCTCAATGCGGCAACCAGAGTGAGGTCAACTACCCCACCCTCTATCACGACCCCGGGAACAAATTCATGGTCTGGCTCAACGGTGATGCGAATGACGAGGCCATGCGTGGCTTGATCGCGGGTGACTTCCTACAAGACTATCGACTTCGGCTGGTAAACTCCCGCAATCACTTGATCGAGAAAACCCACGTATTAGAAAGCGGCCTCGATGATCGTCTCCTCGAATTGTTTAAAGTGGCCATGAGTACCAACAACAAAACGGTGCCCGCGGGAGACATGCTTTTTGCAGGTATCGGCATCGGACAGAAAAAAGTGCAGGAGCTCCAGTTTGCCGTCGTTTCGGAATCGGGCACCCAGTTTATCGGCGCGACGCTCGAGGCTTTCAAAAACTACTCCGATGTCTTTATCAAAGTCGCGAACGCCGAACCATTCGAGGCATGCAAATGGGCTCGGGTGGATCGAGCCTACGCGACCGGTCTCATGCGGCGGCACTTGCCGCCAACCTAGCTCTTAGAATAAGAAACGGATCCCTCGCCCCCCCATACCATGCGTCTTACCCCCTTCATTGTCGCAGTGACGTTGCTGCTCTCCCCCTTCGCATCCTTGGCGCAAAAGCCGCCCAATATTCTCCTTATTCTCACCGATCAGCATCATGCCAACATGCTTTCGAGCGCAGGGAATCCCTACCTAAAAACCCACGCGCTCGACGCCATGGCCAAGGCTGGTATCCGCTTCACCAATGCCTACGTCACAAATCCCGTCTGCGTGCCGAGTCGTCTCTCTATTGCCACCGGAATGATGGCTGGCCGGTTGGGCGTATTTAACAACGGCATGGAGGCGACGATCCCCGCCAATGTCGTCGCCAACTCGATGGGTAACATCATCAAGCGAGGCGGCTACGATACGTTCTATGGCGGAAAAACGCATTTGGCTCCCGAGCTGACTCCGCTCAATGCGGGCTACGACGAGTTCTTTCGCGATCAGCGCGACAAACTACCTGGTGCCGTCGTAGAGTTCATCACGCGGAAACGGGATAATCCATTCTTCGCGGTGGCCTCGTTCATCAACCCTCACGACATCTGCTACGCCTACGCCGCGCGCCAGGAGGACAAGAAAGGCAATGCCCTTGTTCGCCAGCTCTTCCAGCAAGCCGAAGCGTTGCCCGAAGATCAGTTACCTCCTCTTCCCGCCAACAGCGGGATTCCCGAAGATGAACCCGAAGGCGTCGAAGCCGACATGCAAGCGACCTCGGTGACCCCCGCCATCCTGATGCGCCAGGACTACTCCGACCGCGATTGGCGCAATTATCGTTGGATCTACTGTCGGCTCACTGAACGAGTCGATGCCCAGATCGGCGAACTGCTCGAGGCCCTCGAAACCACTGGTCTCGATGAAAACACCCTCGTCATCTTCACCAGCGATCATGGCGATATGGATGGGAGCCACCGTCTCGCCTCCAAAGGCGTCTTCTATGAAAACTCCGTCGGCGTGCCGTTCATCATGCAATACAAGGGCATCATTCCGGCGGGAGTCGTGAACCATCAGGCTCTCGTCTCCAACGGTCTCGATGTGCTGCCCACCATTTCGGACTACGCCAATCTCCCGTCGCCTGATTATTGGTTAGGCCGCAGCCTCCGCCCCCTCGCGGAAGACCATACCGATCACGCCGCCCGTCCTTACATCGTTGCGGAAAATCAAGCTGGTCGCATGCTCCGTTCGGCCCGCTACAAATACTGCGTCTACCTCAATGGCACGCGTCGGGAATCTCTCGTCGATCTGCAAGAGGACCCCGGCGAAATGAAAAACTTGGCGGCCTCCCCGTCGCACCGAAAAGTGCTGAACGAACATCGCACTTATATGCTGCAATGGATCGAGGACTCCCACGACGACGACGCCAAATCCTTCGCGATCCGGCCGGACGACCAAGGTTAACTCGCAACCTTTTTCACTCCGTTACACCTTCCTTTTACCCTATGCGCCCTGATCCGTTTCCCCTCGCCCAGCTCCTCAAGACTCTGCTTATCGCGATCTTCCTTTCAGGATCGGTCGCTACCGCCAAAGAGGTGAACGTGCTGTTTATCGGCAACAGTTTTACCAGCCGCCACAATCAGCCCGACCTTGTCGAGCGCGTGATGGAGGAAGGTGAACCTTCGAACGACTACCAGATGTCCCGCGTCATCTACGGTGGCCAAAACATGTTCAAGCATTCCACCTACTATTTCAGCCAGTCATTCATCGAACAGGCGACCATCTCGGATGCTGAAATTTTGTATCGTATCACTAAGATGAAAACGATGTTGGAATCCGATCAAGCGCCGAAACCATCGGAATGGAAGACGCACTGGTCATCGCTCGACGAGCCGCGCGAGATGAAATTCGCCGACATCCATAAGCACATCCGGGCCGCGATCAAACGACATGAAGATCTGCTACAAAACAATCCGCGCCAAAAGTGGGACTACGTGGTGCTGCAAAGCTGGCGCGACGTCTCCGCCGATCCCGATCAAGCCTACGCCAAATACGCGACCATGCTCGCGAAAATCGCCAAAGCCAACGGTGCCAAGGTCATTCTCTACCTGACCTCACCAGAGACTCAAAATCAGGTCCCGGTTGATGCGCCGCTCTCGCCGTCATCCGCGGACCGCGATCTCGCGGTCGGCTTGGAACTAGTCCGCCGGATTCAGCCTGCCGCGGTGATCAGCGTCCCTCTTGCCATCAAAAACATCCAGACCGGCGGCACGGATCTACTCTTCCGCTACGTCAATGACGGACATCTCAATCAGACCTGCGCCTTTCTCACCTCCAATCTCTTTTACGCGGCCCTAACGGGGAAGAGCTCCGAGGGTTTCGCTTACAACTCCGTCACGGAAAATAAAGTAAAAGATGGCAAAGATCCCGATGGCGGAGAGCTCGAAGTGATCTTCGATGATCAGACCAAACGCTACCTCCAACGCATGGCCTTTGAAGCCGCCGAAGAATTTCGTCAGCTGGCGAGCGACTAGTCGTCCGACTTCAAACGACTTGGTATTTAGAGGGCTACGCTGATCGTCGTTGGAGTAGAAGGATCCAAGATCGCACTGCCCGTGCGGGTGCCGTGCTGAAAATCACGAACTTCGACGCGAAGGACCTTTGATCCATCCAGCTCGAAGATCTTCTTCGGAACGGAGAGGATACCCGAAAGGCTGTCATCCCACTGTCCGGTCCATAACGGGACGCTGGCGTCCATCGGGTAGGTGGGAGTTGTAATGGCAAAAGCAACGTAGGGCGGACGCTGATACATGGGCTCTATGACCGAGTCGTCCGGGCGAGTTGCGCCGAGAATTTCAACGAGGAGAGAACGGTTCGGAGATCCGTTGGATCCTCCCGAAATAAACGTCTGCTGGAGTTTAGCGGTGACCGACTTGACGTAAACCGTCGCGGGGACATCCCATCGCAATCCGCCGTCAACACTGCGACGTTCTCCCTTCGGCGTTTCGATCACCAGTGTGCCAGTGTCAGACTCAAAGCGAATCGCGCTTGCCCCGTCGTAGAGTAACCATGAAGCCGAAACCCAGTCCGACGTGCACTCGAGGGAACGACGATAGATGGCGGGCTGCCCCGCGCAAAGCGCCCACTCGAATCGCTCGCCATTCACCGTCCCCTGCGTAGTGGCCAACACCGTTCGCGTCGGGAGGCCACGATTGCACGTCTCCCAAGTGTTACCGCCATCGAACGAGCGGTAGACTCCAACATTCGTGCCCGAAAAAACGGCGTTCTCGGTGACCAGAAAGCTGCGCGCAAATTCGCAAGTGAGAGATTGTCCAAGCTCGTGCCATGTTGCGCCCGCATCGGTGCTCTTCCAGTTGGAGTAGTCACTTCCCGCGTAGATGATATCGGAGTTACTCGGGTCGAAGGAGGAGCCACTGATCAGCACCGCGCCGTAGTGAGGCGTGCGCTTCTGCGGCGCGATTCCACTACTCGAAGACACCCAACTGCGTCCATTGTTGTAGGATTTGAACATGCCCTGGTGATGAGTTTCGGCGTAGAGCAGGTTCGGCGTCACCGGGTCGGGCACGATACGATCACCTCGCCGGAAGATTGGACCGATCGATTCGTGTCGCCAAGTATCTCCACCGTCTTCGCTGCGGTGGTAACCACCTTCCCAGCGCCCACCGAGAAACAGGGTATCAGGATGGCGGGGATCGAGCGTGAGATGCTGGAACCGGGAAAACTGTTTCGGCCACGTGGGATCAGGCCATGGCACCTCGTTCTCGGCCACGAATTCGGGATAGTTGAAAATAAACTGCCACGGCCCAGCCCCGCCATGGGTGTTACGATGCACGCCGTCGGGCGTGAGGACGTAGAGGCGATTCCGATCGATTGGATCGATCACGAGGCTGAGAATGCTCGCCTCCGGTAGAGCCAGTAGCTCCCAGGAGTCGCCCCTATCATGGGAAACCCAAAGTCCCGTCTCCCGGCCACCGGTATAAATACGAGACGAGTCGAGTGGATCCAGCGCGACGATGTAGTAGTGGCGAAATTTCGTGCTGGGACTAATATCTGACCAATAGCCGCCCCCATCGCGGGTGCGGTAGAGTCCGCCTCCGTTGGTCGCCGCGTAGATGAGTTCGTCATCTGCCGGCGACGCCGCGAGCTTCATGATATAGGCCGAGGCCGGTGGAGGCACCACGTGATCGGATGCACTCGCCCCCACCCCCATGCTCAGGAAGCACATCATCCGGAAACAGGCGACAAACGGTATTATTTTCCAACGCATCAGGAGTGTGATACTACAAACGGTCTGGTTTGGCGCAACCGGCGTTATCGATTGAAAACGCATACGGCTTGCGCCGTTCTCGCCGCCTTTATACACCTGCTGCCCAGTTACCCTATGAATCTAGCTACCTCCCTCCGAGCGCTTGCGCTTTTCCTCGTCACTGCGGTGATCCTTTCAGCGGCAGATCGCCCCAATATTCTTTGGATTACTAGTGAGGATAACAGTCCCGACTACATCGGCTGCTACGGTGATCCTCACGGCATGACCCCCACGATCGATCGCCTTGCCCAAGAGGGCGTGCTTTACCACAAAGCTTACTCCAATGCCGCCGTTTGTGGCCCCGCGCGCACGGCGCTTATTCTGGGGATGTATCCGCCATCCGTCGGCGGAGAGCATATGCGCAGTCAGGCACCGCTGCCGGCCCATATTAAGATCTACCCGCAATACCTGAGCGACGCCGGTTACTACTGCACCAACAACAGCAAGAAGGACTACAACATCGATCAAGCCATGCCAGGCTGGGCCGAAAGCAGTCACCAAGCGCACTGGCAAAATCGCCCCGACGGGAAACCGTTTTTCGCGATCTTCAACACCACCGTAACCCACGAAAGCGCCCTGCATCCTAAAAAGTATGACGGCAAGTTTGGCATCCCGTTGGAACAGGTGCGAGTGCCAGCCTACCTTCCAGACACGCAGACCACCCGTGAACGGATCGCGACCTACTATTCCCGGATGAATGATATGGATCAGTTCGTCGCGGATCGACTGCAGGAGCTGGAGGATGCCGGACTAGCGGACGATACCATCGTTTTTTATTACGGCGACCACGGCGGCATCATGCCGCGTAGCAAACGTTTCATTTACGACAGTGGCACTCACGTTCCTTTGGTCATTCGTGTCCCGGAGAAATGGGCGCACCTTTCACCCCACGCCGTCGGCACTCGGACGGATGAGATTGTGGGCTTCGTGGACTTTGCGCCGACCCTGCTGAACCTCGTTGGCGCCAAGATTCCCGCACACATGCAAGGACGCGCGTTCCTCGGTAGAAATCCCGGAGCTGCTCCCGAATACGCCTACACCTTCCGGGCCCGAGCCGATGAGCGGATCGACTTCAAACGCGGGGTCACGGATGGCCACTTCAACTACATCCGCAACTACCTCGCGTATCTGCCTTCAGGCCAGCACGTGAACTACATCTGGGAGAACCCCGTAGCCCCCGAATGGGAAGCGCTGTTCCGAGCCGGTAAAACCAACGCAGCCCAAAGTGCCTTCTTTGAGCCCGCGCCACTGGAAGAGCTCTTCGATCTCACGCAGGATCCGGACGAGGTGAACAACCTCGCGAAAGACCCCGAATACCGGGACGTGCTGGTGCGGATGCGGCAGGCCAATCGCAATCACATGCTCCGAATTCGCGACAGTGGCTTTGTCCCGGAAGCCCTCCTCGTGGAGTGGAGCCGAGGCTCCGGAAAATCCCCTCACGATATCGCTCGCGACGAGCTCCAATACCCCCTCGCCAGCATCATCGACGCGGCGGATGCGCTTTTGGACCAAGGTGAAGCCGCGTTGCCGCAATTGACCCGACTGCTCAACTCCCGCAATCCGGTCATCCAATACTGGGCGCTCATCAATTGTATGGTGCTACAAACCGAGAACGAAAAAATCACGAAGCGCATCACCGCCCTGACCCGCAGTCCCATCGCCGCGACCCGCATCGCGGCCGCCGAACACCTTGCCCGTTTGGGTAAGCGGGATCCCCGGCCGGTCCTGAACGAGGTCTTGCTCAATGACTCCAACGTCCTCGCCCGACTTCAGGCCATCAATGCCCTCGATCACGTCAAAGGCGCCTACCCTTACGACCCCGCGATTTTCGAGCAGTCAGCCGCAATCTGGCCGACCGACGCCAAGAACCTTACCGCCGACTGGATGGGACGCTACCAGGCCTACGACGTGCGCGTGATGGAGTATCTCATGGAATAATGAGGCTCACTCGGCATTGTTCCCTTTCCTCGCCCCTGATGAAGCTTCCTGCGGTTTTCTTGCTCCTACTCGCCATCGCGGTGAGTACATTACCGGCCCAAACTTATTTCCCTCCTCGTGGGCAATGGGCGGAACGCCAACCGGAATCACAAGGATTGCACGCCGCCGCTTTACAGGCGGCGATTGATTTTGCTCAGGCCAACGAGTATTCGGGCTCACATGATCTGCGCGTAGCGATCAACGAGGGGTTCAGCCATGAACCTTATCATGAAATCGTCGGCCCGACTAGACGCCGTGGCGGATCCGCTGGCATGGTCGTCAAGAACGGTTACGTCGTGGCTAAATGGGGAGATACTCGTCGGGTCGACATGACCTTTTCCGTGACCAAGAGTTACCTTTCCACCGTGGCTGGTCTGGCGGTCATGGACGAACTCATCCCGAGGGTGCAAAACCCCGTTAAGGAATTAGTTTGGGATGGAACCTTCGATGGGGTTCACAATGGTAAGATCACATGGGAGCATCTGCTCAACCAAAGCTCGGACTGGTCGGGAAGACTCTTCGATCAACCCGACTGGGGCGATCGCCCCGCCCGAGACGGCTCATTGGACGAGTGGCGCTACCGGGAGCTGCACGAGCCCGGAACGTTCTACAAATACAACGATGTCAGGGTGAATCTACTCGCCTACTCCCTCCTTCAGGTTTGGCGGCAACCACTCCCCCAAGTTCTAAAAGAACGTATCATGAATCCCATCGGGGCTTCCTCCACCTGGCGATGGTATGGCTATGATACATCGTGGGTAAATATGGACGGGGCCAAAGTTCAATCGGTGAGCGGAGGCGGCCATTCCGGCGGCGGATTATTTATCAACACCGAGGACCATGCCCGCTTCGGCCTTCTCTTTCTCCATGATGGAGTTTGGAATGGAGACCGGATCATTTCTTCCGAGTGGATAAAGTCAGCCCGAACGCCTTCCCCGGCTAACGATCACTACGGCTATCTGTGGTGGCTCAATCGCGGCGAAGCGAGATGGGATGAATTTTCCGCAGAGGTTTATTACGCGGTCGGGTTCGGCGGCAATTATATCATAATCGATCCCACCAACGACCTTGTCGTCGTGCTTCGTTGGCTTGACCATGGTAAGATCGGGGAGTTCATGGCAAAGCTGGCTTCCGCCCTGAACTAAGTTCGGTAATATGGCCCCCCATCATGCGATGATGCGGCAAACCGAAGTTAGAAAGTCACCACATGTTTTTCAGGACGGATCCGCCGTGTTCGAACAGTCCGCCCCAGGATCTTTCCACCCCATGAATGGGACGGGACAAGACCTATGGCGAGTTTGCTCATGGAGAGCTTGGTGACCCAAAACCAGTAGTCAGGTCGACATCAGATGAGCTCTCTTTGAGCCGACCAGATTGGAATTACTTCTGGGCGGCGAGCAACGGCGTCGCCCGGCAACACAGCTGCAGAGCTAATCCCCAAGGATCGCGGAGCATCGCCAATCGCGATCCGTCCGGCGTGGTGGCCTGACTCAACAGCGTAGCCCCTGCCGCGACCAATCGCGCGGCGTCGACCTCGGGATCTGCACTCACAAACGCAATGTGCAACAACAGCGGATCCCACTCGGCATAAGCTGGGATCTGATCCGGAGGGTTGCAGTAGATCTCCAACACCGTCGCCTGCTCATCGGCCAAAAAATGAGCCTGCGCGGCCCCCGGTAATTTTCGCACCACGGTGAGTCCGGTATGGGTGCAATACCATTCCGAGACCGCGACCGGATCAGCGACATTGTAAGCGATATGTTCAATTTTCATAAAGAGTTACCAGCGGTTGGACTTCAAAAAAGGGGTCAGGCGTTGTAGTTTGTATTTATCCCAACTGATCGCTCGAATTTCCGATCCGGATTCCGGTGCCAAGCGTTAACTCGACGACTCACTTCGTGGTGTCCACCCATGTTCAAATGGTCGGCCAACCAATGATTGGTAACCGTTGTCTTCGATTTCATCGCCGCTGCGATGACGATCTTCCATCGAGCTGATTTCGGTGAGTCCAAGGCATCATTCAACTCAAATCCCCCCTTGTGCAGCAGTTCAGACAATGAGTCTGCCCAAAGCAACGAGTTGCCCTCATCCAATGCCGTTCCGGAGCGCAGGGTCTTATCACGGAACTCCTCTCTATCGTTGAGGAGATCCTTCTTGAATTGAGCGGAACCCAGCACCCAGCCCTTACACATCTCATCGAAGAAAAGCTCCCGTTTCGCGTGACTATCGGCAGACAACCATTTTAGGTAGTCGCAGTAGAGACGGTGACCTTTTGTGGTGTCAGGCCATCCCCCACCATGATCTAAGGCCGCAACCGGCGAAAACCACTTCGGCCTGAGCTTCGGATTTTGCATCCAATGCAAACTGGACCACGGCCAACTCTTCAAGTCATCGACTCGGCACATTCGAGCCCTGATCGGGTTAAGGTGAATGTAGTGGCACAACGCCCCGAGGTGGGAGTCCGAATCCACCAGCAAGCTTTTGTAGCGCCCCTGGAAAATATGCCCCTGTTCTTTTCGAAGGCGATTGAAGCGGGTGGCAAAGGTCCCCTGCCAAAGCTTCATACCTTCGACCAAATTCGCTTTAGGCGTCTCCAGTACCACATGGAAGTGGTTCGTCATGATAACCCAGGAATGGATCTTCCAGTCTAGCTTCTCCGCAGTTTCACCAAGCGCCTTCAGCAGAGCCTGCTTCGCTCCGTCACTCTTAAAAATGTGAGACCGATAATTGCCACGGTTGATCACATGATAACACGCATCTTCAAATTCAATTCGAGGTTGGCGGGGCATGCTCTCACATAACATAGGGATATGAATCCATTCAACTACAAACTACAACGCCTGACCCTTTACTCCTGAATCCCGACATAACGAGCCCACTATAAAAACCTTCCAGATCGCGGAATCGACTCGCGAAGGCATGCGCCTGGGCTGACGAAATCACCATCGGCTTCTCCATAAACACATGCAGCCCCGCATCGGCCGCGAGCATCGCATGATCGAAGTGCAACCTGTGGGGCGTGATGATGATCACCGCATCCAATTCCGCCTCGGCAAACAACGTCGCAGCATCGGTAAACAACGTCGGAGCCGGCTCCACCGCATCAAGTGCCGTGTCCGCCTTGAAACGCTCCATCACCTCAGACGAAACATCGCACAACGCGACGATGGCTACATCGGGATTCTTCATAAAACGCTCGGCATGCACCACGGCCATCCCGCCAGTGCCCAGGATTGCTAGTCGAATTTTACTTATGGGGTAGAGCAATGAATACGCTCCCTCCCAGACCGAAGACAACAGAATCCATTCAACTGCAAACTACAACGCCTGCCCCCTACTCTGACCGAAGACAACAGAATCCATTCAACTACAAACTACGATACTGCTGAAAAAGTCTTAGCGTCGGACGGGAGTATTTTTAGATTTGGCGGACGGTGATTTTTTACGCGGCGCGGTCTTTGCGAGTGGGACGGGAGGCAAGGCCGCAGCGGAGAGCGCCCGTTTC
>Ga0209491_10007355_pt1 | contig 14596 bp, 8 predicted proteins | sample BON02_FD_187213 | JGI IMG/M metagenome (GOLD analysis project Ga0209491, IMG submission 187213) | Freshwater microbial communities from Lake Bonney liftoff mats and glacier meltwater in Antarctica - BON-02 (SPAdes) (version 2) | ecosystem: Environmental > Aquatic > Freshwater > Ice > Glacier...
ATGATCCCGAGGGACGCGCGGTGATGGGGAACAGTTCCGGAGGGTCGGCGGCGTTCACGATGGCGTGGTATCATCCAGAATGGTATCGGCGCGTGCTCACTTATTCGGGGACCTATGTGAACCAGCAACGCAAAAGCAGGGGTCATGTCGTCACTTATCTACATTTTGCCTCATTCGCCAAAGCGCCATACGAAGTGTAGCCGTCCTGCTTATTTTGAGGGCCCCCGCCAACCACACCAGTGGCACTCCCATTTCTTGCTGCATGCGATCAGCTATTCGCCATTTCCAGACCGGCTGTTTCCGGGATCCCTCGAGATCCGACGATTCGAGCCCCGCCTCACGCAACAATTCGGCAAACCGCGTCTCCCATCTCAATTCCTGCATTTCTTTCGGCTCCAAATACTCCGCATTGGGAGCAGTATCCTCAGCTTGCGAAGATTTCTCAGCTAACTGTCGTTTCCAATTCTTCGAGCCAATTGCCCAGCCCCTAGTAAACGACGACCATTCCCTCGACGGTTTACCCGATTCGCTCGCATGCTTTTGCGCTAAATACCGAAGGTATTGCTGCCAATCCTCCCTCAGGTTAGACAATCCCTGCGTTTCCAGCCACCCAGCCACCCCGACGCCTCAAGCCCCTGAAAACAGTCTCCCTGCACGAATCGACCCAGGCTCGACCACCGAAATTGAGCCAAATGCTCAGCCTCAACAATCCCTGCTCGCAGGGGATTCAGATGAATGTAATCCGCCACCCGTGCCCAAACGCCTTCATTCTCCAGCACCAAGACCTTAAATCGGCCTTGGAACAAATGTCCCCGCTCGCTCCGCATTCGGTTAAAGCGAGTCGCGAAAGTAGCCTGCAGCCATTGCATGCCAGCGGACAAGTTCGGCTGGGGCGTTCGCACCGCCAAATGGAAATGATTTCGCATCACCACATACGCCCCCAATTCCCACTCATACCGCTTCACGGTCTCCTCCAGCGTTTCTACAAACCGTTTCGCCGCGCCCGCGGATCCAAAGACATCCCATCGGTAGTTCCCACGATTAATCACGTGGTAGATAGCTCCCGGATATTCTATTCGCGGTCCTCTTGGCATTCCTAACTCAATGCCCCCTCATCCAATCCTAGTCAATTGTAGACATGTGACGACATGACTCCATTGAATTGCCTTAGTCAATTGTAGACATGTGACGACATGACCCCATTGAATTGCCTAGTCAATTGTAGACATGTGACGACATGACCCCATTGAATTGCCTCCCCATTGAATTGCCTACCAATGGCCAGTTGCGATGAAGATCGCGGCGAGAGTGAGGAGTCCGAAGAGAACAAATCGCGCCCAATTGCGATGTTCACGACGCAAGGCTTCATTGGATTCGGCGGTGACTTTTGCAAGCCATTCACCGGGGGAAAACCCGTCGTGATTGGTGCAACCGGCTGCAGCTGCGAACCAAAACCCGACGAGGTTGGCTACTCTGACCGGATCGATAATAAGCTGCTTCAAGATAAAGCGGATGTCGTGCCAGTCCAAACCCTGGGGCAAGACGACTTCTCCGTCATGCTCGGTATGCACCGTGACCTGATGGTGTCGGATATGGCTGGCACGAAAACCCACGTAATCAAAGAGACCGATAAAGGAGAAGGTGCGGGTGAAGAGCGTGTTCAGCCAAGGGGAGGCAAATGGGGTTTTGTGACTGAGCTCGTGGATGGCGATGGCACCATGGAATCGAGCAAAGGTGCCGTGGACGAAGAGTGCCAACAGCACCAAGGGGAGCGCCCAGAGCCAGTTGTCGGCACTCAGATTGCGAAAAGCCAGAAAGGCCAAGGTTCCCGTAACGGCATAAATGAGCAGCGACGGGATAGTTTGAGCCAACCCCTTGGCGTCACTTTTACGCACGAGCTCGCTCATGACCTTGCGGTCCACCTTACAACGATACCAACGGATATTTACTTTTTCAGGCATGGGGGCGGGGAGACCAAGCCAAAAGGAATCGTGGTGGGAGTTAAGCGAAATTATCTCCTTCTAACGCTGTTCCTACCTTTCAAGTGAGCGCAGGCCTCTTCATGCTTTCGCCGATTCCCAATGCAAGAGAGTGTGGAGTCTAGGCGAATGATCTCAGGGTCGAAAATCCAAGATTTCAATCCTGGCAGTATTGCGATAATCGCGGTTGGGTCAGGCCAATTCATGGATGATGATTCTCTCTCTAGATTTGTCTTTGGTGCAGTTTACATTCTCAATGTATCCCGCTGTAATCGCATCCTCATTCATGAATCCCGCCCCATCTACATTCTCCCCTGCCGATGGTTTATCAGCGACGGAAGAATGGTTTGCGCCTGAGTTTACCTCTGGGTTGGTGTCGGTGATCATCCCCGCCTACAATCGTGCTGAGTTGGTTGCTGAAACGATCGCTAGCCTTCGTGCTCAGACTTGGAAGGCACTGGAGGTTATCGTTGTGGATGATGGTTCTGAGGACGATACCCTGAGGATACTCAAAGGGATTCCGAGTTTAGGTGATGGTCGCACCTTGCTAATCATGGAACAAACCAATGCAGGGGTGTCTGCCGCACGTAATCGAGGAACCCGTGGTTCCACGGGTGAGTTTATCATGTATCTCGATTCTGACGATACCTTGGTGCCCGATGCCATAGAGGACTACGTTGAGACTATCCGACGTTCAGGTAGCGACTATTGTTATTCATCGATTGGGGTGGTGGATGCTCAAGGATGCCAGCAGCCCGATCAAGGATTCTGGCATAGCCAACCCAGTGTTCCGGGAGATATGATTACAAATATGTGGTTGGTCCACGCCGCTTGCTATCGCCGTGCTGCCATCATACTCGCTGGTCCATGGAATGAAGAGATGGCTGGTTGTGAAGACCACGAGTTCAATATGCGGATTAAGTGGACCAGTCACGGAACCCATCTGCCCGGGATCCAAGGATACTATCGTATTCATAGTGCCGATCAACTGCATCAGCAATACGGTGTGGGACGTAATTTCGCACCAGATCTGATCATGCTCGAAAATTTTACTGCATGGCTCGAGCAACGAGAAGTTATTCCTTCCGCGATTCGACGGATGTTTGCTGAGCGCTATCGCTTCATTGCCTTTCGACAAGGGTGTATCGGCGATATGGAGACGAAAAATAGAGCTCTTCTCAATATTGATCGACTACTTGCAGGCTCGTGGTCACCAAGACGTTTATATGTTCTTGGTCGTTGGATAAATTTCCCCGGATTTTATAGTGGTCTCGCGAAACTTAAGGGGCTGGCTAAGGGCTGAGTCTCGTTTTTGGGCAGGGTCAATTTAATGGTATGTTACTTACCACCCGCTGACTGGCAAAGTAGAAGCTTACTTACTGATAGGAAACTGCTTTTTACCGGTCCGGAGGGGTGGACTGATAGGAAACTGCTTTTTACCGGTCCGGAGGGGTGGGGGTTAGGGGGAGGGGTGTTCATGCGGTTCAGGGGCTAATTGATAGTAGAACTGTCAGCCAATGCTTTTTGAATATTTGATTTATTTTGTCCATTCGGTCTTTTTAAAATTACACATAACGTTTACTGTATGGTTAGTGGCATTTAAAAATGCTTAAATTTTCAGTTATCACAGAACTTAATTAAAAGAACTAAACTTCAAATTTAGCACTATGTAGCCATTAACTATACAGATTGTTAGCTGCTGGCTTTATTAGTTAAGCAAATCCGCCATTTGCTCCGATATTTTGTCCTGTTATCCATTTTGAATCATCATCTACAAGAAATAAGATGATTTTTGCAATGTCTTCAGGTTCGCCAATTCGATTAAAAGCAGACATTGAAGCCAAACGTTTTATAACCTCCTCATTTTTCCCTTGTTTGAAAAGTTCCGTATTAACTGGACCTGGTGAAATAGAATTTACTGTAATTCCTTTAGTTCCTACTTCTTTCGCAAACACTCTAGTTAGCTGTTCAACTGCAGATTTAGTGGCGGAATATGTTCCATAAGTCGGCAACATTAGTCGTGTTACAGAACTCGAAAAATTTATTATCCTTCCATTATCAGCTAAAAGTGTTGATGCCTCTCTCATTGTGTTGAACACTCCCTTTACATTTATATCAAAAATTCTATCAAAATCTTCGTCCGTTGTGTCTTTGATCAATTTATAAATTGCAATTCCAGCATTATTTATCAATACATCAATTTTTTCAAACTTCTCAATGGTTTTTTGAAATAGCCTTTTTACGTCTTCCGATTTGCTAACGTCAGCTTGGATAGCAATAGCTTGTCCACCACTTTGTAAAATTTCATTTACTACACTTTTGGCAGTTTCTTCACTGCCTGAAAAATTGACCACGACTTTTGCACCATTTTTGGCAAGAGTTTTGGCAATGGTCAATCCAATGCCTCTTGAAGAACCTGTTATGATTATTACTTTTCCTTTTAATTTGTCCATTTATTATCTTTTGTTTTGGTAGTTCCTTTCAGCTTGCAGCTAACTAGTGTTTATCATGAACAAGATAATAAAAAATAGTTGTTGTTTGAAATTTAATGAATTAAGTCTTTTTTTAAAGGAATGTATTTTATAATATTGTGTCATGATTACAATCTAAATTAGACGGTTAATGGGAGTTGATAGAGTTAATGATTTTTCTAAGGTGCTGAATATAAAACGTTATTCTAATAATACAATAGCGTCTTACGTTAGTTTTTACTGATAGGAAACTGCTTTTTACCGGTCCGGAGGGGTGGGGGTTAGGGGGAGGGGTGTTCATGCGGTTCAGGGGCTAGAATTTTTCGCGGGTAGGAAGGTCGATGACTTTTACGCTCATGCGTTCCTAAAACGAGGCATTACTGGCCCAGAATTGGAAATTTACCAGCATAATCCCTTTGACGGTGCCGGGTTACACGTTTTGGGCACACGCGACTTCGACCCGACGTGAATCACGCAATATCGGCGGGATCGTATTGGATGTAATCGTCTTCGGGAAAGTCCTGAACGGCTGCATCAGACCAGAAGACGGGCTCTCCCTCTTCGGGATCAGGCTGGTAGCCGTCGTCGAAGAGGGTGAGTTGGTCGATGCCATCGGGCGCTTCGTCGTAGCAGGGAGGAACTTCGCAGCCGCATTGGTCAAAATCGTCATCAGGATCGGTAGAGTATTCTCCGAAGACATATTGTCGCCAAGCCAGGGACTCGCTCTTGCTTCGACGTGTGGTGGGAAGAGGTGACGTTGCAGGGACCGTGGTGCTCAATTCCCCCGTGGAGGCATCAACCAAGGTCCAGGGCGGGGCATGGGCCGGTGGCTGGCGCAGGTCTTGGGCTTTGCCGTGATAGAGGCCGAGGGGGGAGAGCACTTGGGCAATGTCTTTCTCCTCTTCAATGACTTCGATGAGGCGCAGGCGTCCTTGGCAAAGCGGGCACTCCAAGGGGTCGGCTCCCCAGACTTTCATGATGAGTTGTTGCCAGCAGATGCGTGGGCGGCGGGGCGCGGGGGAGAGGGCGGTAGCGGATGTTGCTTTGTATTTACGCTGGGCAGCGCGGCGCATCCCCCGGCTTTTGTTGCTGTAGTGGCCGTAGTAGCGGAGCATGGGCACGCCTTTGAGCGGTAGTTGGGCGATGAGGGCTTCGATGAATTGGTGGGCGCTGAAGACTTCGAAGTTGCGCTTGGTGCGCCAGTGCTTTTCCGAGCGGTAGAGGATGTGGCCGGTGGTGGGTTCGTAGGTGATCTTTTCCAGAGAGAAGGGCGAGCGGATGAGGTATTCGGCGAGGTGGGTGCGACCGGCCAGGTCGTCGGCCGCGAGGGGGGCTTCCCCGGCATCGAGGGTGAAACCGCTGTTGGTCCACGATAGCAACTTGGTGGCGAGGGTGGCACTGATGGAGCGGTGCTGACGCAGGCGGCGAATGACGGCGTGGCGCCAGAGCTCTGCCAGCTCGCGCCATCCGCCAAGGGGGGCGATTTGGAAGGAGCCATCGGCACGGAATACTCCGGCGGTGACAAGCAGGTGCAGATGTGGATGCCAAGTGAGGAAGTCTCCGAAGGTTTGGGCGGCGGCTACGATACCGGGTTGGCCATTGGTTACGCCAGTGCGTTCGCGCAGCCAGAGGTTCAGCACCTCTTGGGCAGCATGAAAAAGTTCGGTGATGAGAGTTCGGTCGCGTCGGAAGACGGGGCGCAGTAAGCGGGGCACGGTGAGCACAATGTGCCGGTGTGGAACTGGGGCGCAGACGGTTTCAGCAATGTGGGGAGCGAGCGTGAGGGTGCGTCGTTGGTGGCAGGCGGCGCAAAGGCCACGCTGTTTGCAGGTAAAGGCGAGTAGGAACTCATGCTCGCAGCCAGGACAGCGCCAGCGAGTGAAGCCGGAGCGAAAGTCGCCGCAGCGTAGAAATGCCCGGACCGTCTGGTCGAGGGGGTCGTCGTGAACGGACTGGGTGCGCCGGAAGCGATCCCAGTGGTAGTGGAGGACCTGCCAGATGGGCGAGGCGCTGGGGTGGCGGGGGCGGTAGCGATGGGCAACGGGCACGATATCGTCCCCAAGGATGGAGAGAGTGAGGACAAACGATGTGACGATGCGCGAGCGCGGATTATTCAAAGAGAGTGAGGAGGGGGCGAGGGAAGAGGCTCTCGCACCGTGTCGGACCGGCAATGTCCGGTCTGGGACGGCGGCACTCGGCTCGTTCCCGCTCCTCGCTAGCGAGGGGTGTCGGGCGTAGCGTGACGACACCCGTTCATTTCGCTGGGTTGCGGAGAAGCAGAAGGAGACATTGCTTGAGGGGCTGTTGCTCAAATTGAAATAATTGATAATCAATGAGTTGACTTACATTTAGGATGAAGATTAACTTATTGATCATGAAGGGGGTACACGATGATCAGAAGGCGTTATTTGGTTATCAGGTCGACCTGGATAAACGGGTGCATGCGAACCACCCGTTGTGGCGGGTTCAAGCGATGGTCGACTTTGGATTCATGCGGACGACGGTGGCTCACACTTACGGTGGCAACGGTCACGCTTCGACCGATCCGGTGGTGTTGATGAAACTGATGTTTTTGTTGTTTAGCGAAAACGTGCGCAGCGAACGCGAACTCATGCGTCGGCTGCCGGAGCGACTCGACTGGTTGTGGTTCCTGGGCTTTGGGCTGGAGGAGGAGGTGCCGCACCACAGAGTGCTGTCGAAGGCCCGGACGCGCTGGGGCAGTGAGTTGTTTGAAACCCTGTTCGTGCGCACGGTGCGCCAGTGCGTCGAGGCCGGGTTAGTCGACGGATCGAAAGTGCATGTGGATGGTAGCCTAATCGATGCGGATGCTTCCCGTGACAGTGTGGTCAAGGCCGACGCCGAGACGATTGCCCGGATCCGGAAAACCTACGGTCCGCAGGAGCGCAAACTCGATGAAACCAAACCGCCCTCGGCTCGCAGCAAAACCAATCTGCACATGGTGAGCACGAGGTGATCGACGGCGAGGTGGAGGAAAGTGAAGCGAGGGAATTTCATGAGAGGAGAGATGCTGGGTTAGCGAAGGTGTTGGTTGAGAAAATCGACGACGGTTTGGCGGGCCTCGGGGGTTTCGAAGGGTTTGCCGCCGTGGCCGGCGCCGGGGAGGATGACGAGTTGGGTGGAGGCTCCGGCGGTGGTGAGGGCGGCGTGAAGACGCTGGCTTTGATCGACGGGCACGCCTTCATCGGCGTCGCCGTGCATGATGAGGAAAGCCGCATCGTCGGCGCTGGCTTGATACATTGCGCTGGCGTCTTTTGCGAGGGCGGGAACTTCGAGGACGGTGGCGCGGAGGAGTTTGGCGCCGTTGGAATTGGCGACGTCTTCGGCAGTGCGACCATTGCCGACGTTGTTGGGCGGCATGGTGAGGAGGTCGGCGGGACCAAACCAATCCAGCACGGCTTGGACGCGGCTGGAGGTGGATTCGTTTTCTGGATACAGGCGGGTGCCCATGAGGGCGACAAGGTGACCACCGGAGGAGGTGCCGGCGGCGCCGATGTGTTTGGTGTCGAGGCCGAGTTTCTTACCGTGGTCGCGCAGCCAGCGGACGGCGGAGTAGCAGTCGTTGATCTGGGCGGGCCAGCCGGCGACGTCGGTTTGGCGAAAATCAATGCTGGCGACGGTGAAGCCGTGTTCGGTTAGCCATCCGGCTTTTTTTTGACCGACCGTCTTGTCACCGTTCTTCCAACCACCGCCGTGCACAAAAACGATGACGGGAGTGGGCTCGGTTGACTCGGTGGGGCGATGCAGGTCGAGGGTCAGGGAGACGCCGTCGGGGCGGGCGTATTCATGTGTTTCGATACGCGGCTCCGCCGCGAGGGGGGAAACGAGGGCGAAGCCGAGGAGGGTGAGGGGCAGGATGTTGTTAACCATGAAGGAGCGCGAAGCGCGTAGATGGTGCGCCGGGACGGGGTGCCCCGGAGGGGTGATGATGGAGCATGGGAGTGCGGAGATGGTGCGATCGAAGATCGTGCCCCGAAGGGGGGACGATGGCGGGCGCCCTTTGGGCGACTGAGGAACAAACGGGTGCCCAGAATGGGCGGTTGAAGAACAATGGACACGAAAGGCTACGTCTACCGACTACGCACTCAAATTGTTTTTAACGCAGAGGCGCAGAGACGGTGAGGGCTGACGCACTGGGGTTGTTTTTTTGGGATGAGAGGGAGGCCGAGGGGCAGAAGGTAACGGAGGCAACGAAGGGCGTCGTCGAGTGAAGTCCCAAAATTGACGGGACCGTGAGGCAGTATTTTTTAACCATCCTGGCGGAGGGGGGATACTGACTATGCACTGGAGGAGGGGGATGGCGTCTTGACGGGGATGGTGGTTCGCGGGACTTTGAGGGATCTCATGAAATTGCTTTCCCCTGCTTTTCGCTCCGTGTTTGCCGCGGTTTTTTTATTGGTTGGTTTGGGGGCGCAGGTTGCAGCGCGATCTTTGGAGGGATCACGGCCCAATGTGATTTTTGTGCTGACGGATGATCAGGGGATGGGGGATTTGGCGTGTTTGGGGAACCCGATCATTTCGACGCCGAATCTGGATAAATTTTATGCGCAGTCGACGCGGTTTACGGAGATGCATGTGAGTCCGACTTGTGCGCCGACAAGGTCGGCGTTGTTCTCGGGGCGGCATGAGTTCAAGAACGGGGTGACGCACACGATTTTGGAGCGCGAGATTATGGCGCTTTCGACGACGACGTTTCCACAATTGTTGCGCGGGGCGGGTTACGAGACCGGCATCTTTGGCAAGTGGCATTTGGGGGATGAAGATGCGCATCAGCCTTACAATCGGGGGTTCAGCGAAACGTTTATTCATGGGGCGGGTGGAATCGGACAAGCTTATGAAGGGAGCTGTGCTGATTTTCCGCCAAACCGGGAGGAGGAGGGGCGCTACTTCGACAATGTGATTCTCCACAATGACACGATTGTGCAGACCAAAGGATTTTGCACCGACGTGTTTTTCCAGGCGGGGCTGGGTTGGATTAAAAAACAGCACGAAGCGAAGACGCCGTATTTCGCCTACATTACGTTGAATGCGCCGCATGGTCCGATGCTCGCGCCGGAGAGCTATCGGAAGAAATGGTTGGATCAGGGGTGGGATGCCGACACGGCGGGGCGTTACGGGATGATTGAAAACATCGACGACAACTTTGGGTTACTGATGCAGAAGTTGCGCGAGTGGGATGCGTTGGAAAATACGCTGGTGATTTTCATGACGGACAACGGTCAAGCCGGGCGAGCGGGTAAGAAGGACGGTGAGGCGGTGAGGCACTACACGGCGGGTTTTAAAACGGGTAAAGGTAGCCCTTATGAGGGAGGCACGCATGTGCCGTCGTTTTGGTATTGGGAAGGTGTGCTGGGGCAAGGCGTGGATATCAACGGACTCGTCGCCCATATCGATTTCTTTAAAACGATGACGGCGTTGGCGGGAGCAAAAGTGCCCGCGGGAATTCAAGCGCTGGATGGCCGGTCGATGTTGCCGCTGTTGGAAGATGCCCGCGCGGATTGGGCGGATCGGAATTTGTTCATTCACACAGGGCGCTGGCCGAAGGGCGAGGATCCTGAGGGCTGGAAGTTCAAGAACTGCGCAGTGCGGAGTCAGCAATGGCGGTTCGTAAATAACAATGAACTTTACGACATTGTGAATGATTCGTTCGAAAAGGTCGACGTGGCGGCGGAGCATCCCGCAGTCGTGGCGAAACTGCGGAAAGCTTACGATGCGTGGTGGGCGGAAACGCGGCCGTTGATGGTCAACGAGGACCGGCCGTTCACGCCGGAGCAGCCGCAGGCGGTGCGTTATTATCAGCAGTTGGACGCGCGTGGGATTCCGGATTGGGTGGCGCCGGTATTGTAGACATGTGACGACATGACCCCATTGAATTGCCCCATTGAATTGCCATGCCGGTAGACATGTGACGACATGACCCCATTGAATTGCCCCATTGAATTGCCATTGAATTGCCGCCGTGAGAGGGGGGGGGGCGGCCGAACCGGGATCTATTTTACCCAGTAGATTTCCAGCAGGCCGATGCCGTTGGGGTCCGCGGTGGGGGCGGACATGAGGGCGGAGTAGACGCCGGGCTCGAGGGTGGCGAGAATGACCGAATCGGCGGAGTTCGAATCGAGAGGGAACGTGCCAATTTGCTGGGAAATACTTTCGATGGCGGAGGCGGCGGGGTGGGTGATCCAGTGGGTATTTTCGGCGATCACGTCGTTGCCCGATGCGCTTTGATGCACGAGGGTGAGGGTCGGATTTGAGGTCGGGTTTTCGATGCCAAAAGAGGCGAGGCTGGGGCCGACGGCCCGGATGAGGATTTGAACGGGGTTCGGGCCGGTGATAACGAAGCCGGCGATGAGGGCGTCTTCGTTGTGCCCGACGGTGCCCCGGGAGGAGAGGTTGATGAGTTGGCTCGAGCCGATGGCGTCGCTGTCGTAAATCTCGGCGAGCGTGATGCCGGGGGTGCCTCGGATTTGGAGGGTGTAGACCCCGGCGGGAAGATCGGAGAGGAGCGCAGCATCGGCGCTACCGGACGGGAAGGCGAAGGCACCGAGATCGGTGGTGACCTGTTGGATCCGAGTGGCGTTGTTGCCCGATTGCCAGTCGTCATTGGAAGCCAGCGCGGTGGTGGTGCCCGCCGTGAAAAGTTGCATCTCAGGATTGGTCGTGGCTTGGGGGACGCCGTGGGAGCGCAGGGCGGGGCCAGCCCCACGGAGGAGCACGGATTTCTCGGTGTCGCCGTCGATGACGAAGCCAAGCGTGAGGGTGGCGTCGCCGGTGCCGATGCGGCCCCGGGTGGAGAGGTTGGAGATGGGGTTGCCGACTTGGTCGGGATGGAGGAAATAGGCGCGGGCGCGGAGGAAGGCTCCCGCCCCGACGCGAGAACCGACGATACGGCCGCGGAGGTCATCGGATTCGATATGGATACCCCCGTAGATGCGCGATATGCCGGCTTCATCGGCGGCGTCGTAGTAAGTGCGCCACTGGAGAAGGACGTCGGTGGAAGGGCCTTCTTCGAAAATGAGGAAGGCGTTTTGCGGCGCGAGGAATTCACCGCGGTCGCCGGGGAAATTGGCACTGCCGGTGAAGAGCGTGAGCACTTCGGCGGCGGCGCGACTGAAGGTGCTGTGGCCCGAGATGTAGGCGGCAAAGGACGGGGTGACGAAGTTGGCCCGTTGGTAGGGTAGCCAATCGACGCCACGAATCCAGTCGACTCCGCCGACGCGGTTGGTGGGGTCGGTGGGTTCGCCGCGCCAGGCGAAGACGGCGATCTCGTTGGCATGGCCGGCGAGGTGGGCGAATTTTTCGCCAGGAGCGGTGAGGGCCGGAGTGATGACTTCGACGAGGCCGGGTTCGAGGGTAATGCCGTCGGCGTGGTAGGCGGGTTGAGTGGGATCGGATGACTGGCCGAGACCGGCGAGGTGACGAATCATCGAGATGGGTCGAACGTAGTCGTATTTGGCCTTGGCATCCCACGCGGCGATGGCGGCGTCGTGCACGGCACCGTTGAGGGCGAGGTAGAGTTTGACGTCCCATTCGAGGCGATCGAGAGGAGCGCCGAGGCCGTAGAGCTGGTGGGTCGTGGCGGGGTGATCGGAGACGTAGTTGGCTAAAGTGTTCCAGTGGCCGGGAGGGGTCTCGGATTCGGGACCGTCGGCCCAGAATTCGGCGATCACGCGGCCAAAGTCAGCAAATTTGACGAAAGAGGCTGGCTCGGTGGCGGCGGAGTGGCCGCGGCCGGAATTGGTGCCGAGGGCGTGGTTACCACGAGCGCGAGGGGAGAGGTCGATCGTGGGGGATTGGATGGGATCAAGCAGGCTGCTGTAGCGGATGACCTGCAGGGCTTCGGCGCGGTATTGGGCCGCGGTGGCGGTGCCGAGTTGAGGGGGAGGTCCGGGATCGTGGTAGACGGCGGTGGAGCTGGGGCGGGTGAGGGCGAAGGGCGTGACGGCGCCCCAGTTGACTCCGACGAAGGCCTGAGTGCTTTCACCGAGAGCGATACCGTTTTGAGTGACGAAGTTGAGGAAGCGGAGTGGTTGCCAGCGATTGGGGTCGTTTAAGGTCGTGCCAGACTCGCCGATGAGGAGGGGTTCGTTGACGGAGGCGTAACCACCGAGATCGAGGTAGCCGTTGGCCTCGTTGGCGCCGTCGCCCAGGCCATGGGCGATGATCGCGGCGCCGATGCGATTGCCGACGGCGGCGGGTGAGCTGCCGGTGAGCGTGGTATCGGTCGGGTCGTAGCCGAGTTTACGCATCACGCCATTGAAACTGAAAACAGATCGATCGGCGTAGGCGGAATTTTGGTAGCGTTGTTGGAGGATGCGGTAGGCGGCAAAACTCATGGCCTGGCTGCGGTCGGCGGTGGGGTTGGCCGAAGGGGGGGGGCGCTCGTCTTGGAGGTAGGGGCGGGCTTGGTTGGAGTAATCGTAGGCAACCCAAGCATCCCACATCGCGACGGAGAGATGGAAGAGGTTGCGTGCGTGGATGGTGGGGCGAGGGAGGTCAACCCGGACGGCGTCGAGGATGGTGTCGTTCCAGATGCGCGCGATGGATTTATCGGCGAAATCCCAATCGATTTGGACGGAGATGGCGGGAGTGGTCACGGTGCCGAGGGGATTGGAGGCGGTGGCGGTGTAGGTCCCGGAGTCGAATGGGTGGGCAGGTTCGATCCGGAGTGTGGACGTGTTGGCACCGTCGATACGTTCGCCGTTTTTGAACCAGTTGAAGACGGGCGCGGGAGAGCCGGTGGCGGTGGCCACGAGTTCGATGGTGGCGTCTTGGGTGGCGAGTTGGCTGCCGGAGACGATCGTGAATTGAGGGGCGGTTTGGATGCGGTCGCCGGGTTCGGTGATGGTGAGGGTTTGGTTCGGGGCGACGTTGGTCAGGGTCTGCTGGGCACCGCTCGGCCAAGAGATGGTGATGGCGGCGACGGGGACGGGGGAGGCGCCCAATCCGAGGTGCACGAGTGGTTCACCACTGGCGAGGTAGAGGTTGCTGGGATTGTATTCAAATACGCGTGACGGAGAGGTGTCGCCGGCGTTGGTGACCGCGATGCGGGCGCCGATGCCATCGCGGTTGGACACGGTGCCGTCGAGCCGAAGTCGAAGCCAAGCGTGGTTGTTGGTGTCGTCGTTGCGATAGAGGATGGGTTGGCCGAGGTTGTTGACGAGGAGGAGATCAAGATCGCCGTCGTTGTCGTAGTCGAAGGTGACAAGTCCGGTGCCAGGACCGTTATCGGTGATGCCCAGAGCGGTGGCCGATTCGGGGGAGAAATTTCCGTCGCCTTGATTGATCCAGAACCGGGTTTGCTCGGGATCGCGGGCGAAGGGGAGATCGCCGGGAACGCGGTTGGTGGCGACGAGGTCGAGATCGCCGTCGTTGTCGTAGTCAAAGAGCTGGGTGCCCCAAGCCCAGCCGCCGTCGCGGATTTTGAGGGTCGCGCTGACCTCGGTGAAGGTGCGCGCGCCGTCGTTACGGTAGAGACGGTTGCCGGTCTTGCCCTCGGGGAACCGCAGCGCGGGGTTGTCGTAGATGGAAGTGACGAACCAATCGAGATCGCCGTCGTTGTCATAGTCGCCGACGGTGCCGCCCATGCCGTTCTGGTCGCGGTTGACGCCGGCGGCAGCGGTGCCGTTGGTGAAGGTGCCGTCACCATTGTTCCAAAACAGTTTACTGGTGTTGAGGTCGCTGGCGATGGCGAGGTCGGGCCAACCGTCGGCATCGAAATCGGCGAAGAAACTGGAGAAGGCGAACTGGCGGTTGAGGTTCAGGTCGGCGAGGGCCACGCCGGCGGCGGCGGTGACGTTGGTAAAGAATCCGGGACGATCGATGCCGCGATTGCGCAATAGCACAGAATGCGTGGCAGGATTGATATTGGTGCGATTGAGGTAGTGATCGTTGAAGTGGAGATCGAGGAAGCCGTCGCGGTCGTAGTCGCCGACGGTGACGCTCATGCCGGCGTGGGGTTGAGGGGGGGCGGTGGTGGCGATGTGGCGGAGTTCGGCTTCCTCGCTGAAGGTGCCATCGCCCTGATTGATGAACGTGTAGTAGCGGGGCGAGTGGATGGCGGTGAGCAGGAGGTCGGCATCGCCATCGTTGTCGATATCGGCGAAGACGGCGCCGTTGGAATTGAGCGGG
>Ga0209491_10007358_pt1 | contig 14592 bp, 10 predicted proteins | sample BON02_FD_187213 | JGI IMG/M metagenome (GOLD analysis project Ga0209491, IMG submission 187213) | Freshwater microbial communities from Lake Bonney liftoff mats and glacier meltwater in Antarctica - BON-02 (SPAdes) (version 2) | ecosystem: Environmental > Aquatic > Freshwater > Ice > Glacier...
CCTTGCTAACCAGCAAGGCTTTTTTCGTGCTGGAAACAGGGCAGCGTGCAGTCATAAAGTTTGGGATGTATGTAATGCAAGTGACAACTTGAAGACCAAGGCTGGGGGAAATGCCAATGAACATTTCACACGCCTGGTGTTAAATAATCAGCTTGTCTTTGTAGGAACCATGACCATGTCCCAGTCCATACACCCCGCGGTTCGCCGCCAAACCATTGCCGATGCGCTGCGTCGCACCGCTATAAGACTGCCTACCAAAAAGGGCATCATCTGCGGCACCACCACATGGACTTATGCCGAATTTGATGCGCTGGTCACACGGCTCAGCAGCGGGCTTGCAAGCATTGGCGTAGCCGAAGGCGACAAGGTGGCGGTGTTGGCGCGTAACTCGCACGGCTTTGCGGCACTGCGGTTTGCGTTAGCCAGACGCGGCGCAGTGATGGTGCCAATCAACTTCATGCTCAAGGCAGACGAGATCGCCTACATCTTGCGCCACGCAGGGGCCAAGACGTTGGCCACAGACAGTGGGCTGGCAGCGGTGGCGCAAGCGGCCAGTCAACTGGACACGCAGGTCACACAGTTCATGTGGCTACCGTCCGAAGACCCCAGCCAGCCCGTGGTGGGCATGCACAACTTTGACACGCTGGCCGCCTGCACCGATGCCATGCCAGATGTGCAATTGGGTAGCAGCGATGTGGCGCAAATTGTCTACACCAGCGGCACCGAGTCCAGCCCCAAAGGTGCTCAGCTCACGCACGATGCGGTGTTGTGGCAATACGTCAGCTGCGTCATAGACGCTGAAATTGCTGAAGCCGATGTGGCCTTGCATGCGCTGCCGCTGTACCACTGCGCTCAGTTGGATGTTTTTTTTGGCCCTGCGATTTATATGGGTAGCACCAACATCATCACGTCCAAGCCCACGCCAGACAACCTGCTGCCCATGATTGAACAATTCGGCATCACCAGTTTTTTTGCACCACCAACGGTGTGGATTGCGCTGCTGCGCTCCCCGCTGATGGACCCAGCGCGGCTGAGCCAGTTGGCCAAGGGCTATTACGGCGCATCCATCATGCCCGTTGAGGTACTGAAAGAATTGGCGACCCGTTTGCCAAATGTGCGTTTGTGGAACCTGTATGGCCAAACAGAAATTGCGCCGCTGGCCACCCTGCTCGGCCCGGAAGACCAGCTGCGCAAACCAGGCTCTTGCGGCAAAGCCGTGCGCAATGTTGAAACCCGTGTGGTGAATGACATGATGCAAGACGTGGCGGTAGACGAAGTGGGGGAAATTGTGCATCGCTCGCCCCATTTGATGCTGGGCTACCTGCACGACGACGAACGCACCAAGGCGGCCTTTGAAGGCGACTGGTTCCATAGCGGTGACTTGGGCGTGATTGACGACGAAGGCTACATCACCGTAGTGGACCGCAAGAAAGACATGATCAAGACCGGCGGCGAAAACGTGGCCAGCCGAGAAGTAGAGGAAATGATTTACCGCTTGGCGCAGGTCAGTGAAGTGGCGGTGGTGGGTTTGCCCGATCCAAAATGGGTAGAGGCCGTCGCGGCGGTCATCGTTGTCAAAGTCGGTGAGACGCTGGACGAGGCCACAGTGATGGCGCATTGCGCGCAATACATGGCGGGCTTTAAGTGCCCAAAGCGTGTGATATTCACCGACACACTGCCAAAGAACCCAAGCGGTAAATTGTTAAAGCGAGAACTGCGCGAACGCTACGCATAACCGGCGAAGTGCTGACTCACACGCGGCGTGTTTGACCCACCCAAAATGGTTCACGAATGTCTTTTTTAAGCACCTTGCCAACGGCGCTGCGCGGCAACTGCGCCCACACCTCTACCGTTTTTGGCGTCTTCATGCCGCCCAAGCGCTCACGGCAAAACGCCATGATCTCATCAGGCGAGACAGACTCACCAGTCTTCAGCTCGACCACGGCTTTAACAGCCTCGCCCCACTTCTCGTCTGGCACACCTATGACGGCGCAGTCTTGCACGCTGGGGTGGCTCCAAATGACCTGCTCTATCTCGGAAGGGTACAAGTTGAAACCGCCAGAAATAATCATGTCACGTTTGCGGTCAACAATATAAACAAAACCGTCTGCGTCTTTCAAGCCAACATCGCCTGTGTGGTGCCAGCCAAATGTTGACGCCTGCTCCGTCGCTTCAGGGTTGTTGTAATAGCCCTTCATGACCAAGTTGCCACGGGTCACAATTTCTCCAGCCTGTTCTGGCCCGAGCAAGTTGCCTTCATCGTCCATGATCTCCACCGGCGTGAATACCGTTGGCCTACCGCAGCTTTGCAAGCGGCGCTCCAAGCTTGGGTTGCCGACCACATCGTGGTCTTGTGGCGACAAAAATGTACACAACATGGGCGACTCAGCCTGCCCATAAGTCTGCGCCATGACTGAACCAAAAATCGCTATGGCCTCTTTCAGTTTGTTGCTGGACATGGGCGCAGCCGCGTAAATAAAGTACTTGAGCGACTGGTAATTAAACGCACGCACCTGCGGGTGAGCCAACATGGCGTAAATGACCGTAGGCGGTAAAAAGAGTGTGGTGACGCGGTGCGTTTGAATGGCTTGCATGATGGCCAGTGGGTCGGCACGCGGCACAATCACTTGTGTTGCACCCATTGCCAACAATGGAAATGCTATGCTGCCAGCCGCGTGGGTCATGGGCGCCGCAATCAGGTGCACTGGCGGCTCGTCATCGTGCATGTAAGCGCAGAAATTCGCAATCATGGTGGTGAAATTTAAATGGGTCAGCATCACCCCCTTAGACCGACCGGTGGTGCCGCCAGATGGCCAAATGGCCGCCACGTCGTCAGGTTTGGCCGGAATGTAGGGTGCAGGGGCGCTGAAGCCCTTTAGCCAGTCTTGCAACCATGGGTCATCGCCGTTGGCCCTGTCCACGCAAACAAAGCCTTTGATACCTGGCGCACCTTGACGAATCTTGTCCATGTCTTTGTCAAAGCTGCTGTGGTAGAACATCCAGTCGCAATCATTGCTATCCAGTATGTAGATGTTGTCGTCTAAGGAGTTGCGGGCGTTGAGCGGCATCCATGACATACCAGCGCGCAAAATACCCAAAATACACGTGAATGCATCCATGTCGTTGGGGCTCAGCACCGCGCCTACCTGCAGCGGTTGCATGCCGTTGGCCATCAGGCCATTGGCTATACGGTGCGTGCACTCACTGGTTTCTGTAAAGCTCAGACTGCGCGCGCCATCAATCAGGCAAGCGCCTTGAGGATTGCGGCGCACGCCACGGTCAAAGTAATCAATCAGTCTCATAGATAGGCTCCCAACATACATGCTGCACGGCTGTTGCTTTTACCCTCTTCTACACAACAGAGGCTTTGGCGAACACCAACACATACTAATGTTTAAATGCGTCACCCGTATGGTCATGGTGGTCACCTTGGCGGCAACGCTGTGTTCGGGCCAGCCCTACACTCGTGTGATTGATACATAGAGGCTTTGGCCTCATTTTGAAAGTCCCCACATGACATCCCCTACCCAAGGCTTACAGCTCACCTCTACCGTTCATGACAACGGCACCTTACATATTGCGGTTCAGCACCAAACCCTCGCACAACCCGCACACGATGAGGTGGTGATTGAGGTACAGGCCACACCACTGAACCCATCAGACATAGGTCTTCTATGCGGTGCTGCAGACATGTCTACCGCAGTTAACCAGCCCGGACAACGTGCCATCAGCGCCCAGATACCAGAACGTGCCATGCCTGCCATGGCAGGGCGAATGAACCAAGCCTTGCCTGTGGGCAATGAAGGTGCGGGACGCGTGGTTGCCGCCGGCAATTCTGAAGCGGCACAAGCCCTGATGGGCAAGACTGTAGCCGTCTTGGCTGGTGGCATGTATGCCCAATACCGTATCGTCAAGGCAGGCGATTGTTTGTTATTGCCCGATGGCATCACGCCAGCTCAAGGGGCTTCATGTTTTGTCAACCCACTAACCGCTCTGGGCTTTGTGGAGACCATGAAGCGCGAGGGTCACACCGCCATGGTTCACACGGCCGCGGCGTCCAACCTAGGACAAATGCTCAACAAAATTTGTCTAGCCGATGGCATAGACCTGGTCAATATCGTTAGGCAACCTGCCCAAGCCGAATTGCTAAGAGGTCTAGGTGCCCGCTACGTGTGCGACAGCAGCGCAGCGAGCTTTATGGAGGACCTCACCGCCGCCATGATTGCCACAGGCGCCACCATTGGCTTTGATGCCACCGGCGGGGGTACGTTGACCAACCACATTTTGCGTGCCATGGAAGCGGCATTAAGCCAAGACGCGTCGACCTACAGCCGCTACGGCTCATCCGTTAAAAAGCAGGTGTACGTGTATGGCAACTTGGACCTGAGCCCCACACAACTGACACGCAGCTACGGCATGGCGTGGTCTGTTGGTGGCTGGTTGGTGTTCCCGTACCTGCAGCAACTGGGCGAAGACACCAATATCGCGTTGCGCAAACGCGTTGTGGACGAACTCACCACCACATTTGCCAGCCATTACGCACAAGAAATCAGCTTGAGTGAGGTGGTGGATTTGACGCAAGCTGAGGCCTACTACCAGCGCGCAACCAGCAGCAAGTTTTTGATCAACCCCAGCAAGGGCTGAACCAGGCCGCACCAAGCCAAGCCACACGCGTTCCCTCTGCAGATGGCAGTCCAGCGCACCAGCCATGGTCACGTTTGCATGCCCCTGCCCCGAGCAACTTTGGCAGAGTTGCCGAGGGGGTCTCAGCTGCTTGACCTCGGGGCCAACGACCTGCCCTGGGTGTAGGGCTCGCTCATCGGCATAGGGGCGGTCGGTAGCGCGGGCGCCGTGCGTACGGCGGTTCAACACTGCAGCCAAACGGGCCGACGCTGTGAACAAGCTTGGGGACACGCTGCTGGATCGGTTGTGGCATTCGCATGCTGTGCATACCGGATGTGAGCGGCTAGCCACACATCAGTTTGCCGCTGCCAACCCGCGCGGGCTTGCCTGTAAAAATCTCAAGGCTGAGCACCAAAACGCGCGAGCGCGGCCAAGTCAAATTTGGCTAACGACCATGCACCTAGCCCATTAACCTCGTAGCACCAAACCAAGTTGTCAGTTTGTTCCCAGCCACTCAGCTTGGCCAATACCGCGCACGCACCAGTTGTTTGTAGAGCTTACCCGTTGGGTGACGAGGCAGTGCGGGGTCAAAGTCAATGCTTTTGGGACACTTGTAACCGGCCAAATGCGCTGTGCAATAGGCCAGTAGTTCTGCCACCAACGCTGGCCCGGCATCGGTTTCAACTAACAACTGCACCACTGCCTTCACATCCTCCCCAAAGTCATCGCTGGGCACGCCAATCACCGCTACATCGGCTACCGCAGGATGGCCGATGAGAATGGCTTCAATTTCTTGAGGGTAAATATTGACGCCGCCTGAGATGATCATGAAAGCACGCCTGTCTACCAGCGTCAGGTAGCCCTGGTGGTCAACTTTGCCAATGTCACCCAAGGTTGACCAGCCCAAACTGTTGCGGGTTTGGGCCGTTCGCTCAGGGTCGTTGTGGTACGTAAACTCAGGGCCTTCTGAAAAATAAACCAACCCAGTTTCACCCACCGCAAGCTCCAACCCGTCTTCGTCACAGACGTGCAGCACACCCAATGAAGCCCGCCCCACTGAGCCCGGATAAGCCAACCATTCTTGCGGCGTGATGGCACAAAAACCATTGTTTTCTGTGCCCGCGTAGTACTCATGAATGATGGGGCCCCACCACGCCAGCATGCGCTGCTTGATGGCCACCGGACATGGTGCGGCTGCATGCACTGCCATGGTCATGGACGACAAGTCGAATCGGGTTCGTACCGCATCAGGCAGCTTCAGCATGCGCACAAACATGGTGGGCACCCACTGACTGTGGGTAATACGGTGCTGTTCGATCAACTGCAGCGCTGCTTCAGCATCGAAATGGCCCATGACAAACACACTGCCGCCCAGCTTGATAACCGACATGCAGTGACGCAGTGGCGCTGCGTGGTACAGCGGCGCCGGCGACAGGTAACGGCTGTGGCGACCGTAATCAAACAAGGCGCCAAGCAAATCCACTAGCAATGTCGGCGTACCAACCGGTGTTGAAGGCATGGGCCATTTCACGCCCTTGGGCTTACCCGTTGTCCCCGAAGAGTACAACATGTCCAAGCCTTGTAATGGGTCTGCAATGGGAGCTGTAGATGCGTTGTCAACAGCCGACTCCCAAGACTCAAAACCGGGCACACGCTCGCCGACGCTGAAGCACCGCAGGTCCTGCGGCAACAGCGCCCGAAGTTGCACCAACAATGCACCCAAGTCACTGGACACGACCAGCAAGCGCGCACCGCAGTCTTTAACAATGTAGGCAATGTCTTGAGCCAGCAAGCGTGTGCTGATGGTTGTGTAGTACACACCAGCTCTGTCGCCACCAAAGCATGCCTCCACAAGCCGGCGGTGGTTTTTCATGAGCACCGCAATATGACCGCCACTGGCCACACCGCAGCTGCGCAACACTTGCGCAACTTGGTTGGCACGGCTGTCTAGCTGGCCATAACTGACAGACTCCCCGGTCTCGCACATGTGAAAAGCCAGCCGGTCTTCGTCGCGAGGCTGTGAATTCATGGGAAAGAGTAAGTTCATGGCCAATGCCCTCTTTGGTTGCGCGTGTAATGGGATGTATGAACGCTTATGGCGTCACGCCTGAGCGACGCAAGTCCTTGGCAATACGCTCCAACAGCATTTCAGTTGAACCGTCTGTGAGCGATGCAACTTGTGCGCCCGCTAGGTGGCGCATAAAAGGGTATTCCTCTCGCAGACCCTCAGCCCCCATGGCGTGCATGAGTGCAGCAATGTGTCGCCCCGCCATTCGCGTAGCAAACACCTTGGCATGGGCCGCGCTGGTTTGCGCATCAACGTTGCGGTTCAAACTGTCACAAGCCAAAGCGACCAACTGGCGAGCAGCTGCTACATCGACCGCAGCGTCGGCCAATGCCCAGCGCCAACCTTGGTGGCTATGCAATGGCTGCCCAAAACTATGACGCTCATCGCCATAGACGTTGGCCACGCGCAAGCACTCGGCCACCATGGCACAGCACATCGATGCGACATACGTGCGCGCGCCGTTGATTGAGTTCATGGCGGCTTTAAAAGCCTGTCCTGGCGGGTACAGCAATTCGTCTGCATGTGCCTGGTAGCCCTGCAATGTAAAGCCGCCAGAGTTCAGACCGCGCGTGGCCGTGGTATCGCTGCGTAGGCCTCGTACAAAACCGTCACGCTGCCCATCAATGACAAAGGCAGCAATGCCTTGTGCGCCCCCTCCAGGCTCGGTTTGCGCGTACAACACGATCACGTCGGCATGGGTGGCATTGATAATCCAAGCCTTTTCGCCGTCTATTTGCCAGGCGTCACCCACCCGTTGAGCGCGGGTGGTGATGGCAGAAAAATCTGAACCCACGCCTGGCTCTGTCAACGCAGTACAACCGGTGCGTCGTCCGGCCAACAAATCAGGCACGTAGCGCATGGCCAGGTCAGGTGCCCCATGGACACTGAGGTCTTGGGCAATGTTGTGCGTGTTGATCAGCGACATGGCCAAGCCAAAGTCTGCCCCAGCCAACATGCCAGCAATGTGGCTTTTACAAGAGAATGACAGGCCTTTACCACCCAGGGGCACAGCCACCTGCAAGCCGAGCAAACCGGCATCAGACGCAGCTTTCAGCACGTCATGCGAACCGCCCACACCTTGTGCCCACTTGGCCGCATGTGGGCGAACATGCGCGTCAACAAACGCAGCTGCCGCATCGATAGAGACTTGTTCGTGTGCCGACCAAGTTGGCTGCAAGCCGTCAGACATCTGTCGCACCCTCGTAAGCCAAACGCAACTCACGCTTAAGCACCTTACCCAGTGCATTGCGCGGGAACGATTCACGCCACTCCAGCGCAGTGATACGTTGGTGTTTGGCAAGGCGCTCGTTACACCACACTATTAAATCGTCACTTGGTATCTCAATACCCGTCTTACGAATGACCAACGCAAGAGGCGTCTCCCCCCACTTGGGGTGCGCAATACCAATCACTGTGCAATCCAATACGCCGGGGTGTGTGCCAATAATGGCTTCAATATCAGCAGGAAACACATTAAAACCACCAGAGATGATCATGTCTTTTTTTCTATCAACCAAGATCAAAAAACCGTCTTCGTCAAGGTAGCCAATATCGCCAGACCTAACAAATGTACGCCCGCGCTCGTCCTTCCACACCATGGCTTCGGTCGCATCTGGGCGGCCGTGGTAACGGCTCAGCATGCCCGCGCCGTACCCCGCAATTTCACCCACCTCACCTGCTGCCAGCACGTCACCGTCGTCATTGAGTATGCGCACATCAAATCCCAGCACTGGTGTGCCAACGGTGTGGAACTTGTCCTCAGGACTGCTTGGCTTGAGCATGGTTGAAAAACCCTCGCTAAAACCATACAACTCATAGAGAACGGGGCCAAATAGCGCGATGGCTTTTCGCTTGGTATCGCGGCGCAACGGCGAGCCTGCGCACAGCACCACTTCTAAATTGGTGGCAGCGTTGGCCCTGCGAGGTGGCATCTCCAACACGGCTATAAATTGGGCCGGCACCATGAAGGTGTGGGTAATGTGTTCGTTGTCTAAGGCATCTAAAAATGCGCCAGGGTCAAAGCTGGGCATCACCACGCAAGTACCGCCCGCAAACAACACAGGCAGCATCATGAGCCAAGTGCCGTTGGAGTACAACGAGGTTGTTGTGAGGGCTCGGCTGTGATCCCTAAAACCCATTTCTATGGCGTTAGACACGGCCCAATGGCTGCGGGCTCTGTGGGCTTGAACTATGCCTTTTGGCAAGCCAGTCGTGCCAGAGCTGTAAATGATATTGAAGTCATCTTCGGGCTTGTAGGTAACTTTTGGCGTGTCTATGGAGACACCAGACAGCCAATCCTCATATGGCCGCCAACCATCGCTATACCCGTGCACCACTATCCAGTGGTCAGCCGCGACGCCTGCCAGTTGTCCCCGCTGTTGGTCAAGACGCTCTATGTACTCTGGGCTGGCGATGATGACACTGGCACCACTGTCTAACAACAGATGGCCCATTTGATCCGCGGTTAGCAGACCAGAGATGGGCACCACGCACGCACCAGACTTCACAACGCCGAACATCACCTCAAGGATGTCGACGCTGTTGCCCATCAGCACACCGACCTTGTCGCCTTTTGCAATACCCATGGCCAGCAGTCGGTTGGCCACACGGTTCATGTTGGCGTTGAAGTCCCGCCACACGCGTCTGACGTCACCACACACAACGGCCTCTTGCGTGGCCCTATCCCGACCATGGCGGGTGAAAATATCGGGAATGTATATGTGAGCGTGATCCAGCATGGTGACTCCTCAGCTGCGGTGGCGTTGCAAAATTGTGATCGCGCAAGCCGCCTCGTCGAATCCGATGACGCCCCCACCGTTCTCTGCCATTGCAATGTCAGCATGTCTGGCCTGGCGCTCGCCAGCTTCGCCTCGCAACTGCGTTGACAACTCATACAACATAGACAAGCCTGTGGCGCCGACTGGATGTCCTTTTGAGACCAGCCCACCCGACAAGTTGATGGGGCGCTCGCCAGCAATCGTCGTTGCGCCACTGGCCACGTAATTGCCGCCCTGACCGATTGGGCAAAAGCCCAGCATTTCGGCTTGGTACAGCTCACAAAAAGAGGTTGCATCATGAACCTCTGCCAGTTGAATGTCCTGCGGGGTCAAGCCGGCTTGTTGGTAGGCACGTTGGGCTGCAACATGGGCCAAACTCACCTCGTCTAACGCGCGGTACTTACCGCCGGTGAGCACGCTGGCGCGAACAGCAACAGCCCGCTCTTGGACGGCCATGGGTTGCTGGCGCAGCCACTCGCCAGAACACACCAGGGCAGCAGCAGCCCCATCTCCAATGGGCGAGCACATGCTTCTGGTCAGCGGCCAACTCACCATGCGGTCGTCTAGTGCTTGCTGCTGCGACACTTCAAACCGGTATTGCGCTTTGGGGTTAAGCGCACCCATGGCATGGTTCTTTGACGCAGCGAACGCAATTTGCTCACGGGTGCTGCCGTGATGCTTCATGTGGTAAGCGGCTTGCATGGCGTAAGTATCCATAAACAACGTGCCACCCTCGCCGCCAGTATCAAAAGGTTTGCCTGCCGCCTCACCAGCGGCACGGTAATACGCACGCCATTCTTCAGGGTCACACTGATCAATGCCACCCTCAAAAATCTCCAGCGTCTTAGCGGGGTCATTGGGCACAAAGGTTTTCTCCACACCGATGGCCAAAGACACCTGCGTATGCCCACTCACAACATCACGTACAGCGCCTTGAAACGCCATGCTGGCAGTTGCACAGCCGCCCTCCACATTGATCATGCCCACGCGTTCAGGAAACAAACCATCGCGTACCAAAGGCGTAAAACACACTTGTCCCCGTATGTTGCGCTGCCCCCAACTGCCCATACCGCAATTGCCAAACCACGCTTGCTCAATCTGTTCACCATCAAACAAGCCCGCATCGGCCAGCAGTTCGCTATAAACCTCTCGGGTCAGATCTTTAAAGCTGCTGCCTGGACGCTTGCCGAAGGTGGTGCAAGCGACGCCAACAATAAATGCATTGGTCATCAATTTTTTTCCTGGTTAAACGGTTGTCGCCATACAAGCTATCAGTTGAAGCGTTGTGTCACGCCGTGGATAGATGTGCCACGCGCATACTGAGGCGGGTTGGGCCTCGCATCACCATGGCGTCAAGCCAATCAATGGCTTGATCTTCTGATCCATCCAACTGCCAGTCGCCAAAACGCGCCACCATGGCTTGGATACACACCTGCGCTTCCAGCCTGGCCAGCGGGGCACCAAGGCAAAAGTGAATGCCTTGGCCAAAGCTTAAATGGCGGTTTGGCGTGCGTCCAATGTCCAATACATGTGGACGGTCAAAGACCAATGGGTCTCTGTTTGCGGCGCCCACCATGGCAAATATACGGTCACCCTGTTTAAGATTCTTGCCGCCCCAAGACAGGTTCTCAGTGACCACTCTGGCAATGCTGTTGGACGGACCATCAAATCGTAAAAATTCTTCTACAGCGGACTTGATGAGTAGCGGCTCGTCTCGCAGGCGCTGCAACTCACTTGGGTTGGCCAGCAAAGCCGCCACCGAGCTGCCAAGCAGACTGGTTGTGGTCTCATGGCCACCAAATAAAATCAGCAGGCACATGGCTACCAACTCGTCTTCGCCCAAAGGACCCTCAGCGTCTTCGGCAGCCATCATCATGCTGATCACATCGTCGGTGGGCTCTAAGCGGCGCTGCTCAATGTGCCCGCGCAAATAAGCGCTGAGGTGGTCGGCACCGTCTCGCGCACGCTGGTATTTGTTAGGCACACCTCGCGCTGTGCCAATGAAAGTTCGCAGGCCGTCAGACCACAGCTTAATGGCCGGGAAGTCACTTCTAGGCAGGCCAAGCATGTCCAAAATCACGTAAGCAGGGAGCAACGCAGCCACATCTTCCACAAAGTCAAAAGCCACACCTGCATGGGCCTGGTCTAGCAAGTCAACCACAATGGTTTCGATACTCGGACGCATGTCCTGGACCAATTTGGGTGAAATAACAGGGTTCATCATGCGTCGCAGTCTGGTGTGATCTGGGGGCGACTTAAACACCAACCACTCATTGAGGTAGCGCATAACGCCACTCAAAATTTCGCGACGCTCGTCTTTTAATGACTCATAAAAGGGGCGCAGACGGTCTGAGGACAACTCGGGCTTGGTCATGGCCAACTTGACATCGTCATAGCGGGTAATCAACCAAGCGTCGACTGCCGGACACCAATGAACCGGGTCGTGCGCTTGCAAATGTGCCAGCGCAGGATAGGGATTACGCCTGATGGCCGAGTCAGTTGGATCGTACAAAACCATTGCAGCTTGCCCCTTGATTGCCGGCCGACTCACAAACGCCAACCATCTCAAAATACTAGCGCCATTGCTGTGCGGGGAAAGTCTTGTAAAAGACAGCAACCAGCAAACCCCAGAAACAAGTAGGGCTATTTCCATCAACATGGTCGATAGGCAACAGGCCAAACGCAAACGCCACAACCCAGCGCAGGCCTCACACAAGCTGTGGCGCAGCTTGCTCGCTTGTACAGCAGCATGACGCATAGAAGACAGGTCATTGGTAGTTGTCCTAGGTGCTCAATGTGCAATGCAACCTAGACTTTGTGCATGCGCAGTATTGCTGCTGCTAACAAGGAGATTGTGATTTGGTTGTCGATAAAACAAACGCCCTACTGCAGGTCAAGGGCATTACCGTTCGATTTGGCGGCATTACCGCATTGGATAACGTAAGTTTTGATCTGCCACGGGATAAAGTGTGCGGCTTGATTGGTCCCAACGGGGCCGGAAAAACGACGTTGTTCAACTGCCTAAGCCGTCTCTACGATTACCAGGAGGGCGACCTCCTTTTTGAAGGCCAGTCGATCACTAAAACGCCTGTGCACCAAATGACCAACATTGGTATCGGACGAACATTCCAAAACTTGGCTATGTTTAAAACCATGACCGTTCAACAGAACGTCATGGTGGGCGCGCACAGCAAGTCCAGCACTGGTTTCATTGGCGGCTTGCTGCCGAACAAAAAAACCCGCTTAGAAGAACAAGACCTGCGAGACCGTGCGGACGTCCTGATTGAGCGATTGAAGCTGAGCGATGTGGCCCACCGCGCCGTTGGTGATTTACCTTTTGGTTACCAAAAGCGCGTTGAGTTTGCCCGCGCATTGGCAGCCCAACCAACTTTACTGCTGCTAGATGAACCAGCTGCAGGCTTGAACCACGAAGAGCTTGATGACTTGGCCGCGCTCATCAGACTGGTGAGAGACGAGATGGGCATCAGCGTTTTATTGGTTGAACACCACATGCAATTGGTAATGGCCGTCTCAGATTGGATTGTTGCCCTGAACTTTGGCAAAAAAATCGCCGAGGGCACGCCAGCAGAAATTCAAAAACACCCCGAAGTCATCCGTGCCTATTTGGGGGGCGATTAAAAAATGAACCTACTAGAAGTTAAAAATTTATCTGCGTGGTATGGCCCCACCCAGGCCCTATTCAATGTCAACTTTCATTTAAGCCAAGGCGGTATAACCACCATCTTGGGTGCAAACGGCGCTGGCAAAACCACCACGTTGCGCAGCGTATGCCAAACGGCCAAAACGTCTGGCGACATATCGTTTGTTGGTCAATCCATCAGCGGCATGTCAACCGACAAAATTGTACGCATGGGTATGGCCCACGTACCAGACGGTCGTGGCACATTCACTGGCCTAACAGTAGAGGAGAATTTGAAACTGGGTGCTTACACCCGCCGCGACAAAGACGGTGTCAGCGAGGATATAGAAAAAATATATGTGCGCTTCCCTCGTCTGCGAGAGCGTTACAGCCAACAAGCCGGCACGCTGTCTGGCGGCGAGCAACAGATGTTGGCTATCAGCCGTGCGTTGATGTTGCGTCCCAAGTTGCTGCTGCTAGATGAACCCTCTTTTGGGTTGGCGCCGCTGATTGTTCAAGAGATCTTCGAGATCATGAAAAGCATCAACCAAACCGACGGCGTCAGCATGTTGCTGGTTGAGCAAAATGCGTCACTCGCGTTGAACCTAGCAGACCACGCATATCTCTTAGAGACTGGCAAAGTTGTACTGTCCGGCCCTGCCGAAGACATTCGCTCCGACGAGACTATTCGTCGCACCTATCTCGGCTATTGAGTTTCAAGGATTAATTTTTATGGACGGTTTTCTTCTCCAAGTTTTTTCAGGTCTAGCCAACGGCAGCATCTATGCTGCCGTGGGTTTAGCGCTTGTCATGATTTATCAGTCGACACACCACATCAATTTCGCCCAAGGCGAAATGGCTACATTTTCGACATTTATTTGCTGGTGGCTGATTGACAGCGGTATGTCGTACTGGCTTGCTTTCTTCCTCACCGTTGGTGTGGCCTTCATAGGTGGCGTGGTGGTTCAACGTGTCTTCATTCGACCTGTAGAGCGCAAGCCTGTGTTGATCAATGTGATTGTGTTCGTGGCCCTGCTGGTCATCTTCAATGCCATGTCAGGTTGGATTTTTGAACACACACTGAAAGCCTTTGACAGCCCATTCCCAGTGCGCAGCGCTGTGTTGCCAGAGTACATTTCGGGACACCAACTGGGCTCCTTGGGCGTCACGCTGGCAGTGCTGTTGGTGATTTATTTGTTCTTCAGATTTACACCCATAGGCTTGGCCATGCGCGGTGCTGCGCAAAACCCAGACTCAGCCAGTTTGGTGGGCATTCGAGTGACTTGGATGTTGGCATTGGGTTGGGGCTTAGCCTCTGCCATTGGTGCGGTGGCCGGCATGATGATGGCCCCGATCATGTTTTTAGATCCAAACATGATGGCGGGCATTCTTCTGTACGGATTTGCAGCCGCTCTGCTAGGCGGCATTGACAACCCGTGGGGTGCGGTGGCTGGAGGTTTTATTGTTGGCGTATTGGAGAACCT
>Ga0209491_10007363_pt1 | contig 14585 bp, 16 predicted proteins | sample BON02_FD_187213 | JGI IMG/M metagenome (GOLD analysis project Ga0209491, IMG submission 187213) | Freshwater microbial communities from Lake Bonney liftoff mats and glacier meltwater in Antarctica - BON-02 (SPAdes) (version 2) | ecosystem: Environmental > Aquatic > Freshwater > Ice > Glacier...
CGGGGGCGTGGGTGGGATCAGTGGCTAGCCTCTCTAAAGTCCGTTGTGAAATCAAGAGAACGGTATAATAATCGTCGTCGTCGTTTTTGAAAGAGGCTTGGCATAGCCAGAGCAAGCTGTTCAACACGTCCTCCTTCCCTCCCTCCTTCCCTTCATTCTCCTTTTCCCCTATGATGGCCCGTCGTCCCTCTTTACATAGAGCTATGGCACTCACCACCGCCAGACACATAGCCGGAGGTAAAGTGCCGGACGTTGCTGCTGACGCTGTTTGTTGCTAAGCCTGCTCCAGCAGAGGGCCTTCCACAATGAGAAACAAAAGCTGGCCACACAGAGGGAGGAGGGTGGGAGGGAGGACGCTTGCTTGCTCTTCGATTTCGTAGCACTGGATGTGGTGGAATAGGATGGGTGCGAGCCCGGCGGTGGCCATTTTACTTGTTAGGTCCCCCTGGGAGGCGTGGTCGGTCGAAGTGGTGGTCAGCCAGAGGAGGGAGATTTTGGCGTGTAGGAAGACAGGGGCTGAGGGGGAGGATGTGGTGGAGGAGTAAAAATGGTGTTGCTGCTGGTGGTGGTGGTGCTGGGAGGGAGGCGTGTGTTTCTTGCTGGTTGTGCTGAGGAGGGGTGTTTGTAGGGAAGAGGAGGAGGAGGAGGAGGAGGAGGAGGGGTTGTTGCTGCCTTTGGTCGAGGGTGGTGTCATCGAAGCAGCATCTCCTCTCCCATTGCCAACCCTTTCCGTGTCCTGAACAAGCGATGCTATTACAGCCTCGGCAAGCAAAGCCCTACTGGCAAAATTGCTTCGCACGAGAGGGAGGCACGAGCAATCTTCCCCAAGGCCAGCACGGCTTCGCGACACACCTCATCCTCCTCCTTCATCAACAACTGCACCAACAACTCCCCACCTTGCGCGGCCCGGATGCTGTCTTCGTACCCCGCCTCGGCCATCATCCCCAAAAACTGCAGCGCTTGCACGGGGCGGTTCTCGTCGCCGTCCCGCAAGGCCCGCACCACCAATGCGACGCCATTCGCTCGTAGCACCACAGGAGCCACTGTCTCCGGCAACAGCGCCAAACAACGACACAATACCCGCGTCGCTGATTCGAGCAAGGTGCTCTCTGCGGCAGTGGCCGCCCGGACGGATTCCAGGCACGCCAGGACGGCTTGGATGCCTTGGGTTTGTGTCATGCGCTCCACGTCGTCGCTGGTCGAGAGGGCGGGGTGCAAGATGTTGAGGTCATAAGACGCAGCCATGGCGAACGATTTATTCTTGCGCAGCAAGGCTACGACGGCCACAATGTCTTGCTTTTGCCCAGGCGGCGGTGGTGGGGACGTCTTGTTCATGGGAAGGAGAGGCGGGCGGCGCGCGGCGAATTTGATGATTATGGTGGTGAGAGAGAGAGAGAGGCCGGGAGGAGGGCAGCAAAATTGGCCAGAGCAAATGCAGCGGTAGCGCTTTCAGGGGCAGCAGGAGAAGGCCTAGCTCCTGTGCGTTGTGAAGGGTGGGATGCGTGAGTGGGTCTAGCGGTTGTGGTGGTCATGGATTTGAAGCGCATTCCGCGACGACGGCGATCGGCGGGCGATCAATTGGCGGCAATGATGAGATCGAGCGCGAACTTGCTTTACAAAATGTGCCACGCCCCAATTCCTTCGCACAAGCTAACACAGTGCATCCCCACACGTACACACAGGACGCCCAGCACCCCCAGGGCCTCGTCCAATCAGCCGTCATGGTGGTGGCGGCCGCCTCAAAATGGACTCAGCAGGGCGCCAGCGCCGTTCCCGCCTCCGCTTCTGCTACTCCTGCCGCCGGCCCCTCTCAACGACGCGGCAAGACCTCTACCACAAAGGCAGCGCCGCAGCCTCCTCCGTCTCGCGCGGCAGCGTTTGTCCCGCCCTTGCTAAGCCAGGAGCCGCATGCCGGCGAGCCGTACCGGGCGCATGTCAAGGTCATTCCCCCCTCCAAGGAGCGCGTCGCCCGCGTTATCAAGCAGGCCCACCACAAGGTACGCACAGTACGAGTAGGACAAGGGAGTTGCTGGCTGGGTTGACGAGAATGGAAATGTAGATGGCGCTTTGGGTGACGTGCGTGTGTTGAGAAATGAAAAGCAAGTCCGATGCGGGAGGCGCGCAGTCCCTTATGGCTTAAAAAGGGAGGCAGAAATGCCTACCAAGGCGCGCGACGTAAGGATGTACCCAGATTTGATGCATGGTTCATCTTCTTTCTTTTAAAAGCAAGCAATAACTCGCACACCTATATTTGTCACATTATTGCCCATCCAAATTCACTCACCCAACCCCCACCAACCCCTTCTCCCCACAACCCCATACCCACACCCTACAGCGTCTCAAGCAAGTCCGCGGGGCCGACCGTCAAATCGCCGCCGCCATCCGCACCCACTACCGGGAACGCCTCGAAAGAGGCAAGGCCCGGGTCATGGCCAAGGCCTACGCAGCCTGGCAGCAAGAGATGAAAGAACAGGTAGGTATGCTGAGCACGCGGTTGCGGGATTCCGTTGTATCCATTGGCGCGGGGCATCGCCAGGCCGAAGCAGCAGTCAAGGAGAAGGAGCGACAGGCAGCAGCAGCCACCCAACAAGCCCAGAAACGACGGAAAGAGGAATCTGTGCGTTTTGGTCGGGCGCAAGAAAAGGCGCGGGTAGGAGGGCAGCAGCGGATGGAGATGTCCTTGTCGTCGTCCCAGGCGAGACAGAGGGAGGAGAGTCGGAAGAGCTTCATGGTCAAATCCAGGACGATGACGCAACAGAGGAACAGCAGCAGCAGCAGCAGCAGCAGTGGCAGCAGCTTACCTATGATGGGTCTGAGCGCGAGGGCAGGTGCGGCGCGGACTAGCAGTCCGTTTGTGGTGCGTGGCACGGGGAGGGGGGGAGGAGCGACGAGCGCGGGAAGACGTGTGGTGGTGGGAGGGAAGAAGGGGAAGGTGGAGGATGAGTTGCTCGAAGCGCTGGCGTCGTTGGATCGGAATAGGAAGATACAGAAGCGACAGGTTATTTCTTCTTTTGCCTTGCGGCCGAGTCAGGAAGGCCGTGGTGGGAGAGGAGGAGGAGGAGGAGGAGGGGAGGGAGGAAGGGGAGGAGGAGGGGAAAAGGAGGCGGAAGAAGCGGTGGAAGCTGTGTTGTTGGGGCAGATTCCCATGGCGGCATCGTACCCGCCGGCATCTCGAGCCCCTCCACCAGCACCAGCACCAGCACCAGCACCAGCACCAGCACCAGCACCAGCACCAGCGCGTCGTTCTCGTCCTCGGCCTGCTTCGCAGCAGGCGCCACTTGAAGAAGAGGAGGAAGAGGAGGAAGAAGAGGAAGAGGAGGTACGAGGAGTGACAGGAACGAGGTGGCAAGACATGGAGGAGATGGTGGCGCGTATTGAGAGACTGCAGCGGGAGGTGGAGAGGGAAGAGGAAACGGAGGAGGAAGAGGAGGAAGAGGAGGAGGCAGCTGAATCATCTTCCTTTTCCTTGTTGGGACGCGGGGCGCGCTTTGGGGTAGGAAGACGGCAAGAACAAGTGGAGGAAGAGGAGGAGGACGAGGACGAGGAAGTGGAAGAGGAGGAGGAAGAGGAGACGGGTGTGTTTTCAGCGACGTCGTCCACGGCGGAGCTGGAGCGAGAGATTGAAAACATGAGGAAGAGTCTAGAGGAAGTAGCTCGTTCTTTGCGGGGTCGGTCGTCCTTTGATCCTAAATTAGATGCATTAATGGAGCAACGCCGACAGCTTCAAGAGGCTATGAACCTCTCTCGAGGGCTGCAGGAGACGGGGAGCAGCAGCAGTACCAGCAGGGGTGGGAGTAGTGCTGCTGCTGCTGCTGCTGCTGCTGCTGCTGCTGCTGCTGCTGCTGCTGCTGCTGCTGGTGGTGGTGGGTTTAAGACTGCTGCTACTCCTCCTTCACGCCGTGCAGAGAGTCCTGGGAGGATGCGAACGCAGCCGGTGACTTTCCGGGGAGGGCGTGGGGGGTTGGAAGAAGTTTCTTCGGACGAGGACGAGGAGGAGGAGGAGGGGGAGGAGGGAGGGGTGGGAGCTGGGACACGCACCTTGCATGGTGGTGGGAGGGGCCAGCAACGGTCTGTGGGTGGGTATGGAAGGAGAGAGGAGGAAGAGGAGGAGGAGGAGGAGGAGGAAGGGATGGAGGAGCAGCACATGTATTACTCTGAGTCGGAGTCTAGCTTAAGCGTGGGGCAGCTCCGGGCACAGGCTCGGGGCGGGGAGGGAGGGGAGGAGGGAGAGTCTGCTGTTTCCTCCTATTTCCTGAAGGAGCAGTATTTGGAAGGAGAGGAAGAGGAGGAGGAGGAGGAGGAAGAGGAGGAGGAGGAGGGAGGGGATCGTGTGGAACTGTCAGTCGATCGGATAGTGCAAGGGTATCAGCAACGACGGCAAGAATTGGTGGGTCGCCTGGAGGCACGCCGGCGGCAGGATCAAGGGCTGTTATCTTTTCCTCGGTCAGCTCCTCCTGCTCCTCCTTCTTCACCTCGTCCTGCGTCTGCTGCGCAGCGGGCGGAGCGCACGCGCTTGCTCCAGCTGTTGCGGCAGCGGGAGGCACGTGGTGGGGGTGGAGGAGGAGGGTCGAGGCTCTGAGGGGGAAATAAGCGTCGGAGAGTGCATGTACTTGTGTATATAGGGAGGGGAAAGGATTAAAGCAGATTATTTTGTAACAACGCGAAGACGACCAAAGCAAAGACAAAGCCAAAGCATTTTGTGTTAAGATTTTTTTAAGGTTTCCCAGCCTTCCGTTCTGTTCGCTTCTTTTTTTGTGTTTCGTCGGGCACGGTGCAGCTTTCGCGTACAGGTCCCTCCTTTCTCTTCCCCTCCCCTTTTTTTGGGGTGTTTTTAGCTGTTGGATGTTTTTTGGTTGTTGTTATTGCTATTGCCGGTTTGGTCCACATTCCTCCCTCTCCTTCTTCTCTCATCTCGTTCCTTTTTTTCCCTCTCTCTCTCTCTCGTGGTGTGAGTGTGGTTAAACTTGGCATTGGCATCGGGTGTCGTTTTGTTGTTTTGGTTGTGATTTCTCTGTATGTGTTTGGTCGTCGTGTCTCAAAGCTGCTCCTTCCCTCCTTCCATACTCGGTTTCCTTTACCTTTCCTTCTACTTATCGCATGAATTCTAGCCCCGTTCCTTTTTTATTTAGTGTTTGGTCTTCCTCTCGCTCTCGCTGCGTCACTACTCATCGGTCTTTCTCTATTGTAGTCTCTTTCTCTTCTTTCCAATTCTTCTAAACGCACACACACTCTCTCTGCAGGCAGCCCCCACCAAAAAGTAGGAACAGGAAAAAGAGGGTGAGTGTGTAATATGGGATTGGAGCGGTGTCGCCTTGCCTTCACGAAAAGGGATACAGTTAGACAAGCAGTCAGGGCAAGGGTGGCCGACCAAAGCCAGGAAAACAACTTCAGGAATGAATTGAAGCCGTGTTTGTGTGGACCCAAAACCGTTTCTTTCTGATGATGAAAGGAAAATAAATCCTCTTCCTTACCTCTCGCTCAAAGGTCTGAATAGAGAAGTGACAAGACGCAGCAGCTCTTGACTTGTGTATGTGTCTCACATACACTTGTCAGACACATACACTTGTCCTTCCGCTCTCTCTCTCTCTTCTCCCTCATTTCCGCACTTACTTCTTGCTCTCTCTAAAGAGTCTGATTCTAATGCCCGTTCTTATCTTCCTCTCATATGTGTATATAAAATGTGTCTCTCTCCAATCCAATCCTCTCTCCTCCCTTTCTCTCTCATTCTCTCTCTATACTCCGCTTGATGGGCTCGTAGGAAGATATGATACAAATAGGGGTCGGAAACTCACTCTCACCTCAGCTTCAACGAAACGGGCCCTCGCCTCTCTCGTACATGCACACGCAACACACGGTGGCTGGACAGTATAATATATCAAAACACGCACACACACTCTCACTCTTTCTCTCTCACTCCCTCTCTTTTCCTCTCCGTTCACGCATTCTGTCACAAAATCCCTCCCTGCCTCAACACCATCAATGGCCGAGCTCTTCCTCCCTCCCTCCTTCCCTACGTCTTTCTTCCTTCTCCTCTCTCCTTTTTTTTCTTACACATGCATGCACACCTCCCTACCTCTTCCCCTCCTCCCACCTAAAACTCAATCCCCCCATCCAAGTCCTCCAACAACAACAACCCATGCCCTCCTTCCGCCCCTGCCTCCTCCAAGTACGCATCATAACTATGCAAATGCACATCGTGGTCATTGTGATGATGGTGGTGGTTATGATGGTGGTGACCCCCACCCCCCACACCCGGCGGCGCATGCACATGCCCCTCCCCCCCTCCTCCCCCCCCAGGCAAAGACGGATGGACATCCGACTCCCCACTCGCCGAAAACACAATATGCGCCAAAGCATTATCCGCGTCCTCGTCCCCGTCGTGGTGCAGCTCTTCCAGCAGCAGTCCATGGTGAGAATGCTCCTCCTTCAATTCATCATGATGGGGGTCGAATGCCGCAAAATCATCCTCCTCCTCCTCCTGCGCGTGCGTGTGCGCATGCCCTACCCCTCCCTCCTTCCCTGCCACCAACAGCACCACCTCTTCCTCCTTTACGTGGATGTCGTGCTGCTGCTGCTGCTGCGCGTGCCGTGGCGGCTCCTGCACCTGCTGCTGCTGCTGCTGCTGTTGCTGCTGCTGCTTCTTCTTCTGCTGTCCCCCCCGCCATCCCCCAGCCCCTCGTCCACCTCCCGCCGACGCACTCGCCGTCAAGGTCATGCTGTTGTTCCTGCTGCTGCTGTTGCTGCTGCTCCCGTCGCCGTTCCCCTTCCCCTTCCCAGCCAAACCACCCCCTCCTCCAGCCACCACCATCATGTTCACCGCAGGCGCCGCCGCCGAGGCCATCTTACTGCTACTACTGCTGCAACTATTTCTCCTCACCACCGCCGGCACCGCAGCCACACAACTACTACTACTACTACTGATGATATTCGCATTCAAAATACTCGTCCCCTGCGCCACCACCTTCCGTGCATCCCCTCCCGAGTCCAACCTCCAATCCACCCCCGCCGCCTCCGCCAGCAACTCATCAATATCCCCCCCCTTCTTAAACCATTCGGGCACCCCACACCTCGCGTACATCTCCGGCGTCACCCTCGCCAGCGTCGGCAAGGGCTCGCCCAACGACGACTCTGCGTCATGATCGCTCCCTCCATCCCCCACCTCCATAGCATCACAACCCCCGTCCTCCTCCCCCGTTGTCTCTCCATCCATCCCACTACTGCCACTGCTGCTGGTATGGTGCGCGCCCATCGCTGGTGTGCTGGGCGGCAAGGGAAGGACTTCAGGAGCGGCCGCGTCGAGATTACGTGTGGCGGGGTCCAGCACCACGGGGGAGAGGAAACGATACAACCCCTTCTCAATCGCTGCATCCTCCTCCTTATCCGTCAGGAGACCTGCCTGCTCCCCCTCTTCCACCCCAACGGTCGTCGGCATAAATGTCTGCAATGCAGGAGAGATAGCAGCCGAGGTCGCCTCCACTCCTACTAGGTACGAGCCATAGACAAGCCCGCGGCGTTTCCCCGTAAATTTGACGCGTTTTCCCCCAAAGCGCGAGCCTTCCATTCCAAGCATATCCCCATGATGCCCGTTCTTCTTGGCTTTCGCCAGCTTCTGAAAATACTTCTGGGCATGCGTCCGGATTTGGACGACGGTGCGGGTTTTGATTAGCTTCGCGATTTTCTTCCAGCCTTTGCCGTGCATTTCCAGGCCCTTGAGGAACAGAACGTGTTCTTCACAGGTCCATCGGCCAGTGTTCTCTCGTCCGATCTCCCCTAGCTGCGTCATGGAGGAAGTGCCTTTGGGTGACTTGGTGGTGGAGGAGGAGGCAGCGCCGGAAGAGGCGGAAGCGCCGGCGGCGTTGGTGGTGGGAGCAGGGAGGGCAGGAGTGGGGGGGAGGAGGGGAAGTATCATGCTGCTGGCCACGGTAGTGGTGGCGTCCTGTTTTTAGGGGAGGGGAGGAGGGAGAGGAAGGATGTTGTGAGTAATTTTGATGGTTGTCCTGATTTTAGTGCTAGTAGAGCAAATCGGTCGAGGTAAATGTAAATAGCGACGGGGCATAGCAATGTGCGAGAGAGGTCATAGAGGGCAGATGCAAACTCACCCAATCAAGGAGGGAATCTACGATGCGATGCGCATTGACAGCATGGGTAAAAATGACGAGAATGCGGTGCTACTCGGTACATTTCCGTGTGGGTGTTCTGGTAGGGAGGTGCGGATCGACAAGGTCCAAACAGAACACGGGTTGGTAAAAGGATTGGGTGCAAGGGAAAAGACAAGCAGGGCTAGGACATGCATGTATGGCTATGCGAGGGAGCTGGTATTGACATATAAGGTCTGAATGTCGCATGGAACGCGTGAATGTACATGAGCATGCGGGCCGGGGCGGCTTCCAGAAATGCGTGCAGCAGCACCACCCGTCTTTCTTGCCCCGTGCGAGGCCACACCACATCATCAGACACGCTCTTTCGAACCCCACGCCTACCGCTCCACGTACCTGGCTGAGGGTGACCACAGGCATCATGGGACTTGCAATGTTGTTGCTGTTGGTCGCGCTGCTGCTGCTGCTGCTGTTGCACGTCCCTACGGCGATCTCCCCTGTGCCGCCTCCCATCGTCGTCTTCCCCGAGGGAGACGTGATCCGTGTGTGTGACGTGTGTCTGTGCTGGGCCAAGCAACCCACCACCCCTGTGTGTTGTGGTAGAAGGAGGACAGGAAATAGCGCGGTGAATGAGGGCAAGAATTCGAGAATTCCAATCCAAACTAGGAGGAGGAGGGGCCAGGAGCACTAAATAGCTCGGTTCGACCTGCTGGAGTCAAGTGAAGTAAGATCTTGCCAAGCAAGGGCTTCAGAACACGACGCCTTCACACACACAAAGACAAGAAACAGGGAGACGTCCTACGCCCCGCCGTGTGGGACGACATCCTCGCGGTCGAGCAGGCCATCTTACCTTTCTTGTTCCCTTCTGTTTCGTAGCAGCTGCGCAGACAAAGCCAAGCAAGGACAAGCCGAAGCGCAGTGAAGGATGACCGCTTTGACACTCGGAGCTCCGCCTCAGTGGCTCTCTCTGGCGTCAAAGAACAGAGAAGAGCCAAACGGCCAAGCTTTTACCTGCTTTTGGGCGCGTTTGGGCCTGCTATTCACTGCATTTTCACAAGAACCAAGCACCCACGAGCTTTGTTCATACATATTCTTCATTTTGCCAAGCATTTTACTGATTGCAACTCGATTTCCTTGCCCCTTTTTTCCGCGACAGCTTTTTCAAAGGCACAATGGGCCGGCCATGATCGACGACCCGGCCGCCTTCCCCGAGTCGCCCACCACCGCGGACTTGTCGGGATTCCCCTTGCTCCGGCTGGACCAGTTGCCATGCGTGGACACGGACACTTTGGTCAAAAGCGTGGCCTTGCTCCGGAAGCAATTTGGGAGGAAGGAGGAGGCATCGAAAGAGGAGGAGCCCCTGCAAGACCCCTTGTTCTGTCGCGTGTATGCACGCCGCCAGCTCGAGGCCATGGCGCGGGAGCTGCAGAGAAGAGGGGTACAGACCTGTCAGCCCGTGGTGGAGAAGAAGTCCCCGTCCTCCCCACCCGAAGCAGTTCCTCTCAGCGTGAAGGATGCTGCTCGCCCCCACGTCAAGATAACCGAGACGGCTTACCCACCACTATTACCCCTAGTTCGCCCGTACGCCAAAGCAGAAATGCTGCCAATGCCTACCACACTTCCTCCTGGTCCGCACTTTGTCATTCGCTCCCCCCGCCCCAAGCATTCTATACGGGGTGGACGCAACTCTCGCGCCATCGCGCGGGCCCGCATGCAGCAGTATAAGGCTTGGCGTCTGGAAGAAAAAGAGCAAAGCGACGCCCAAGAAACTGACTGCGACAAACCTCAGTCTCTTCCACCCGCACCGCCATTACCAACACTGCCTCCTCCTCCGTCTCCTTTGTCTCTCCCTCCGACTCCACCTCCTGCTGAACCCACTCCTCCGCCTTCTCCATCTCCATCGCCACCACCATTGCCTGCTCCAGCATCCTCCCCTCCTCCAATTTTCCTACCATCTCATACTACTCCTCCTTCCTTGCCCGCCGGTCCTCCACCATCAGACCCTCCACTTCAGACATCATGTTCGGCCGCTGACGGGCTCGACATAGAAGAGGAAATAGAAGCGCCCACACACACCAGCAGCATCACGCCCACCCGTCCACAATTCCATTTCCGCCTTGGCACGTCCTCTTCCCGGCCGGAGGTCCAAAGCATTGTAGCGGACGTGTTTGCCGATGCCTTTCCAGACTGGCGACGCTGGCCCGGAGAGTTTCAAGACAACGACGACGACGACGATAGCAAAGACGCATCAGCATCATCCACGCCGCAAGATGAGACGTGGCATTTGCTCTGGACCTGGAGCAAGCCTCGGGTGGAATACACGTCTCTACTTGGTCACCAGCAAGTGAACCATATTCCTCGCTCGCGGGAGTTGACACGCAAGGACCTGCTTGTGCGGCATTTGACTCGGCACTTGACATTGAGCACCAGCAGCAGCAGCACGGGCGGAATGACGAGACTGACTGCAAGTGCGCGAGCTCGCGTTACGCACCAACAACCCTCCTCCTCCGCCAGCAGCATGAAGACACCCGCTCGTTCTTTTTTTCATATTATGCCTCAGACCTTTGCCTTGCCACAAGTTTACACAAGCTTCGTCGCGGCCTTTCGAGACGACAACCCCTCCTCCTCCTCTTCCTCCTCAGGCAACGTCTGGATTCTCAAGCCCGTCGAATCTTCCCGAGGCCGAGGCATCAAGCTGGTGAACGATTTGGTACATGTTATGTATAGCGAGCCAGCTGTAATCCAAAGGTATATCACTAATCCCTTACTCCTGAACGGCTACAAATTTGACCTAAGGCTGTACGTGCTCGTCACCTCCTTCCAACCGACGCTCGAGGCCTTCCTCTACACGGAGGGCTTCGCTCGCTTTTGCACCGCGCCCTTTCAACTCCAAGACTTGGACAATACATTAGCTCATGTCAGCAACAGCAGCATTCAAACACGACATGCCACGCGAGGTCAAGGCCCGCCCCTACCGGACCACCACCCCCTACGAACAGCACCATCGGCGGAGGTAGGTGGGAGCAAGCTACGGCTGTCCTACCTGTGGCAGCACCTAAGGGAGGATCAGGGGATAGACACTGCGGTGGTGTGGAATGAAATTGTAGCGGTGGCTCTCAAGAGCTTGGTGTGTGTGGAAGATGTTATTCCCTCGCAGCCGGGGGCATTTGAGCTGTTTGGGTTTGATGTTTTGTTGGATTCCGAGCTTCGGCCTTGGTTGTTAGAGGTCAATGCATCGCCTTCCTTGGCAAGAGAGCATGCGTTGGACAGAGAGGTGAAGAAGGCTTTGATGGTTGATACGATTAGGGTGGTTATGGGGCAGCGGCAGCAGCAGCAGCAGGAGGGAGAGGGGGGGGTGGAGGAGGAGTTGGGAGGGTACCAACGCTTGAGTCCCGACACTGAGGTCCACCGCAAAGTGCAGGCGTACAAGCGTCGCTACATGCGCATAAGAAATACAAGAAATTATTTTAGATAAGAAATGGCTCGAATGTAAATAAAATCAAGCTAAAGCAGTAAAAGAAAGTGGTCTTGACTCAGCTTGCTCCTCTGAACCAAACAATCTGCTTCTTATCCGCGCCTTGCAATTTTTCTTTTCTTTTCCTTCCTTACAAACCTGGTACACGCACAAAATCGTTCCTCTCCCTCTCTTCCTCCCCTCCCCCTACCTTTACGGCGACGACGCCCCCCCAGGCCCCTCCCCATGGTGGGACAAGTCAGTGTAGCCCGCCAACGCCAGCCTCTTCAACCCATTGAAAGCCGCCACCCGATACGACTCGGCAAACGTCGGGTAATTAAACACATTCTCCGTCAAAAAATGCATGTCCAATTTCATATCCATCGCCACCTGGCCCACATGCACAATCTCCGTCGCACTCTCCCCCATGCAATGCACCCCCAGAATTTTCAAGGTCTCGGCATGAAACAGAATCTTGAGCATCCCATTACTCCCCCCCATCATCTGACCCTTCGCCAGTTCATCATACCGTGCCACGCCCATCTCATACGGGACCTTCTGCTGCGTCAACTGTAGCTCCGTGTACCCCACCATTGAAATCTCCGGAATAGTATAAATACCATAAGGGAACCCCCCAAAGGCCTTATTAGCCTCCTCCCCCTCCTCCCCCCACATATGATGCGCCGCCATCCGTCCCTGCTGCGAGGACGTCGAGGCCAACGCCGGGAAACCAATACAATCACCCGCTGCATACAACCAAGGAACAGACGTCTGGTAATTATCATTCACTGTCAAAAGCCCCCGTTTATTGATCTCCAAACCGGCTTTCTCTAACCCTAACCCGGCCGTGTTCCCCTGCCTCCCCACGGTATACAACAAGCAATCCCCCCTCAGCACCTTGCCACTCGCCATGTTGGCAATCACATGATCACCCTCAATCCGAGCACTTAACACCTCCTCCCCCAAGAGGAACCGAGCCCCCTTCTGTCGCATCTCATACTCCAAGCTCTGAATAATCTCCTTATCCGCAAAAGTCAACATATCAGGCCTTCCATCAATCACCGTCACCCTCGACCCCGGAATCACATTGAACATACTCGCATACTCCATCCCAATCACACCCGCCCCCACCACGATCAACTCCCGTGGCACCTTCTGAATCGACCCACTTAACAAATCATCACTATCAATAATATGCACCCCGTCAAAATCAAAATCCGGCCTTCGCGCCGGCGTCGTTCCCACAGCCACCAACACCTTCTCCGCCGTGAACGGCTTACTATGAGGCTCCACCTCCAGCCCTGCCCCTGGTGTGCCTATCGCGTGCTCGCGTTTCTGCTCCTCGTCTTCCAATGCTGCAGAAGTGACTTGCACCGACCTCTCCTCCCCCGTAAATTGGGCAGTGCCATGAATGTGGGTAATCCCGTATTGACGAAACCGATTCCGCATCACATCCTTCTCGCCCTTCACCACCATCGACACCCTGTGCAAGATCCCTTCCATGCTGATTCTATCAGAAGGTGAGTAGGCCTTGCCATAAAAGCCTTGGTGCCGGTAACCCGTCAAATGAAGGACAGCCTCTCGAAAAGTCTTGCTGGGAATAGTGCCTGTATTGACGCACACCCCGCCGAGCATGCCGGGCTTGTCGATGACGGCCACTTTCTTGCCGCGCCGGCTAGAGGAGACGGCACAGGCTTGGGCGGCTGTTAAGGGGGGAGGGAGGGAGGGAGGGAGTATGTGAGAGGGGTTGACTGTTCATCGAATCACACCCTTCTCACAAGTAAAACTAACCTGGACCAGAGCCAACCACGATAAGGTCGAAGTCGGGCTTGCCCGCCTTTGCACCAGCGGTGGCGTACGGATTGGCATAGGCAGGACGTGTGGGGACTTCAGGGGTGGTCTCGTCGTCCTTCTTGGAGGCGCTGCCGTCGGCAAAGGCGCGGCAACTTTGCTGCGTCATGACGGGAAGGCGGACGCGGGGAAGCCCCGCGGCGGCAGACGGCAGCCGTCTCCTGGCTGCGCTGCTCGCTGCTGTCAGCATGGTGAGTGCTGCTGTGTGTGGGAATGTGTGTGGGCAGGGGGTGGGTGGGGAGGGTGAGTAGGGGAAGAATTTTCTATCAGACGTGGCCTATGAAAAGGCAAAGAGCCCGCGGCCATCACATACTGCGGTTCGCACAGCTGGTGGTGCTGGAGGCAGCATCCTCTGCCGATGGCGTGTGTGGTCAACGCCTACTGCAGGGGCGGCAGCAGTTTGAATGATGGAAGGACGGAGATATGACGAAGGGGCCGAGCAGGAGATGCTCGACAAGAAAGCTCCACGCACACGAGCCGTCGCCCCCCCTCGGCACTCACAGACTCGAGAAGGGTACTCTGTGCGTGTGTGGTGGTGGTGGGCATGGCGTGATGGTGTGATAGTGTCTGTGTGCAAGAGACGCGGAGCATTTTGGGCGAAGTGATGACGGCCGGACACGCGCTCTCTGCGGGCCCATCCTCGCTCCGCATTGTGAATGTGTGTAAAGCTGTGCTGGGTGTTGGTGCTGCTGGTGCCTGTATTGTGGTGGTGGTGGTGGTGGTGGTAGCGTTAATGAGCGGGAGCAAGGAAGAAAAAGGCGGTGCCAGCTCGTTCCACTGGAGGGAAAGGCAGCTAGGGGCCCGCCGTGTGGAGAGGCAAGGAGGGAGGAGGTCGACGCCTCCAAAGCGTGCTTTTGTTTTTCGTTTGCCTGCTGTATTATTTCTTTTCTTCTGCTTTTGCGTCTGTTTTCTCTCCCTCTTGTATTTTGATGGCTACCTCTATTTTGGCCTCGCGCTGTTTGTCCCATGTATAAATGTCTCTGCTGCTGCTGCTGCCTCCCTCCCACACTACTTCTCCTCCCTTCCGTTCACGCACTATTCACATTCCCCTCGCTCCCTCTCCACCCTCTACTTATTCCGCGACCGGCTCGTCGGCTCCCGATTGCTCTTCCGCTTGAACCGTCCGTCCCCCCCCGACTTTCGACGCCCTCCCCCTCCCCCTCCTCCTCCTCCTCCTCCCCCCC
>Ga0209491_10007368_pt1 | contig 14572 bp, 25 predicted proteins | sample BON02_FD_187213 | JGI IMG/M metagenome (GOLD analysis project Ga0209491, IMG submission 187213) | Freshwater microbial communities from Lake Bonney liftoff mats and glacier meltwater in Antarctica - BON-02 (SPAdes) (version 2) | ecosystem: Environmental > Aquatic > Freshwater > Ice > Glacier...
TTAAAGAAAATGCTTATGCGATACAATATATAAAGAATCCAAGCGAACAAGTTCAGTTAGAAGCGGTTAAAGAAGATGGTTATGCGATAGACTATATAAAGAATCCAAGTGAAGCGGTTCGGATAGCAGCTGTTACAAAAGATGGTCGTGCGATACAATATATAAATAACCCAAGTGAGGCGGTTCGGGTAGCAGCAGTTAAAGAATATGCTTTTGCGTTAAAATATATAAATAATCCAAGTGAACGAGTTCAGATGTTAGCAGTTAAAGAAAATGGTAATTTAATATACTATATAAAGAATCCAAGTGAAACGGTTCAGATAGCAGCGGTTACGCAAAATAGTCAGGCAATAACATATATAGAGAATCCAAGTGAGGAAGTTAAGTTGTTAGTCATGGGGAATAGATAACCTTATTATTAGGAAAATAACAGAATTAACAGAATTAACATCCAAGTTACTCTATATTTATAAAACCCCAAAATTCGCAATTATATGGTTAACTTTAATGGTGATAGGGTATATTTATATAATGACAAATAATAAATAATAAATAATAAATATTAAATATGAAACTTTTAGAAATATATAGTTTTTTACTGGAGTCTAAATCTTCAGAAATTCAAGGGTTAAATGTATTAAAAAAAGCAAATGTTGATAATCCTGATGAGATTATCACAAAATTTGCTAGTGGTGATAACTCAAAAAACCAAAAAAACGTACCATTTATGGCTTTTGTTTATGCTAACGGTTTTAAAAATATTGATACAATATTAAGTGATTTTAATATCTTTGATAAATTGTTGTTAAAGAATAGAGTTAAACCTATGCAGATTGTTAATAATGAAATAGTTATAGCCAATGAAAAGTTTAGTGATTACATTTCATTAGCTGAATTTATTCATGGTGAGGAAAGTAAGTATAGTGAAAAAACTAAAGTTGGGGATGTTGAAAAATTTGAGAGTGAGGCCAAAAAATTATGGTCTGGTAACGGAATTGATATTTATGATGGTGACTCTATTCAAAAGTGTATTCAATACACTAAAGGTGGTTTGACTGGGCAAAATTATGGTTTTTGTATTGGTCAATTTGGTGATAGTATGTATAATAGTTATAGAGATACTAAAGATTCATCATTTTACTTCATTGTTGATACCAATAAATTTAAAACAACTTCTAACGGTGGTGTTGATTTAAATGACCCATTACACATAGTTGTATTTGATAGTACACGTTTCGGGATTGAATTAACTGACGCTAACAATAACACTGGAAATATTTCTGAGTACGGTAAAGATGTTGATGGTTATGTTAGTTATTTAAAATCTAATGGTGTTCCAGTTGATAAGATGGTTAATAGACCTAAAACAAGTGGTGAGAGAGAAGAGGAAGAATTATTGGGTAATCAAAATTCTGATTTAAAATGGTTTATGAAATTACCAATTGAATTTAAATCTAAATATATTGGTAGAGGTCATAAATTAACCGATGAACAGTTTAATTATTTAATTAGTTAAGCGTTTAGATAAAATAAATAAATAAGTTATGAATAATAAAGATTTGATAAAACAATATGTTAATACTGGGAATGGAATCCCCAGAGAGCAATTTAATCAGTTAAATGATAATAATAAAAATTCTTATTTAAGAGTTATGTTGATTAGTATTAAAGAAGATTTGAAATATGTTAAATATTATTACGGTGAATTAGCAGAAGATGTTCAGTTAGCAGCAGTTAAACAAAATGGTCATGTGATACAATATATAGATAACCCAAGTGAAGAGCTTCAAATAGAAGCGGTTAAAGAAAATGCTTATGCGATACAATATATAAAGAATCCAAGCGAACAAGTTCAGTTAGAAGCGGTTAAAGAAGATGGTTATGCGATAGACTATATAAAGAATCCAAGTGAAGCGGTTCAGTTAGCGGCAGTTAACCAAATTAGTGGTGCGATAGAACATAAAGAATCCAAGTGAACGAGTTCAGATGTTAGCAGTTAACCAAACTGGTAGTGCTATATACCATATCAAGAATCCAAGTGAAGCGGTTCAGATAGCAGCTGTTACAAAAGATGGTCGTGCGATACAATATATAAATAACCCAAGTGAGGCGGTTCGGGTAGCAGCTAGTTATCCGTAACACACTAAAAAAGACATAAATGGTGATAATTAGTAATTGTATTTATGATGGTAGTTAAATCATTGTGGTTAGTTTATTGTAAAACCTTATATATTGATTAACTTTATCGTTAACCACATTTAAATCAATTGTGGTAAGACTACGTATAACTAAATAATTTTTCTCTATTAATCCATAAGCTAAAGATTTACTAACTGATAATTGGTCGAAATTATCTGTAGTTTCATTAATTTTATGAATAACTGGTATTAAAGCGTCCCAAGAACTATTGTATTTTAACTGTGTAACTTCTTTAACCCCATCATAGTAAATAATGTAGTCAATGTTAGTAAAACTACCATGTGGGGCTTCAATTTTTTTATTTTCATAAGTTAAACCCATAAACATAGCTTTTAAGTGGTTTTCATTACTCATCACATTTACAATTTGAACAAGAACCACATTTACTATTAGTTAACTTAACATTAACACCTAAATCTATTAGCGATTGGTAAACTTGTTTATTCCAAACACCAAATTGACCAGCTATTAAGACATCAAAAGTTGTCCATTTAACCAAATGAGGTTCTTTTTCATAATCATAATTTATCTCACCAACGTAATCCGCTAAATAAGTGTAACCTAACCTACCATTCTTGGATTTTACATAAACTAACCTTAAATTTGATATCGTTAGACCAGTTTCTTCTAAGGCCTCCCTAATACCACCATCTTCTGGTGTTAAATCGTAATCCTCTAATGAACCACCTATTAACCCAAAATCATCATGGTTATCTTTTCTAGAGACTCCTAACGTGTAACCACTTGGGTTAATTAAAACTATTTGTACGGTACCTTCCATATCTATCGAATATTTTATTTTATTTTATTGTTTTAAGTAAGCTATTATTTGACCGTCTACTCTACTTATTTTTATTTTTTATTTGCAGTAAAATACACATTATTTACCTTGCGCTGTTGTTATTACTTTATGTTTCATAATTTATTACCCCCATTTACAATTAAGTCCTATTACTCTACATGTATATTTAAATATTTGAATAAATTCATTTGCACCACATATTTCATTCATATTTTCATAAATTGCATTTGCAAGTATAACTTCTTTTTCCGTGGAAAACATAAACGCTCTAATTAGTTCATGTGATGAATGGTAGTATTCAATATCACCCTTCTTGTGTGTTCGTTCAATAAAAGGGTATTCCTCTTTGTAACCACTCCACTCAACAAATGAAGAACGAACCACCATTCTTTCGTTTAAGGATAATCCTTTTTCCTCTAATAAGTTCCACGCTTTGTCGTGTAAATCCGTATCTTTTTTCATTATTATATATATTATTTAAATTTAGATTTCCACCCATCTATATCACTACCAAAAATAGCATTTTGTAGCCATACATATTGTGGTACTATTTCATAATCAACGGTTTTCCAATAAGTCCATTTAAACAAACCAAAGATAAATGAGGTGTGGTATTTTTGTTTAAGATATTGTGTTCTCTCCTCATTCCATTCACCATTTTCTCTCCACTTTGTGTGAATAGATATTACTTTTATTTCTAACATAATTTTATTGTTTAAATTTGCGCAAAAAAGTTAAAACAAAGTAAACTAACAGTGGAAATATTTTTACAAATATACAAACAAAAAATGCAACTACCAAAGGTAACTGCATTTATTTTATTATTCACAATGGTTATGATTAAAACAAGTTAATCACCATCAAATTTTCAGGTTTTATAGACTCCCCTTTATCATCTTCAACCCAATAAGAGTTAAACTTACTATTAGATGTAAACACCTTGTCAAAATATTTAAAAACATGGTCATTACCTTTGTGGTTCTCAATAGTTAAGTGAGACACAGCTAAATACAATTTACCACAATTCCTTTCTCTTAAAAGATTAGCTAAACCTTTAAATGTACCACCGTATACACATATGTCATCCACTATTAAAATATCCTTACCCCCAAAATCTTGAAAACCCACAGATTGGGTTAACACTGTTTTACCATCTAAATACTTTCTTGACTTGGACGCACTAAATGTCTCCCCTTTCCAATACAATTTTTCACATAGTTTCATAAGAGGTTTGAACCCACCTGAATCACTTGACATTAAAACCCCACTATGTGCAAAATTACTTTTAATGCTAGTTTCAATAGAAGTCAGCACTTCCGTAATAAATTGACTATTATCAATAATCTCCACACCATCTATTAAAGCTTCTACAACTTCACTATTGTGTGGGTGAAATATTTTAAAATAAACATCCATGTTATTTAAGAAGTTACACACCAATTTTAAACCACTACTCTCTCCTTTGTTAAATCTCCTATCAGCTTGTGCGTCTATAAGATTAGGTATTAGGATAGTCGGTTTTGAGTTATATTCATCCTTAAAAGCATCAACAAACTGATTTAAATGCCACAAATCCTCATAAGAATTTAACTTAAATGTTGATTGGTCCATTGTTGTACTGTTGATGTATGAAGTTGTGTCTGGGTATCTAGTTATTTTCATTTACTTTAATATTATTTTTTTACTAATCACGCTTAAATTCTGGTCAATAACGAAATGTTGAAACTTTTCATAAAATCTAACATTATCTGTTTTGTACTCATGGATATACCAACCGTGTTCTTGAAGTTTTATTATATCTTCTTTTGTAAACCACGTATAAAGAACTTCCAAAGACTCCACAGCGGATAACCAACCTACCAATTCAATGTCAAAGTCCATCTTTAATTCTGAATTCTCACAAAAATCAAATTTGTTATGTATTAGACCCGTGAAAACCCCATTTGATGCATACCAAAGACCTTGCTCTGTGCTCTCGTGACAAACACGGTAAAAAGATTTTTTATTAACGTTGTTCACTAATTTAGTTAAGGTGTTGTAAACTTCATGCAAACCCCCACGGTCATCTATGTAAACGTTCCCGTAAACTTTTCTAGGAATCTTATCACCTAACAGTTTTTTGCTCACAGGGGCCTCATCGTTAATAGAGTGGTAGGGAATGTTATTTTCCGAAAGAAAGTCCTTTACAAGCTCTGTATTTTGATTACCCGTCCAAATTATAATATAACAGTTGATTGAATGTAGGTCTCTAACTAACTGTCTAACCATTTCATAACTTTCACCCGTACCATAAAAATCAAAAAGGGTGTCATCAAAGTCAACACACACAATTAAGCTATTGTATTTGTTATATTCAACCCATAATCTGTTATAGGCTGAATTTTCCACTAAATACTTATCCATTGACTCTATTTCTAATTTCGGTTAACGTTGTTTGATTGTAGAATTTACCATCTTGAAATATTACTTTTAACTCATTTTCTTTTGAATTAACTTCCTCTAAACTAGCCTGGTCTTTTAAGTAATAATCTCCATTTTCATCTTTTAAAACTATTGTTAAACCTTTGGCAGATTTTTTAGTCCCATCATCGGTTATTGGGTCTTTAAATATTTCAATCAATTTACCACCTCTTTGTTGAGCAACACACTTAATCGCTATTCCCCAAGTATCTCTAGTAACATATTGCATAGAAAAACTACCTTGTCCAAAAACACAATTTGTCGAAGCAAACCCCTTATCTTTTAAACGTGCAAATATCTCTTTTATATTATTCTGATTAATAGCTTCCCCATAAATCATTCCAATATGTGAATCTAAGACTTTATAACCTTGTTCATTAATTGTTCCACCAAAGGTGTCCCAAAGAAGTTCTATAACACCTTTATATTCATTTTCTGAATATTCAGATTGTATCGCTATTTTTCCTTTTAACCCACAAATAATATCAATAGGTGAACCTGAATCAGGTCTTATCACAAGCTTACCATCACGAGACATAATTAAGTCTTTAAGTTTTGGTAGGTAATCGTCTAAAACTCGCCACAAATTAAAACTATCCGAAACGATAGACAAAATACCATTTGGGAATTTAGTCAATAAATCTTCATATATCTCAAATTCCCCTTCAACACCACCTGCGGTCATTTGACTGTGTTCTGTGGCCCGCACACTAAAAATAGGGCATTCCGTTTCATTATAGTAATATTGAGACGCTTTGATACAAGGTAAACTATCAGAACCTTTAGAAACCGCTGCGAAAGCCATCCCACTACCAATAGCTGAATCCAAACCTGTTAAGCCCCGCATAGAAAAATCGTGCAACATAAAATCAGTTAACCACAAATTCTTTTCATCTGTATCTAAAACAGCCTCTTTAACAATCCGTTTCATTAAAATAACATTTGTTGCGGTTGTAATAGGTTGCCACAACATATTAGAAATGATTGTTTCAACATAGTTTGTTAACCACCCAAAATCATTATGTGTGTTGTAAAGGAAAAGAATAGGAATTTTAATAGTTGATTCCGTACCCTCAGTCAAACTTCTAATTTGTAGTGGTAAATAACCTAAATCGTGTAAATCCTCAATATGTTTAGTGTTATAATCAACACCTAAATATTGCGATAAATTAATTTTAATGTCTTTTACGACATCCTCTTTATTAAGATTAAAGAAATTATTATTAAAGTGGTCAACAATAAACTTTATGACATACTGTTGCCCAAAGTTTAGAACTTTACCATTATTACCTTTTGGTGCGTAAGTATTACTCCTAGGGGTAAAATTACTATACACAACTTCTAAATCGTCCTTATACATGTTGTAGTGACCCGTTTTATACCCATCAGCTAAGTACATACTGTTTAGTTCAAATTTCATTTTTATTCGTTTATTTTTATTATTAAATCACCAATCAATTGGTCTATATTCTCATACAAAGGTATGTTATGTTTTTCACACACCATAGATATATTTCCACTCCTATAAAAATCTTTTTGACAAGCCACTAATACCTTACCAGAACTTGCATACATCCCAAATTCTAATAGAGATATGGGTGACTTACTGTTGGGTAAGAAATTTATGATTATTATATCCGCTTTATCCAAATTTGACATTTCCCAAGTCACTTGTTGGTTAAATTGAGGGTTTTCAAAACTCTGTTCAAGGGAGTTATCCCACTCAGTTCTTCTAGGATTGTATAAATCTACATTAATTCCACTACTAATTCCACACTCTAAGGCTTTAACAACATAATCTTGCCAATTTTCTGACGCTCCCATATCAATTGTACCCGCCAGAAATATTTTTACGGATTTTTGAAGTGATAAACTTGTTTTCTGTGGTGGTTTAAATTCTTTTACCATAATATTTATTTTTTTACAAATATATGTATTTATTTTCGGTAAAACAAATAAAAAGATTATTTTAGTTTAATCTTTCCAATTTTAATTGTTCTAAAAATTCTATGGCTACTTCTTCTGGATTGTCAAACGCATAAAACACATCGTCTTTCCTCCTTAACCAATAAATGTATTCCTGTAATAACTCTTGTTTACTCATAATTATTTATTTTTCTATATCAAAAGTTTTATTCACATGCATTTTTATTTGGTCTAACTGTTATTATATCTCCCGTTTCACAAAGAGCGATTGTCCACAAATCATTCTCAAAAGTTCCACCATTAAAATAGTAAATAGCCATTGCATCTTTCCCTGTTTCTTTTATAACTACGGGTATTGGCTTTCTAAACTCCATCTTCTCCATAAAAATAATAAGGTGAATTACCATAACTTCGGTCTATATTCTCACTAAAGATTAATTCTTTTTTTATTTTTATTTTCGGCACATTTTCCTTGTCAAAAGGTATGATAAAATCCGCATTATGCCACCTACAAAGATTGTTAGGTTGTAAACAGATATTACCATCTTCCAACCAAATAAAGTGAAAACATTTACTATCAAGGCTGTTAGAATGCCCTACATTAATTTGGTTCGGTTCCCCTTCATAATCATCCAAAGTAAAGACATAACGCCCTTTTCTCCAAACTTTATCTCTACAAAAAACTTCTACCACTTTATTCTCTAAAAATTTAAAACAAGTAGCTGTAATTGCATTACTTTGACAATCCCAACTTTCTAACATTTGTAATCTAGTTTCCTCACTTTCACTTAATCTATCATAATCTTCTTTATGACAGAAGTAATTAATAGATACATTCCAAAATATCGCCCCATTACTACCTTGAAAGTGGAATAATACAGGGTAATTTAACATACTTTTTGCCCCAAAAATATATCCTTCTAATTCTTTATCTAACCCTGTAAATTCCTTTCTAAGAAGGCATTGTATGTAGGGTGTGTTTACGTTTAATTGCGCCATTTATTTTTATTTATGTTTTAATCTAACTCAACAATTACTAAACCTTTATATCTACTATCAATATTAGCATCGACTGTGTAGGGTACACTATTAGGATTTACTTTCCAAAATTCGTGTCTTACGTTTTGAACAATCCCAAAAGCCGTTCTACACTCATCATCTACTTTATCATTGTAAATACCCCAACTGCCGTTTTTCCCAATTGAATGGTCTTGGATGAGTTCATTTCTAGCTTGCACTAATAAATTATCAACCTCATCTCTTATTGAGAGAAAGTTTTCATAATCTGTTGAAAGCTTTACTTCTTTAAGTTTTTTCCATTCGGATTTCTCACTCCACATACCATTTACAACACTTCCATTTATCAAAGCTTTTCCATTCTTAATCTCCAAGACCTCCCCTTGGTTAGTTCTATCACCAACTTCGATTTCCTTTTCAGGTCTGCAAACTTCTTCAAGATGCCTTTCAAAGGTTGGGTGGTCTTTTATTACACTAAATTGAGCACTTCCTACCCTACTGTAAAAATCTAAAGCTCTTTGGATGAGTCGTAAATGCTCGTTTGTACATTTTATTATCGCCATAATTAAATTCTTTTTAAATATTTAATACTTTCACCAACTGCGCATTGCCAATTTTCGTTTATTTCGTCAGTAGCTTTATTTTCAAAAATGGATATAATATCCGCACTTGAAAATCTTTCACCCGAACCTTTCAGATAAAAGTGAGAACGACATTTTGGGTCATAATCACTCTCTTTTATTGTCTCGTAGAAACTAATGTCTAACGTAACTAACCAATCCATTAACTTTTCTACATCCATAATTACCCCTTATTAAAGTTCTATGAATATTGTTGGTGAGTCAAAAGATATTATAGCAGAGGATATTGTTTGATACTTCTTATCAACCTCCCTCAAGATATCTTCTAAATGTTTGAAATCTTCCACTTCTATTTTTAAAACCTCAAATGGTGGGTATTTATCACTCCCCGTTTCAACCCAATACGCTCCAAGTACATCTATTAAGAAGTTGTCATCGTAAAAATCGGACTGATTAAAATCTATTTGGAAATACATAACGTAAATTTTTTATATAGTTTAAGTAGTTTTTTAATCGTGTAGGTTTTACCACTATGAAAATCTTCTTCGCATTTTGCATAACAATTTTTTTTAATTTCATGTTGATAGAATGTACTATCAATATAATTAACAAATCCTATGGCAAAATCTTCACATGTCTTTTGTAATCCGTCCACAGTTTTTTTTTATTTTAAGCTTTTTAACAAAACTGGTGCTCCTGCCCCAAAATAATTATTCTCACCATAAATAGATTTTCCATGAGCTTTAAATCCTTCTGCTATAATCCTTTCATTCTCCACACGTTGTAGTTCTAACATTTTAGGTTGAGATAAAATGTCTTTAGTCTTTGCATCGTATTGAGCAGACTCAAAATCTCCTTTTGACTTAGCAATTCTAGCCGAAGCTAAATTCTTTTGTTCTTCTTCTTTCTTTGACGCTAACTCATTCTTACCTATTTGAACTGCCGTTTGTGTGGCTAATTTAGAAACAGCTAATGGGATGTCAACATCAGTGATTCTTACACGCTTGAATTGAACGTAAAATTCTGGTAACTCTTCTTCTAATATTTTACTTAAAGCTTTCTCCGCTACAGCTCTCTGATGTCTATTTAAATCTGTTGCTGAATATTGTGGTACTACTTCCTTCGCAGCAGATGATAGAGAAGTCCCAATTTTAATTGCCACATCATTTATTTTCGTATGTAAAAGTTGCAACTGCTCTGGATTTAAATTGTAGTCTAAAGCTAGTTGAACTTTAGTGACCATATCGTTTTTATCATTGAACTCGAAAACCTTTACGATTGTATGTTCCCTAACATCATACTCAACCATTTCATCCCAAACCCAATGTAAACCACCTGACATCCCTTCTGGGTAAATCTTTTCCATGTTTGTTTCTCCACCCCAACTAACTTCAATTCCTTTATGTCCTGAATCGACTGTTGTACAACTTCCTAATGACAATACTGTCAATATACCTAATAACCCTAAAATGTTCTTCATCTTAATCTCTTTTTGTTAATTTGTTAAAAAAATAATCTAATAATCTCCACATTATCGCAAGTGGTACGAAAATTGGCCATAAAATTGTTATACCCAAAATCTTCCAGAACCCAATTGTTTCAATAAAAACATGATAACTGTTTCTATCTTCTATTTCTGGGTAGTACTTTTTGTAAGAAAAATAAAAACCCAAAAAGGACCCAAATAAATAAATAAATAAAACCATACTAATCTTTTTTTCTTGTTCTTTTAGTAAAGACATACGTCAACCAAAAAACGTACACGACTGCAACGATTGCCAATAACCCCAATGCTCCTTTCATAACTTATTCTTTTTTTTATTTTTAATTGTTTTATTAACTAAGTACAAATGTACGAAAAATAATGACACAAACAAGAATTTTCTCATTATTTTTTTATCTTTTTTACAAAAACTCTATTTGGAATTTAATAGTGTCTTTTTAAATTCATTCATCATATCTTGGTCTGAAAACCCAAACCACCTTTCGGCATTCTCTTGTGTGTCGTTTTCCCTCATCCAATTGTGGAAATTTAAGGCAAAGTTTTCACATATAGTTGTACAATCTCTTACTACGTTTTCATGTCTAAAATGGAACATATTATCAAAAACAGCATCGAATATTATTGTTTCTAACTTCATCACATTAATTTTTTATACATTTCTTCTCTCTCAACCCAACTACCGTTCATAAACTTTTTAGATATTTCAATTAGCTTTTTCTCATCAATCACATCTAAATTACCACCACCACTTAAAACCACTTCATAACCACTATCTTCTAAAAAGTCTACGCAATCATCCTCACCAATTTGCTTGCTGAAATTATAACACCTATATTTAAGTTCTTTAACTAAATCATTATCTGTAAAATCATCTAATTTAGGTTCATAGTCATCTTCATACATCATACTGCACCAACTTCTAGCGTACTGAGATATGTCATCATCATCTATTTGTTCAAGAAGTTCTGTAACATCAAATTCCACATACACTTCATTTTCTCCCAATTCTTCCTCAGTGTAATGTATTTGAGTTGCGAATAGTTTTATTTTACCTCCCATAGTTTAATTAAGTATTTCTTTTGACAGCGCAATTATTTTTTCTTCCATATCACCTATTCCATACCCGTTATATTCATCACAAATATATTCTACATCCACCATAGACATAAAATCAACTTCGTCCATCGTTTCTTCATCTATTTCATCTAAATTAGGTACAAAATCGAATATCTTAGCTACTTCTAACGCTAGATGAGCTAGTCTTAATTTTTCTTTTAAATCTCTCATAGTTTTTATTTTTAAAAAGGTATTCCATTATCAGCTAAAGTAATTATATTACAATTAATTTCAAATGTTAACTCCTTTAATTTATTAATAGTTAATTTTTCTCTTTGGATATTCGCAACTAATGTAGATTTAAAACAATTGATTGGAATTTCTTTTAAAGCATAGCTTCTTTTGTTTTTAACATATGGGAGTTTATATAATTTTTTATTCTTCCATCCGTATTTCACATCTTTATAAATAAATCCCCATCTATATAATGTGGTAATTTCTTGTATCATATTTATTGGTTGTTTACCACATTAGTTGCGTGTATTCAAGAGTTAGCCGCAATACGCAGACACCCTACGAATTCCAGTAGCGAAGTGTTCGGCATCGTTTTCAATCCCTATGAATTTTCGGTTCAACATTTCACAGGCTAATCCAGACTTATTACTACCCATCGTAAAGTCCAATACTGTCTGACCTTCCAAAGAATAAGTATTTACAATGTATTTGCATAACTCAATCGGTTTTTCTGTTTTATGAAAAGTCTTTCCTTCGCTTTCTGCTGTCTTAAAATATTGTACACTTCTTGGGTATCGCATCCCTTCACTTTTAACCTCTACTTGTTTAAATTGTCCATAAACATCGTTATCGGTTTGTTGTTTTCTTACCCCTTTATTATACGCCTCACCAGTTGTCATTTGCGGATAATAAACGGGAGTTCCTTTACAGAAAACAACAATATCTTCGTGTGCAACCAACGGTCTTTTCTTTGCGTTTAAAAAACCTGTTGCTTTTGATTTTTCCCATACCCAAGTATATTTAAACATTTTCGGGTTGCTCATTATCAGGTTGCTTGTAAAGGGTTGTTGAGAATGAAAAATGATAGGCGTGTTTTTTTTTGCAATTCTTTTTACTTGTTCCCACATTTTTTTAAAGTCTATCACATTATCCCAACTACATTGCGTAGTTCCAAAAGGCAAGTCGCAATAAATTAGGTCAATACTATTAGAAGGTATTAGTGGCAATACTTGAAGGCAATCGCCTTGATAAAATGTACTGCGGCTAACATCGGTTTGGCAAAATGGGGGTTTACTACTTTCTATCATCATTTATCTGTTATTGAACATTTGTGTTTTTAATGGGCTTTGGTGGGTTAAATCCCCCACTTCGCAAAGCCGCAAACCGTTACAAGCAAGTGTAGGACGACAGCAAACCGACCGACAAACCGACAAGAAACAGAAATTAAAATCGTAAATTTACGACCTTAACGAATAGACAAAATAAAATGGCAAGAAAAATACAACATACACAATTTTCAGAGGCAAGAAATAACAAGAAAGATGAGTTTTATACACAACTTTCAGATATTGACAGGGAATTAAAACACTACAAACATCACTTCAAAGACAAAGTTGTTTTATGTAATTGTGACGACCCAAGAGTTAGTAATTTCTTTCATTTTTTTTCTTACAACTTTGAAAAATATGGACTTAAAAAACTAATTGCGACTTGTTACAAAAACCAAGAAATGGATTTGTTTAGTGAAAATAAATCTGAAAAAGCAATTTATTTAGAATATACAGGTGACAAAAACGGCAACAATGTTCCAGACCGTAATGAAATTGGAATTAAAAAATTAAAAGGTGATGGGGATTTCAGAAGCAAGGAGTGCATTGAACTTTTAAAACAAGCAGACATTGTAGTAACAAATCCGCCATTCTCTTTATTTCGTGAATATGTTGCACAATTGATTGAATACGATAAAAAATTCTTGATTATTGGAAACATTAATGCCATTTCATACAAAGAAATATTTAAACTAATTAAAGATGATAAAGCTTGGTTAGGGATGAATATGGGCAGAGGAATTTCAGGTTTTATAGTTCCAAAACATTATGAATTATATGGGTCAGAAGCTCGTATTGACGAAAATGGAAATAGAATTGTTGCTACTAATAACTGTTTATGGCTAACTAATTTAGATAATGCAAAACGCCATATAGACCTAATATTATATAAGAACTATACTCCAAATGAATATCCAACTTATGCTAATTATGATGCTATAAACGTTGATAAAACAAAAGAAATACCAATGGATTATAAAGGAGAAATGGGTGTTCCTATAACTTTTTTAGATAAATATAATCCCGACCAATTTGAGATTATTGATATTAACCCTCATTTTTTTACAATTGTTGAGAAGGGTTTACCCAAACCTTCTCAATTAAAAATTACTGGACAAAAAGACCCTTACGCAAGGATTTTAATTAAAAATAAAAAAATATGAATATAGAACTTAAAGAAATAACAATAAAAGAATTGACCGATGGCTTTGAAGACAATGCAGAAGATGGCGTTGTTGGTTTTAGTGGCAATTTAGATATTAGACCGCCTTACCAAAGAGAATTTATTTACAAAGACAAACAAAGAGATGCTGTAATAAATACCATTACAAAGAACTTTCCTTTGAATGTTATGTATTGGGCAGTTCGAGAAGACGAAACTTTTGAAGTAATAGACGGACAACAAAGAACAATTTCAATTTGTCAATATGTGAACGGAGATTTTGCTTATCAGAACAGATATTTTCACAACTTAAAAGCAGATGAAAAGGAACAAATATTAAACTACAAATTGATGGTTTATGTTTGTAGTGGTTCAGAAAGCGAAAAATTAGAATGGTTTAAAACAATAAACATTGCAGGAGAAAAACTAACTGAACAAGAACTGCGAAACGCAGTTTATACAGGTAGTTGGGTTTCTGATGCTAAACGTTATTTTAGTAAAAGTGGTTGCGTTGCTTATAAT
>Ga0209491_10007371_pt1 | contig 14569 bp, 10 predicted proteins | sample BON02_FD_187213 | JGI IMG/M metagenome (GOLD analysis project Ga0209491, IMG submission 187213) | Freshwater microbial communities from Lake Bonney liftoff mats and glacier meltwater in Antarctica - BON-02 (SPAdes) (version 2) | ecosystem: Environmental > Aquatic > Freshwater > Ice > Glacier...
CGCACAAGGTTGCAGCATTCGAAAAAAATTCTTCATGCCTCATCTGCCCGTAATTGCTTTGCACTCTTGCGGCCCACGCACATTGCACGACGAGTGCCAGAAAGATATGTGTGTATGTCTGTCAGTGGAGACAATGGTGGTGGCATGACTGGCAGTGGTGGTGGTGGTGGTGGTGATGCTGGTGGCAAAACTAGTGGTTTTGTTGTTTTTTCTTTCGATTTTTAATTTTACTGGACCAAAAAATGCCCAATCCCCCCTCGTTTGCAAGTTATATAAAATACACCTTCAGCACAGCGACAACTGCGTCTCGGATGCGGCGAATCTTCGCAAGCACCCCAATTTCATGCATCCTGTCGGGCTTCGACAAAGTGAATGGTCCTCGCTCGACTTGACCACCTTTGTTTACGCCATCACAACAGACTTGAATTTCTTTTCGTCCGCTCCGCGCACTGCTTTGTCCACGGCGGGCGAGTACAATGTCGCCAACATCTTTCCCTTGACAACATTGTCATGGTCTTCCATGTCCTGTGTTTCGGGCATCACAACAGACCGGAATTTCTTTTCGTCCGCTCCGCGCACTGCTCTGTCCACAGCGGGCGAGTACAATGTCGCCAACATCTTTCCCTTGACAACATTGTCATGGTCTTCCATGTCCTCGTCCACCTTGACCTCAGGCACGGTGTTCACTACTGCATCTACAGAAACATCGTCAGACGACAACATTGCTGATGCGCCACGCTTCTTGTTGGCACTGAAGTTGTCTGCATACATGCTTCTAAGAGGGTGTCGAGTGGATAACAATTGTTTTTGCGAAACTTTTCCTTATAAAGGGAAATCCATAAAATTTGCCCAAAATAGCACTACATCGGCCCATCCCATACCCCCATCTCTGTTGGACTGCACCGCTGCATTTTCCCACAAGGTTGTAGCAATGCGAACAAAAATTCATGTCCGATCGGCTCGTGATAATGTGGCTTTTTTCCGACACACGCGGTGGACCGACATCACTGCTACTCATTTTTCATTGTGATTTTTTATTAAACAAACACATGCAACGACTACACACTGGCATTCACCCACTACACGTCCTTCGTCGAGTCGTCGTCACTGCCCGCAGGTCCATGCTCAAGCTGCTCGTGTTTGGTCTTGCAGCACGCCAGCTCCCATCGTTTCTTGGCGAGCTTCTGCTCCTCTTTGAGCATGAGCTTGCGGAGTGCGGTGCACTTGGACGTCATCAGAATCTTCTTGAGCGCAGCATCAGATTTTGCCACCCACGTCTGCGGTGCCGCCATGCAGATGGCTTCCTGCACCAGCATATGCTTCTTGTAAAAGGCAGTGCGTTGCTCCCAGTGCAGCTTGAAAAGCCACTGCTCGTCCTTGAGCAGCAGCTTACGGCACGAGACGGCGCGCTTCACGGAAAGGTCCAGTTTGCATGTCTGTGGCATGCTGGTCTGAATTTTGCACAATCGATCGCACCATCCGTGTTTTATGGCCAAGTCTCCACCATCCTTCCCAAAAATAGCCGTTCCTCCACCAGGCAGAGTGCTGCATGCCTGCCACGTGGGGGTGTATGTGCGCGTGTACGCGTGTTGCTGTTGGTGTTTTTGCAGGACATCGCGGAGGGTCAAGAGATCACCATCGAGTACAACGTGTTGGACATGCCGAGGACGGACACCAGATGGCCGTGGCGTGAAGTGAGGCCGCGACCGGTGTGGGACAGCAAGCCGGATTTTGTGGAATACGGCACTGTTTCTCGAGAGGAATGGTACATTGATGAAACGAGCAACACTTACAAAGTAGGCGACCCTGATGACATGGCAGTTTCCTGTAGGCTCGAGGAAGGTATCGAAGTCCCATTCGTTACGTGCAAAACGCGCATTTTTCCGAATGGCAGCAATAGGGACATTGGCGAATACGCCGACGTGTGCCGCACGCCCTACCACCTCAACGGTATTCGGGGAGGGCCAAACTGGAGGAAATTCCGGGAAGTGCAGAGGCGACGGTACGGGTTCGCATGCCAGTGTGACCGCGAGTGCTTCCAGCGCTGCATCGTCGAGGCACACGGAGCCCATTCACAGCTTTCGGAATTGTTTGCAGACGACAGCGTGATGCAATCTCTCAGTTTGCTTGCTCCACCAAAGTGGTCACCCCAAGACAAGACACATGATATTCGGGACTCTCTGGCAATGTACTACAAAGCTACAGTGGGGACGGCGTTGAATGTGTTGATGGTCACCACACAGCCGGATGCTGTCTTGGAATTCGACGAAATCAAGAATTACTTTTCGTTCCCTCTCACCAGGGACTTGAGGGTGGATATCCTCCGCAGACACATGCAGATACAAGGCAAACCAATGCAGCCGCCCAACACAGAAAGCGACGCCGCACAAATGCTACCGCCCAGCACAGAAAGTGACGCCGAAGTTGAGCGTGGTGCGGAAATCCTCCGCAGATATGCGCAGCAACAGGGTGAATCAGCGGAACCCCCCCCTGCAGACGAGCAGCAGTGCGACGGCGACGAAGAAATGTTTGACCCAGACGCACCGTTGGGTTTTTTTCCAGTGGAAGAACCGGAACATGTGTGGTATGACATGCGCCGGTCTGATGGCTTGCCATCGGGAATCCAAAACACGGGCAACTCGTGTTTCATTGCAGCGTGTGTGCAAACGCTGGTGCACAGTGGATGTTACAACAGACTGGAACTCCCTGTGGTCACAGCAGGCGACGACCATTCGTCTGTCTTAGGCGAAAAGTTAATCGCGCATCTGGTTTCCGAGATGTTTCATAAACTTCGCAAATATGAAAATATCGGCTCGCTGATGCTACCCCTCAGGGGTGTATTCAAACGGCATGACAATGACGACGAGGACGCCGACCAGAATGACGCGCTCGTATTCTTGAACTGCGCCATCCGCTGCATTGAGGCGCACGCCATACCAGGGACATACAAACGTATTGGCGTCGACCTGCTGACCGTCACCGAATGCGCGCATCCCAACTGCCAAAACCCGCCGTCAGTGTCGGCGCCGACAGCTTATACTGACCTCACGTTGCGCGTGCAGGAAACGTTACCAGGCACCGAGTGCATGGACCTGCAATTGGCACTCGATGCGCACATGAGCAAGGGGCCAATGGTCGAATGGTTTTGCGATGAGGTACTCAGACCTCATTGCGTGGGCTTTGTGACACAGGTTTGCCACGAGACGCCCAGATTCCTTCTTCTCAATTTCGGCCGGGTGCAGCATGCGTTCCAAGCGCACGGAAGTGCGCAGCCGGACCGCAAAATCAACCATCGTGTGGACTTCCCGCTGGAATTTTTAAACTTTGGCGATGTTCGAAACAACAAGGACGAATATGGCAGCTACAATCTGTTGTCGTTCATCCGACATGAGGACTTTAACAGCGGACGGTCGGTCGAATTTTCCCGCGGACATTATATCAGCATTGCTCATGTGAAAACAGCGGATGGGGCCAGCAAATGGGTGGAGTTCAACGATTCCTCGGTCAAGATTATGTCTGAAGAACAAGTGCAGTCGGACATTGCGAAACGGTCAGTGGTGGCGTTGCTGTACGAACGTGACAACTCGTAGTCCCCGGTCAGACCCTGTTTTGCCCCTATTTCGGGCAATTTTGCCTATAAAATGGCCCCAGAAAAACTCAAGGCCAAAATTCCTTGTCCTGCCACGCCATGTCTCTGCAGAGCGGCAACATTGCGGTCGCTGGCGTGTTGGACGGGAACGCTGCGATGCCTCGCAAACGTTGCGGCGACAAGCTCAAGGTGGTGTTTGGCGCAAAAAAGAAGCGCAGAGCCGGTCCGATTCTGGATTTGTTGGAGTCGGCCGACTGCAGTTTGCTGTCGATAGAGGAAAGTGCGTCCACTTCGCCGCCAGATGAACAGTACCTTCTGTTGGCCAAGCACGAGGGCAAATTCACTCGCATCCGACTTCTCGCCAAGTTTGTCCAGTACGCGCCCTTGGCCATTGGTAACGAAGTCATGTTCAATTTCCCCGACGAAGCAAGTGAACCGTTGGGGATGCATGAGGTCATCACGCCCAACACAGTCGCGGTCGTTCAACGGTACAGCGCACATGCCACAGACGAAGCACTCAGCGAGTACACGGTCAGGGTGTGCCTGCCAGTAGCACAGCTGTCTGTCGCTGTATTTACCGTGTTGCGAAGTCATGTATTCTACATCAAACGCTGTCCCGGCCTCGTCATGCGTCCCACATAGTGCATCGCTTCTTCCAATGCGCAGTGTACATATTTGTTTGTATTAAATTTTTTTTGGCCTATGCACTGTGTTCGAACGTGTGGTCGCAAAAATTGCTAGAATTTCAACCGCCGGTCCATTTTCCCGCGCATGTCCAATACTTTGTCATGAATACCTATATAAACAGTAGCCTCCTCACGCAACATAGAGGAGCACTACCGATGCGGACCAAGATGTCGACGGTGACGGCAATTGTGTTTGTGTTGGTGTTGGCCCAAGTGTGTCAAGGGAACAGAGAGATTGAAATTCTACATGGCAGTATTCCCAGCAACGTCATATTTGCCCATTTCGATCCTGTGCACCCGGTGACTGTCCGACAAATACTGTCAAGTCGCAAAGGGGCTCTTTGGATGCCCGGCGACATGGTAATGGTTTTTGAAAATGGACAGGAGGGACAGAATGCGGCGATGCTCCGATTTAGTGGGGACAAGTGGCTCCCGGCTAACATCGACCCAGTACATAGAATCGACAATGTTTATCGCATCATTCGGTCTGCGTCTTCCAGTGGCACAATATTGCTGAAACTGCCCACGAATGTTAATTTGCAAGAACCACCAGTGATTCCAACCACACACAGATATACGCTTGGTGCTGGTGTTGGAATAATCCGTAAAAGTGGAACTGCGGAAAGCGTCCATGTCCCTCTTGGAGTGCGCCTAAACAACATCCAAGACACTCCCACTGCCAATGTTCAAATTACGTACCCATAATCAATAAAAAATTAGAATGCACTGTCTCAGTTCACTTGCAAAAACACCCGTGCCTGCTCAGTCGCACATGACCCTATTCGATCCCGTGTGTATCAGCGATAGATTCGGAGCGTCGCCATGTGCCCAGTTCGGCTAGAGAGCCAATATTTTGCGGCGGTCGCGCTGTAATTACATGTATATCCTGTACGCCACGTGCATTCGTTTGCGTAGTATTAGATTGCTGTGATTATGTTCATATATATGTCATAGTATTTCGTTTTCATGTCTCTGTGGTGTGAGTGATGAATAATCACAACTGCTGGCGTGTACGCGATCCAGACGCCGTCGGAAATCATGTCATCTATGCCGTTGTGCTCATGCATGTCTGTGAGGAGCTGCGGCCAGAGCAGTTGTCCGTGGACGTGCTGTGTGGCGACTGCATAGTGAAAGCCTTATTGACAACAGAGACACACAAGACCGCTTTTGTGCCGCAACGGCATGCCACCCCTGTCGTCACGTGTCTGCTTGGCATGACGTTGCTGCAGGAAATCCAGAACATCATCACCACCATCAATGCAGATAGCCATGTTGCAGACAAGTGGACTTGGTCGTTTGAGTTTGAAAAGAGAATCTACATGGTCCCCCGGAGTGCTCCCAGACGAGCGCGTGCCGTTCGGGGAGGTGCGCAAGGAGCGGGGGCAGGTGCTGGCGGTATAGGCGGTGTTGCTGGCCGGGGCGGTGGTGGCGGACGAGGCAGAGGACGTGGTGGTAGAGGCGGAGGAGCTGTCATGCCACTGAATGCACAAGGCAGAGCACCACCACAAAGAAATGACGTTGATCTGCTGATCAAAGTGAAACGACAGAACTTGTGCGTTTTCTACATCATAGGTGCGGCGCAGAAACTGACATTGTGTGCGCTTGCGTATAGTACAACGACGTACACTCACGTTCTGTCTCCCATTCTCTCACATGTACACCCCCATACACACACACACACACATACACCCGTGTTTTCGCGCACAACAGTTGAGAATGACATGTCCGAGACGATTTCGTTGAAAAAACAGATCGAAGACCGTTGGATTTACCATTTATGCAAGGACAACGTGCCAGCAGCTGACCAAGACGACGACGCAGTACGAAATCAAGCCTACGCGCCACCACGTCGTCGACCTCCACCCCCAAGTGCACGAAACAACAACCACCGCAATAATAACCGCAATGGCGACGACGGTGGCGATGGCGACGATAACGATGACGGCGATGACGGCGGTATTGATGGCAACGACGGTGGCGATGACGACGGTAACGATGACGGTGATGACGGAGGTATTGATGACGACGACGGTGGCGGTACTGGCAGCGATGGAGGCAGTGACAGTAATGACAGCGGTGGTGGCAGTGACGGCGGCAATGGTGGAGGCCTCGACATCGGGGCCGAAAGTGACGACAGTAGCCGAGCGCAGCCTGCCCTCGACAACAAGTTGCCCATCCGCGTATGTATTGGGTACCAATTCCAAAAGTACCAGACGCCTCCAATGTCACGGAGACGAGGCAATATGACGGTGGCAGCGCGAAGAGCACTGCGCGATCAGCAGCTGTTGAAAACCGGAATCCGCAACCACCAAGTTGCGTCTGTATTGTCGGCGGCAACCCGAAAGACGTGTTTGCTAGACTACGCGCGAATTTGCGACTATCTGCTGCAGTCCACCACCAATGACAGCCATGTTTACACATACCGCCTGTTTTCGCTGGAGCGAACGGTCCGGATCGACTCATTCGATTGGCCACAGACACAAAGAGGAATACACGCGGCCGCGGGCGTCAACCGGGTGATGATTGACAATAACGAGATACGTGTGGTGCACAGAGACGTCGCGACACCTCTCTCGCCCGATGTGGGACAGCAGTGGATTTTGCGGCAAACTGCATGCACAGATGACAGCAAGGCCGTGTGGACGCGACAGAATGGGCTGTGCGCCTACTGCGACGTCATGACTGCGCCGCCCGACGGCGAGGGTGTTGCAACTTGCTGCTCCGAGTATGCGAGCAGGATCGTGCACCTGTCCGACACGGCAAAGTTGCGCAAAATGAAGCAGGACGCCAACACCGAACTTGGCCGCCTCGTGTATGACTGAGTGCTTTACAGCGAGCGGAGCGTGTTTCTCTGCATGCCATGCGTGCAGGTGCACACCATCAATCGCCTTGACAAAGTGTTGGGGTTCTCGCACTCCCCAGAGATGCCTGTGCCCGTCAACATTGGCCACAACGACGACGTCCTGTTTGACTACCTGGCAGCGTGCTCGGGGTTGCACCTTGTTTTTTCCATGTTCTTGTGCGAGGTCGCTCTGCCGCAGCATGCACAGCGTCCTGGTGCCACTGTCGCAGCCGCTACGGCAACGGTTGCTGGCGGAACTGCTGCCACTGCTCCACTCGTTCTGTCCACACAACTCACCATCATGGCGTATGTGACAAATTTGAGAGAAGCTGAGCTGGTGTATCTCAAGGTCAACAAAGCGCAGCTGGCACCTTATTTGCGACAGATGCTGCGCACGGGCTTCACGCGAAACCACCCAACTCTGGCCAATGCAGCGCTCAACGTGCTGGTGGAAACGTCGCCCGACACCACCAACGCTGCCACCACGATTTCGTCGAGATTCCACATTTTTCACTGCATCCACAACAACCAGAACCGGCGAGTGGTGAATTTCCTGCAGCAGCGTGCCCCCGTGCACAGTGTTTACGCCAGGCGTGTGTTTGTGTATCTGTGCCAGCACCTGTACACTGGAATGCCAAACATGATGCTTGCAAACTCTGCCATTGCGTTGTGGGAACTACTACGTGACCGTTTACAACACCGTTTCCCAAACCGCGCTGACATTTCATGCGACAGCATCGGCTTTTGCAGCAACGTGGCGCCCGAGCAGCAGCATAGCAGCGTCTTTTGTGAAAACACGGTGCTGCTCGTGCGGCGTGACACCCGCAACGAGTCCGCCGTCGCCCAGCACATCGTCAGTCTCAGTCTCGAGCACTGTGCTGAAACCCATATTATGGACAGCATTGTGTTGATGCAGAACGAGTGTCCCACCAGCATGCTGACGCTCGGGCAGAATGCCAACCAACATCATCTGTACCGACTGGTGGCGGTGTGCGAAGTGGACGGTGCCATTATGCACTGGCTGGACGTTGAAAACTGCAATCACATCAAAACCATGCCCATCGACGACATTTTTGCCTTGCAATGGGTTTCTACAACCCAGCAACCAGGTGCTGTCCTGCCGGTGTTTGTCGATCGTTGGCGCAGTTTCGACGAGGTCCGCACGGCGCTGCTCAATATTCGGGAGCACGCGCCGGTGCCTCGCACCGCTGGCATTGACGCTTCTCGCTATGTCTGTTTTTACCAGCGTCTGACGCGCAACCAGGACAAGGCGCACGCTGTGCCCATTTGCATGCTGTCGCACGTCGCGCGCCGCCAGACACGCAGCTTGCGACAGCTGTTTGGTGCGCACGCACAGATTCTGCCGCCGGCTTTCAGGGCGGTGGTCGCCACCACGCCGGCGCTGGCACGCCAGTCCATGCCAGTGTTTGACATTGGCACGCAACGGTGTGTGCGCACACTGGCGGTGGCCATCAAGCTGCTTGGATTCATTGCTTTTCACGAGTTAAATGCCACACTGCAAATGCTGCCCGTTGGACCCGCCCAGTGTCACCTCTTTGTGTATCTGCTGTGGAACAAGTTTGTGTTGCTCGAGGGGTTCGATGCCAAGACCGAACTGGTGCACGCGGGGAAGGTGCTGGGGCGCGGCGTGGACGAGTTGGGTGACATTGACCTTGACGCCGTGCTGGTCCGCTTCCGCCAGTTTCTGGACGGCCAGTGTGCCACCTTGCACGCCAGTCGAGCCGACGACATTCGCAACACCTTTACGAGCACTGCAAGCCTGCTCACGCTGTTTCACCACATCACGTTCAGTCCGCATGCGTGCACTACTACACGGCACGCACTTCGAAGCTTGAAGGAGTTTGAGGGGCGCATGGCCCTGCACCGGGAGGAGGACGTTTACCCGCTGGGCAACACGAAGCTCATGCTACACTATTTCTCGTGCGTTCTTGGTTTTGAAGTCCTGCAGCTGTATCTTTCGTGTATCCGCGACAACTTGGTATAGGTTGGTCTCCCCATCACGCCAGAATGTGAAATGTATATAAGAAGCGTAACGGGTGCACATACAGAAACATGTTTGAGTTATCACAGTCAGGGTGTGCGAGCTGTTATGACGGCGACATGCAATTTCCAACGTTTGCCGAGTGTTGGAGAGGGAACCCTGCCGCACACATGTTTCCGGACCAAACTAGGATGAAGAAGGGGGCCTACAAGACATGTTTCATCGGCATGCTGGGAATCCCAGAGGGCGACCTGCCGAAAATCAAAGAGGACATAAAGTCCAAGAAAAAGGTCAAGCATGTGTTCTGCATCGTCAATGACGTGCAGACGTGCTACCCGACTCGACACTACGATTTTGAAGCGGCTAGCGCGGCGGTGCACGAGGAGGTCGATGCTGCTGCCGACTACGAGAGCCTCGACGACGACGACGTCTTTGTCGAGGACGACGCCGACATATTGCCTCCCGCAACACAAGAACAACACCCCAACGTTCACAATGAAAAGCAAGACCACGAGGGGCTGCCCAATGACCCAACACCCACTCACGCCACCGCAACCAGCACTGAAACTGCCCAAACAGACGCCCAGAAAACATCTACGCATACAGAAAACATGCACACCTTTGTGTGCAACATGGAAAACAAAATCCGGCTCGGCGACTGCCACGCACGGTGGCAAATGCAGTGCGCCCTGCCGCTGCAGTGCTACGTCGACAATTATCCGCGCATTTTCAACGTGGTAGGCGCCAGCTGTATCAACGACCTGCATCTTGAGCATACTGGGCACCACAACCCGCACCACGAGCACCATCGCAGTCTGCGGCACCTCAGCAATAAGACTGCAGTGTGTGTGCACTTGGGCATGCTGCCGGAAATCACCATTCTCCTGCACCAGTGTATGATGCCCACCAAGCAATACGAAGACGACCTCATCATCTTGATTCAGTCGTGTATACCGTTTTTTCAAAACCCTCGGCGGGTCAAGCACGACCACGCCTGGCCCGAGCAGAACGACAAGACGTTGTGCATGCTGCTCAAGTGGTGCATGCCTTCCATGCTGTCACTGTATCCGCAGGTCTGTGTCAAGGATGTGAATTTCGAGGTGCGTGTCGGCATCATGCGGCTCTTTCGGGAGCTCCTTGTGGGCTCGTTCGCAGCTCGCAACAAGTTCTACCTGCGACACAAGACACTGGTCAAAATGTGTCTCATGGAGTACATCTACTACGTGATTCAGAATGTCAATGCCCTGCCCGAAACCAAGTATATAAAAAGTATCAACATCAATGTGATGGGCACCAATGTCTTCAACATCGGGCAGCAGTTCAGGGTCGAACTCAACCTCGAATTCGCCAAGACCGACAAGTGCATTTCAACCGAGGCGATCCTGCGTCTCCTGGGCGAGCTGGCGCCGAAGTGCCACATCATGTTTGAGCGCTGCTGCCAATACAACAAGAACAGCCTCCACTGCGGATACAGCGAAATGTACAACACCAGCGTCTCAGGAAGCCACGCGTCTGTCCGCCCCAAAAAACCCAACAACGACCACAACCCATTGTGTCTGCACGTGCTCGCCAGCGTGCCGCACACGCGCTTCTTCTCAGTGTTTGAGATGTACTGCCAGCGCAACCACATTGCAAGTACACGCATCAATGTGCTGTGGGACCACATGCAGCTCATGCAGGTGTACGAGGTCTCTGTGCAGCTCATACAGCAGCAGACGAAAGTGCTCAGCGCCAGCTGGGACTGCAACAAGATCCAGATGCACAGGCAGAGCACCCTGCTCGTGTGCATGCTGTGTGCACAGAAGAACGTGTTTCCCACCTTCAGCCACGACGTCCGCAACAACCAATACACGTGCAATCGCTGCAATGTCGCCAACAGTGTCTTTGAAATCGACCTGATCGGTCGCATTGTCGTCGTGTGCAACGTCCCGCTGGTGTTTTCGCTGTGCTGTCAGAAAATTGTCATTCTCACCGGCCGCGGGACCGAGCTCAACACCCCACAGCCCAGGCCGCTGCATTCCAAGCGGTCACTCGAGGCACCGCTTTCGGCGGACACCCGAGCCGCCTGCGAGCATGCCGACTCCTCTTGCTCGTGCATTGCATGGGACAAGCACACCACCACGCTCAACTTCAGCCAGGTGCTTGGCAGCATTTCGATTTCACAACATATCGCCCGGCACGAGCCAAGCGTGCCCCGGCGGTGGGACACCACCACACGCGAGTACATGCAACTGCGAAACGCCGGCAGCACGGCACTCATTCGCATTTCGCCGCAGACAAAGCTCATTTGTTGCATGTGTCGAATCAATGCAGTCCAGAACAAATACACCCTCCTCGACATATACAACAATTCCATGGTCATTGTGACCGTCTGCTCTAAACACAGCCTGTCGGCTCACCTCTGTCGCACCGTTCAAACCGTGTCTGCGTACCTGGAATGCATACACGCACGAACACAGCGATAGATTCACACCACACCATTGCATACTATACCTGTAAACTTTTAATAGAATGCCAACGCCCACAAACTGTATATATACACTGATGCCGTGCTCGGAATTCACACCTGCACAGCACTACACAGCAACAAAACATGCCGCGCTCGCAACCACAAGGGTCGGCGCCACGTTCCAGTATCATCGCGAAGGTAGGCCATGCAGCGTCGAAAAGAGCCCGCAAGACGGTGCGCTTTGCCTCCGAAACAGTGATACACATCCGTGGCGCCAGCGACAACTACAATGATTCCGTCGACAAAGCCATGGCTTCTGCGCAGTAGATTGAAATGGGGGGTGTCTTGCGTTTTTCAAATAAATCGAATCTTTGCAATCGATTGTGTGTAGACAACAACGGGCTCAACTGACTACACCGCGGACACAGCCGGCTCTCTGCTAGTTGACACGATGACGGTGCACAATGCCACGAAGACAAATGTCGGCCAAAATTGTAGTCCTATACAAGGCCATGGCCATGAGACATGCGAAACTACCCGCGGAAGGCTGTTCGATTCAGCGCGTAAATGTGCTCAGCGGTTCCTTTGTTAAACAAGTTGAGCACCATGCCAACCGACACGAAAACGATACCTACCGCCATAACATATGTCAAAAAGATCAAGACGCCCTGCGCGGCCAATACGAAACAGTCACTGCACTCGTCGACTCTCGATACGACTGATTGGTGGCATAAGCGACATTCATCTACAATGCGCATGGTAGCAACGACAGGTGTCTGTACGAGTACGGTCGAGCTGTGAGAATGAGATTCTGGTCGATGCACCTGCAAATCACACACCATGCCCCGTATTTATGTAGGATGCGGGTGAACTCTGTGTTTTCATGCTATTTCGGGTGAAATTTTAAGTTTATATAAAGTGTCGATGTGAGCTTGAATTTGGCACAATCAGGGCTGACACGCACATTGAACTCGCATTGAATTATCATGATGTCACTGAAGCACGCAGTGCCCAATGTGCTTGCGGTGGTGGACACCACCGGCGATACCGCGGCTGCGTCTGTGGCGCTGGACGCCCTGCTTGTGCTGTGCGAGGGGGCTACGTTAGTGGTACAGGATGGCAAGTACTATGGCATGCGGCTGTTGATGCCCGGTCAGACGGAGCCCATCCACCCCAGGATCATCGTGTCAGCCACACACAAGTGGATGCGTCAGAAGAAGAGCGCTCAGCTGGTCTTTATGCTGGGCTGCTTTTACACGGCGGTGTGGAAGGACTCGGACAACGCCAGCCGCGGCAGTTTCATGGGGCATGTCACGCGCATCCAGAACCGCTTTGCCATTACCATTCTCGAGGAGGGTGGCATGCAATTCCTCGACAAGACGGCACAGCTGCACGTGGTCCGTAGCCCTTCCTACCACATCCGCTTTGTCGTGTTTGTCTCGTTGTTTGCACTGCAGCACAATACGAACACACACGGTTGTCTCACCACATTACTTTTTTTTGTCCTGGCGCAGGTTCAGGCGCTGGTCATGATAAAAACGTGCACCCAACTTTCGCAGTGGAAACAAGTCATTGGCCACATGCAGAGGGTCGTGTCGATCCTCCACGTTGCTGACCGCGGCCGCGTTATCAGTCTTGTAAAGTGCTACGCGCAACTGCACATGCCGTGCAGCGCAGACGAGGAGGCGGTGTGTGCTGTAATGCGGCAGCAGCTCGAGATCGCCTGGAAGGAGTTGTTGCCCAAGGTTCGACGCACTTGGCCGGCCGTATTGCCGCTCTTTGCGAAAGGTCTGGGCTATCGCGACAATGCGGAATTTTGCAAGGTCGCGCACATGTGCGTGCATTGTAGCAGTATCATCGGGCAGCATCTAGTGGCTCCCTTTTCTCTCTTCTCGGCGTACGTGGCCGGAGAGTATCCCGTCGACAACTACCGTGTGGTGGACCACATTGACGACATGCACACCACAATGCGTACCAAGGCCAGTCAGGACGTGTTTGTGTATGGAGGTTGCTACACAGAGGGCACCTCTTCCTTTGTGTTTGGCGGTCTCGACATACCCGCGCTTCAGGTTATCTATCAGCGCAAAAAGGAGACTGATTTCCGGGCGGAGCAGGCCGCTTCCACTGCAGCCGCTGTATCTGCTGCCGCTGCTCGAGCACGTGCTGCCTCTCTTGCCCGGGCGGCCTCGATTGCCCTGACCGCTATGACAGTCACAGCTGCTATGACAGCCGCAATCGCTGCGACTGTTTTGACGACTACGACTGCGCCGACCATCGCAGTCACTGCTGTTGTCGATGCCGCTTCTACGGAACCGGTCATGTCTGCATCCAAGGCACTGGTAGCGTCACCCAAACACAACCACCTCAAGCGAAAACTTTCGGCTGTCGCTGCTGTCGAGCAAGGACCGTCGCCGCCGATGGACTCTTACTACGCCACACCCGAAGGCAGGATTTGCGGCTTCAAGTATGCAAGCTCGGTGGCGCTCATGAACCAGACGGTGGGCATCTTTGCCAAGGGCAACCGCATGTTTGTCAAGATCGGCGAGGTGCTGGCCAAAAATCGCGAGTCGCAGGCCATCAACGTCGTCATGAGCAGGCTCGGAATGCCCTATGTGGTCGAAGAGGTGGTTCCAGTTGTATTTGACACGACGGCGTGGACGGCACACAGTCTACTGTGCATGTGCGATCAGACCGCACGGTGGGGGCCGTCCATGTTGGCGATGATGCAGCGCGTCGTCGTCAGACACGAACGCGGCGGTCTGCGTGTGCACATGAAAATCAGCACGCTCTTTGAGGGTGTGCGTCTCGGCTGGCTGGACCGCAACGAACGAACGTGGTGCAACAACGTCCTGCTTGGCTGTGCCTCTAGTGAACGGCTTGGCAAGACGCTGTGCATGGTGCTCTTTGTCGTGGTATACTTTGGAGTCACTGACAGCGGGCCTTTCAACTGCATGGTGGACGCCGAAGGCCACGTGCTGTTGGTGGATATCTCGATGGCCCA